>Ga0079300_10000035_pt1 | contig 37442 bp, 28 predicted proteins | sample Wag4_2014_7_11_FD_74799 | JGI IMG/M metagenome (GOLD analysis project Ga0079300, IMG submission 74799) | Fresh water microbial communities from Ohio, USA - Utica-2 Time Series HT 2014_7_11 | ecosystem: Environmental > Aquatic > Freshwater > Water tank | place: USA: Ohio | collected 2014-07-11
GTAGGCCAAGGCGGGCCGAGGGCACGGCCACGCGGTAGTGGGCGACCAGGGCAACCTCGAGGCCGCCGCCGAGGGCGGTCCCATGGATGGCAGCGATCACAGGCTTGGGCGCGTTCTCCATCATCTCCTGGACGTCGAACAGCGAGGGCCCGCGCGCCGCGCCGCCGAACTCGGTGATGTCAGCACCCGCGATGAAGGTACGGCCCTCGCAGATCAGCACGATGGCCTTGGCGGCGGGATCGGCGGTCGCGGCCTTGAAGCCCTCGAACAGGCCCTCGCGCACATTGGCCGAAAGGGCGTTCACGGGCGGAGAGTTCAGGGTGATGACGGCGATATCGCCGTCCATCGAAAGGTCGGTCACCGGATTGATGGCGGTCATGCGTTTCCTCGCTCTGCGGTTTCCGGACCGACCGTTCAAGGGGCCAGCTCCGGCGTCGGATTCCTCCGGCGGTGTATACGCGGGGCCCGGGACGGGCGAGTCAAAACTGCGGCCGCGACCCCGATCGCCTTGACCACCCCTGGCATCTGTGAGACCGCCTAGCTCCGGTCGCTGGGTACGTCTCGTCGGTCGGAAAACGCAGCGCAGGGCCTAACCTGCGCGGTTGGGGGAAACGGGGTGGACCCATGCGTCTGAGGATACTGGGCAGCGGACTTGCGGCTCTCGTGGCGGTGGTCTCCTTCTCCGTCGCCGCGGCCGCGCCCGTCAAGATTCCCCGCACCCCTGACAAGCGCCCGGACCTCAACGGCGTCTGGCAGGTCCTGAACACCGCCAACTGGGACATCGAGCCCCATGCCGCCCGCGCCGCCCTGGCCCTGCGCCCAGGACCGGTGGTTCCGGTGCCCGCCCGGGAGGTCCTGGCCCTCGGCGCTATCGGCGCTGTACCGGCTGGCGCCGGGGTCGTGGTGGGCGGCGTCATCCCCTATACGCCTGAGGCCAAGGCGAAGCGGGACGAGAACCGCGCCGACTGGCTGAACCGGGATCCCGAGATCAAGTGCTACCTGCCGGGCGTGCCGCGGGCCAATTACATGGCCTTCCCGCTTCAGATCATCCAGGGCGGTAACGAGACCCTGATTGCCTACGAATATGCCGGCGCAGTCCGGAATCTGGTCTTCAAGGACCCGGGCCCAGCTCCCGTGGATTCCTGGATGGGCCAGTCGGTGGCCAGGTGGGAGGGTGACACCCTCGTCGTCACCGTCACCGGACAGTCCGACTCCACCTGGTTCGACCGGGCGGGCAACCATCACTCCGCAGGCATGACCGTGGTCGAGCGCTGGACCCTGACGGACGCCGACCATATCCGTTACGAGGCCGAGATCACCGACCCCGCAACCTTCACCCGTCCCTGGAAGGTGTCCATGATCCTCTATCGCCGGGTGGGCGAGGACGCCCGCCTCCAGCAGTTCAAATGCGTCGAGTTCGTCGAGGAGTTGATGTTCGGCAAGCTCCGCAAGAACCCCCTGCCCTGATCCCGACCGAGATTCAGCCGGAGACCCCGAAATGACCCCCAACTCCACGCGCAGACTCGCCGCCCTGGCAGCCATCGCCGGACTGTCCATCGCCGGCGCGGCGGGCCAGGCCGAGGCGCACCACGCCTTCGCCGCCGAGTTCGACGGCAACGCCCCGGTCCTGCTCCGCGGGACCGTGACCAAGGTGGAGTGGATCAACCCGCACGCCTGGGTCCACGTTGCGGTGGCCAAGGCGGGTGGCGGAACCCAGGTCTGGATGGTCGAGGGCGGCACACCCAACACCCTCCTGCGCTCAGGCCTGACGCGGGACTCCCTCAAGCCCGGCACCAATGTCATCGTCCGAGGCTACCAGTCCAAGGACAAGGCCTGCGCCCCGGCCTGCAAGGCCAATGGCCGCGACGTGACCTTCACCGATGGTCGCCGGGTCTTCATGGGGTCCTCCGGAACCGGTGCGCCCAAGGACGGCTCCGATCCGGGCGAGCGGCGTCCCTAGGTCCGACGCCCCCACATGCTGGATGACTTCGTAGCCTGGTTGGCGACGACACCGGGGAGCATCGCCCTCCACGAGTCGCTCTACATGTACGCCATAGTGGAGACCACCCACGTGGTCGCCATCACCCTCTTTGTGGGTACGATCGCCATGATCGACCTGAGGGTGCTGGGCCTGGCTCTCAGCCGCGTCCCGGTTTCCCAGGTGCTGCGCAGGCTCCTGCCCTGGACCGTGCTGGGCTTCCTCATCCTGATGGTGACCGGGGCCCTGCTGTTCTACGCCATCCCCGAACGTACCTTCCACAGTATCTGGTTCCGGGCGAAGATGCTGCTGCTGGTACTGGCGGGCCTGAACGCTTGGCGGTTCCACCGCGCCTTCGGCGTGTCGCCGGGGGGATGGGACCTCGGCCCCGCACCGGCGCGCGCGCGCCTTTCGGCCCTGGCCTCCCTAGCCCTCTGGATCGGCGTGATCTTCTTCGGCCGTTTCATCGCCTACAACTGGTTCGACTGCGACAAGCCCCAGCCGGCCTTCATCTCTGCGGTCTCGGCCTGCCGGAGCTTCACGCCGTGAACCTCTACGCCCTCTGCGAAGCCATCGAGGCCACCGCCCTCTCCGCCGCCATCCGGGAGTCGCTCTGGCTCTTCCCGGTGATCGAGGCGGTCCACCTGGTGGGACTGGCCATCCTGGGCGGCTCTCTCTTCGTGGTCGACCTGAGGCTGATGGGGGCAGGGCTGACCCGACAGTCCATCGCCGAGGTGGAGCGGGGCGCCAGGGGCTGGTTCCTCGGCGCCCTTGCACTGATGGTCTCCACGGGCGCCCTCCTCGGGGTGTCAGAGGCCGTCAAGCTCTACGACCGACCCGCCTTCTTCCTGAAGATGATCACCCTGACCCTGGGCCTGCTGCTGGCCTTCACCGTCCGCCGGGCGCTGATCGCACGCAATCCGAGGGGCGGGTCCTTCGCCTTTTCCGTCGGTGCCCTGTCCGTACTCCTGTGGCTGACCACCGCCGTGGCCGGCCGCTGGGTCGGTTTCTCCTGACGTCCCAGCTGGGATCAGGCCCGGCCCAGGACTTTCGCCCTCAGCCTGCGCATGCCGCCCAGCCAGCGGTCGTAGTCCGCTGTCTTGCGCTGCATGTAGGTGAGGACGATCTCGTGCGGCAGGATCAGGAAGCTCTCCGCCTCCAGTCCCTTCACCACAGCCTCGGCCACGTCGTCGGGCGACAGGGCGCCATCCAGGTTCTGCGGCTGCTCCTGGCCCCCGCCGGCCCGAAGCATGGCCGTATCCACGCCTTGCGGGCAGAGGACTGAGACCTTGATCCCCAGCGCCTGGGGGGATCATGCCGGGCAGGGCGGCCCGGGCACCATAGGCTTGGGCCATGACATTGACCCCCCAGGCCCGGTTCCAGACCGCGTCCGCCGCTGAGGCGGCGTTGTCCGGGTCAGGCTCGCCGCCACCCACGCCGCAGAACGAGCCGCCGATCCCGGCCGCCACCGATGATGGCGACCTGCGGTTGGCTCAATTTCACGCAATCGCATTATCTGCGGCGCCGCGCGCATAAAAAAAGACGGGGGCAAAAGCCCCCGTCTCGATCTTGATAGTCGCCGAAGCCGAGATTCAGCGTCCGGAGGATTTCGTGACTTCTTCCATCACGCGATCAAGATTGAAGCTGCCGGGCTTTTGGCGCGGCGGAAACTCCTTGAAGCTTTGCAGCCACTGGCCGACGTAAGCCCCGGCGGGGGCAATCGCAAACATGTGCTCAAGATACCAACGCTGATAGCCGATCGCATTTTCTTCCTGGGCACGCTCGAAGGGATCCATCCGCAGATTGGTCAGCATCGGCGCACGCAAGGGCGTGAAGGGCTTCTGCCAGACATTCATCCCTTCAGCTTCCTGCATCAGGAAGGTGACCTTCCAATTTTCGTAGCGAAGCGCGGCAACGCTGCCGTCGTCGGTCCAGTAGATGAACTCCCGACGCGGCCAGGCCGATTCGCCGCGCAGTGCAGGGCCGAGATCGTAGCCATCGAGATGCACCTTGTAGTTCATGCTGCCGACCTTCAGGCCGGTGAGCAGGTCCTGCTTGACGGTCTTGTTACCGGCTGCAGCCAGCAGGGTGGTCAGCATGTCTTCGTGTGCGCCGATGTCATTGACGACCGTACCGGGCTTGATGGTGCCGGGCCACCGGATCAAGGTCGGCACGCGATAGCCGCCTTCCCAGTTGGTGTTCTTCTCGCCGCGGAACATGGTGGTCCCACCATCGGGCCAGGTGAAGGTTTCAGCCCCGTTGTCTGACGAATACATGACAATAGTGTTTTCATCCAAGCCGAGTTCCTTGAGCTTGGCTAGGACCTGTCCGACATGTCTGTCATGCTCGACCATGCCGTCGGCATAAATGCCAAGGCTGGTCTTGCCTACCGACTCTTCCTTCAGGTGCGTGAAGATGTGCATGCGGGTGGAATTCCACCACAGGAAGAAAGGTTTGTTGGACTTCGCGGCGCGCTCCATGAAGTCGAGCGCCTTGGCATTGACTTCCTCATCAATCGTTTCCATCCGCTTTTTCGTCAGCGGTCCGGTATCGGTGATACGGCCATCTGCGAAGCTGTGGATCACGCCGCGCGGACCAAAGCGTTTCTTGAACGCCGGGTCCTTGGGGTAGTCGGGGTTCTCCGGCTCTTCTTCGGCATTGAGGTGATAGAGATTGCCGAAGAACTCGTCGAAACCGTGTTTGGACGGCAGGGTATCGTCAGAGTCGCCGAGGTGGTTCTTGCCGAACTGGCCGGTCACGTAACCCTGTGCACGAAGGAGTCCGGCAATCGTCGGATCGCCCTTCTTCATGCCTTCAGGTGCGCCCGGCAGGCCGACCTTGGTGAGGCCAGTTCGAATCGGGGACTGGCCGGTGATGAACGCTGCACGGCCTGCGGTGCAGCTCTGCTGGCCGTACCAGTCGGTGAAAAGTGCGCCGTCACGACCGATGCTGTCGATATTTGGGGTCTTGTACCCCATCATCCCGCGGTTATAGGCGCTGATGTTGAACTGCCCGATGTCATCACCCCAGATGATCAGGATGTTCGGCTTGCGGGTCGTTTGCGCGCTGGCGGTTGCAGCTATCATCGCGAACAACAGACCGATGCACCCGGCCAGCCACGTTTTCAGATGTTTCAAGGCCATGGTTGGTATTTTCCTGTGTGTGATGGGTTCTCAAGACGGACAAACCATCGCCGGAATTCTCAGGCAGACGATGCTTCTCATCCAAAATCGAATTGGTCTATAACTTAAGGTTAGAACTCGACTAGAGTTACCACATATAGATATAGAATTATGAAGCTTTCGTGTCACGATGCCTAACCAGGATTGATTTTCGACTGATTGGCCTGGAAATCGCGCTGTCCGAACAGGGTCGTTTCCGCGCTGCCGCCGATGCGGGCAATCTGTCGCAGCCGCGTCTGTCCCGAGGCATCGCGCAGCACGAGCGCTCGCTGGGCGTGTCGCTTTTCGACCGAACGACCAAAGGCGTCGTGCCGGCTGCGTTGGGTCGGATGTTGATGGACAGAATAGAAGCCGTTTTGCGCGATCCGCGTGTTTGCGGCGCGAGCTCGATTTGCTTGCCGGGCTGGAGACCGGCGCTGTCAGTCTGGCAGCGGCGTCAGGGTCTTCGGCTATGAAAACGACCGCCAGTTCACCATCGGGGCTGTCCTGCCGGTGCCGGTTTTTCTGGCTTGCAGACCCGGGCCTTCCTGGCCGGGATCAGGCCCGGCCCAGGACCCCCAAGGGCCGTCAGGCCCGGCCCAGGACCCCCAAGGGCCGTCAGGCCCGGCCCAGGACCCCCAAGGGCCGTCAGGCCCGGCCCAGGACTTTCGCCCTCAGCCTGCGCATGCCGCCCAGCCAGCGGTCGTAGTCCGCCGTCTTGCGCTGCATGTAGGTGAGGACGATCTGGTGCGGCAGGATCAGGAAGCTTTCCGCCTCCAGTCCCTTCACCACAGCCTCGGCCACGTCGTCGGGCGACAGGACGCCATCCAGGTTCTGCGGCTGCTCCTGGCCCCCGCCGGCCCGGAGCATGGCCGTGTCCACCCCCTGCGGGCAGAGGACCGAGACCTTGATCCCCAGGTCGCCCTGGGCGATGGCCAGGCTCTCGGCGAAGCCGATGGCCGCGTGCTTGGTGGTGGAATAGACCGCGCTGCCGATCTGTGACAGCAGGCCCGCCGCCGAGACCGTGTTGAGGATATAGCCCTCGCCCCGGGCGATCATGCCGGGCAGGGCGGCCCGGGCACCGTAGACGTGGGCCATGACATTGACCCCCCAGGCCCGGTTCCAGACCGCGTCCGTCGCCGAGGCGGCGTTGTCCGGGTCCGGCTCGCCGCCGCCGACACCAGCGTTCTGGCAGAACAGGTCGATGCGCCCATGCGCGGCCTCCACCGCCCGGACCATGGCCTCGATGGCTGCCGGGTCGGAAACGTCCACGCCGTAGGACGAGCCGCCGATCTCGGCCGCGACCTTCGCGGCGCCCTCGGCGTTGAGGTCGACGACAGCGATATGGGCCGCGCCCTCCCGGGCGAAGCGCCGGCACAGGGCCGCGCCTATGCCATCGGCACCGCCGGTCACGATGATGATCTTTCCCTGAATCTTCATGGGGGACTCCTAGTCGTAGGCCATCAGGATTTCGTCGAGCGCTCGCTCAAGATCGATCACGGTCGAGCACTGGGTGAGAAGCGTACAGAAAGGGCGGTATTCCAGCAGGCAGCTGTCCCCCGAGCCCCAGTTTGCTGCCGGCTCCGGGCATAGCCAGACCAGCCGCTTTGCCTGGTCGGCGATCTGCTTGAAGACGTCCAGGCGCGGGTTTGAATAGTTGGAGCGCCCGTCTCCAAGGATCAGGACGGTGGTCCGCCGGTCGATCACCTCGCCGAAGTCCCGGTCCAGCTCCAGGAAGGCCGCGCCATAGTCGGTGCCCCCGGAGCCCACCTCGTCGACGATGGCGCGCATGGCGGTCTCGAAGGGCAGGACCTCGAGCGGCCGGCTGACGTCAGCCAGGTGGGCCGAGAAGGCGAAGGTCTCCAGGTCGGTGACCTTCTCCTTCAGGGCGTGCAGGAAGAGGAGCAGGAAGCGGACATACTGGGCCACCGAGCCGGAGACGTCGCAGACCGCCACGATCTTGGGCCGGTCCTTGCGCTTGATCTTCCAGATGATGTCGAAGGGCACCCCGTCATGGCCGGCGTTGGCGCGCAGGGTGCGGCGCACGTCCAGCCGGCCCCGGTCCCTGACCTTGCGCCGGCGCGCGTGGCGGACGGCCAGGCGCTTGGCCATGCGCTCGACCAGGGCCCGCATGCGGGCGGTGTCGCTGCGCCCCAGGGCCCCGAAGCTGCGCTCGGCCAGGATCTCGTTCATGAAGGCGTCCTGCGCCGACTTCCCGTAGATCTCGAACCGGGCCTCGACGAAGGCGCGGGCCTGCTTCTGCAGGGCCGAGCGGGTCCCGATGAGGCCCTCGGCCTCCGCCTCGCCCTCGGCATTGCGCCGGGAGAGGGCTTCCATGAGCCGGGCCTCCAGGGCCTCGACGCCCATCTGCTCCATCATCTTGCGGACGTAGTAGCCTGACTGGGTGGCGAAGCGGATCTCGTCCACCCCCGCCGCTGCGCCAGCCCGCTCCAGGGCCATTGCCAGTTTTCCGGGGTTCTCGCCCCGGGCCAGGGCGGAGAGGGCCTCCACCGGATCGCCGCCCTCATCGCCCTCGGCATCCCCGGACTGGGGGTCCTCCCCAGCCTCGCCCTCGCCCGGCTGTCCGGAGTCCGGGTCCCCGCCCTCGCCAGGCTGGCCTTCTGATGCCGCGGCGGCGGCGGCCTCCCGGCTGAAGTAAAGCTCGAACAGCTGTTCGTGGATCGCTTTCTCCTCGACCGACTTGGCCAGAACGGTTCCCAGAGCGGTCTTCAGGACGCTCCGGTCTTCCCAGCCCACCACTTCGACCGTGCGCGCGGCGTCCATGGCCTCGGTGGTCGAGACCCCGGCACCGGCGGACCGCAGGGCCCGGATATAGCGGGTGAGCGTCCGCTCCATCAGCGGCCGGCCTTGTCCCCGCCATCGAGCAGGGCCTCCACCTTGCCCGAAACCTCGGCGATGTCCGACTGGCGCTTGAGGATCACGTTCAGGGTTGAGCGCACCAGGACCGGGTCGAGGGAGTCCGCGTGCAGGAGGATCAGGGTGCGGGCCCAGTCGATGGTCTCGCTGATCGACGGCAGCTTGCGGATATTCTCGCCCCGGACGGCCTGGATGAAGGCCACCAGGCGCTCCAGCAGCCGGTCGGAGACGCCGGGAACCCGGGTGCGCACGATCCGCGCCTCCAGTTCGGCGTCGGGGAAGTCGATGTGCAGGTGCAGGCAGCGGCGCTTGAGGGCGTCGCCCAGTTCACGGGTGGCATTTGAGGTCAGCACCACCAAGGGTGGCACCCGGGCAGCGATCGTACCGATTTCCGGCACGGTCACCTGGTAGTCAGAGAGGACCTCCAGCAGCAGGGCCTCAAACTCCTCGTCGGACTTGTCGATCTCGTCGATCAGCAGGACCGAACCCGTCGACTGCTCCATGGCCTTCAGGAGGGGGCGCGGCTCCAGGAAGTCGCGGGAGAAGAAGATGTCCTGGAAGCCGCTCAGCTTGTGCAGGGCCTCGTCCAGGCTGTCGGCGTCCTCGACCAGGTGGCCGATCTTGTCCTTGAGGATCTGGGTGTAGAGGAGCTGCTTGCCGTACTTCCACTCGTAGAGGGCCTTGGACTCGTCCAGGCCCTCGTAGCACTGCATCCGGATCAAGGGCTGGTCCAGGCCCAGGGCCACCGAGCGGGCGAGGTCGGTCTTGCCGACCCCGGCGGGGCCCTCGATCAAGACCGGCTTGCGCAGATGATGGGCCAGGTAGACGGCGGTGGCGATCTCCGGCGTTGCGATGTAGCCCGATTGCGCCAGCATGGACATGACCGCCTCAACGGAGGCCAGGCCCGCAGGCGTCTCCAGGCCCTTCGCCGCACCTGTCACCGCATCCGTCATCTCGTCTCCCCCGCCCGCCGCTCGCGGGTCCTGTTGGTTTCCAGTCTGGCGGAGCATTAACGGACAGATCCGCCCAGACCAACCGTCATCCCTTCCTTGCCCGGGGAATTTGAATAGGGTGTATGGAGTGACCGCAGAGTCCGGGGAGGTCCATGAAGCTCTATCACTGCGCCGATGCGCGTTCCCTGCGCCCTCTCTGGGCGCTGGAGGAACTGGGCGCCGACTACGAGCTGGTCAACATGGCCTTCCCGCCCCGGGCGACCTATCCCGGCTACCTCAGCATAAACCCCCTTGGTACGGTGCCGACCTTTGTCGACGGCACCGTCACCCTCACCGAGTCCACGGGCATCTGCCACTATCTGGGCGAGAAGTTCGCGCCCACGGACCTGCGGGTCGATCCCGCCGAGCCAGCCTACGGCGAGTACCTGAACTGGATGTACCGCAGCGACGCGACCCTGACCTTTCCCCAGACCATCGTGCTCAGATACACGCGCCTGGAGCCAAATGAGCGTCGCCTTCCCCAGGCGGCCGAGGACTATACGGTCTGGTACCTGTCGCGCCTGCGCAGCGTTGAGGCAGCCCTGGAGGACAGGGAGTTCCTCTGCGCCGGCCGCTTCACAATGGCCGACATCGCCGTTCACTATGCCCTCTTCCTGGGCGAGACCCTGGGCCTGGCCGAACGCTACAAGCCCCGCTCCCGGGACTATCTGGAGCGGCTCAAGGAACGCCCGGCCTTTCGAAAGGCCCGGGAAAAACAGTCTTCCAGGGCGGACTGATCGACCCCTATGCAGGCACAAGCCAGGGGCAACGGCCCCGCGGGAGTGAGACCATGAGCACAGTTGATCCCAAGGACCTTGCGGACTTCTCCGAGCAGGCCGACGCCTGGTTCGCCGAGAACGTCGCGCGCGATCCCGGTTTCATGCTTCCCCTGACCTTCATGGAGGTAGGGACGGATACGCAGTTCAACTTCCTGCGGGACTGGCAGAACAAGGTCTGGGAGGCTGGCTACCTGGGAGCCGCCTGGCCAAAGGCCTATGGCGGCGGTGGGCTTCCGCAGGCTTTCCAGAACGCCGCCACCCGGGCCATGCGCAAGCGCCAGGGTCCGATCATGCTCAATGCCATCGGCCTGAACTGGGCCGGGCCCCTCCTCTTGGAGATGGGGACCGAGACGCAGAAGCAGGCCCACCTGAAGGGCATCCTCTCGGCCGAGGACATCTGGTGCCAGGGCTTCTCCGAGCCCGGCCACGGTTCGGACCTGGGCTCGGCCCAGACCCGGGCGGTGCGCGATGGCGACCACTTTGTCGTCAACGGTTCCAAGATCTGGACCACCCTGGGCCGTTACGCGAAATACATGATCCTGCTGGCCCGGACCGACCCGTCCGCTGAGCGCAAGTATGATGGGCTGAGCTTCTTCCTCATGCCCATGAAGGCACCCGGCGTCGAGACCGTCCCGATCCGCAAGCTGACCGGCGAGCACGGCTTCACCCAGACCTTCTTCACGGACGCAAAGGCCCCGGCCGACGGCCTGGTCGGCCCCGAGGGTGGTGGCTGGAAGGTGGCCATGCGTACCCTGGAGTACGAGCGCGGGGCCCGGGGCGGGCAAGCCGGAGGCTATGTCTCGGTCGGCGCCAACGCCTTCGACGTCTTCGAGCTGGCACAGCGGACGAAGCGCGGCGGACAGCCGGTTCTGGACGACCCCCTGGTCGCCGATGAGATGGTCGGCTTCCTGATGGAGATCCAGGCCCTGACCCTCAACGGACAGCGCACACAGGTGCCCGAGCTGATCGCCGACCGGCCCCAGGGCATTCCCCTGGCCTCCAAGCTGATGGGCACGGAGATGTCCCGGCGGCTCAATGATTTCGCGGTCCGCCTCACCGGTGTCCGTGGGGCCTACTATGTTGATGAGCCGGAGGCTGCCGACAACGGCCTGTGGGCGCGCAATTACCTGAACGCCTTTTCGGCCACCATCGGCGGGGGCACCTCTCAGATCCAGGCCAACATCGTCGGCGAGCATGTGCTCGGCCTGCCGAAGTCCTAGGGAGGCGAAGGCGATGAAGGATCTGGGACGGATCGGTTTCTCCGAGGACCAGGCGACTCTCCTGGATGTCGCCACGGATTTCTGCCAGCGGCGCTCTCCGGTGGCGACCGTGCGCCGCCTGATGGAGGCTGAGGCTGGCCATGATGCCGCGGTCTGGGCCGAGCTGGGCGAGCTGGGTTGGCTGGGCGTGGCCATTCCCGAGGCCTACGGCGGTTCCGGGCTTGGCCTCGCCGAGGTGGTCCCCCTGGTGGAGCAGATGGGCCGCCGGCTCATGGCCGGCCCTTTCGTCTCCACGACCCTCGCCGCCCAGGCCCTGATCGCCGGCGGGACTGAGGACCAGAAGCGCGAGGCCCTGCCCCGGATCGCCGCGGGAGAGCCGGCGACCCTGGCCCTGGCCGAGCTGGACACCGACTGGGAGCCGGACGCCATCACCTGCACTGCGACCCGGCAGGCCGACGGCCGCCTGGCCCTTTCCGGGGGCAAGGTCCTGGTCACTGACGCCGCCGAGGCTCGCCGGATCATCGCCTCCGTCCGGATCGACGGCGAGCCCGCCCTGGTTCTGCTGACGCCCGAGGATCTCCCTGCCGGCGCCCTTCGCCGGGAGACGGTGATCGACGAGACGCGCAGGTCCTTTGCCCTGACCCTCGACGGGATCGTGCTGGACCCTGACAGGCGGCTCGATCCGGACCGGACAGCTGCCGCCCTGGAACACATCCACCTGGCGGCCAACCTCCTGGCTGCCGCCGACATGGTGGGCGGGACCCAGGCCTGTATCGACTACACCCTGGACTACCTCCGGACCCGCACCCAGTTCGGCAAGGTGATCGGCTCCTACCAGGCGCTGAAGCATCCCATTGTCGAGGCCTACACCCGCTACGAGCAGGCCCGGTCGCATCTCTACAGCGCCGCGCACTGCTTCAACGAACAGGGGACCGGTGAGATCGCCGTTCGCATGGCCAAGGCCTCGGCGGACGTCGCCTACAGCTTCGCTGCCGACCGGGCGATCCAGTTCCACGGCGGCTTTGGTTTCACCTGGGACTGCGACGCCCAGCTCTACCGCCGCCGGGCTATCTGGCACGCAGCCCAGTTCGGCGATGCCGCTTTCCACCGCAAGAAACTCGCCCGTCTTCTCTTCTGATCCCGGACCCGCCATGACCGATATTGCTTCCCCACCGCCCGCCACCCGCGCGGAGGCTCTCGCCATCCTCACGGCCCCGGGCCAACCCTACGAACTGGCGACCCTTGAGATTGGTGGCTATCCGCGGAAGGTCTTCGCCTCGGCCCCGACCACCCTGCGGGAGATGTTCGCTGCCGCGGAGTCGGACGCCACCTTCCTGATCTATGGAGAAGAGCGCCTGACCTTCGCCGAGGTTGCGCGGGACGCCGGACGCCTGGGGTCCGTCCTGGTCACCCGTTTTGGGGTCGGCAAGGGCGACCGGGTCGCCTTTTCCATGCGCAACTTTCCTGAGTGGGTCATTATCTACCAGGCGGCGACCTCCATCGGCGCGGTGGCCGTGGCCATGAACGCCCTCTGGCAGTCGGATGAGCTGGAGTATGGCCTGAAGGACTCGGGTGCGAAGGTCTTCATCGCCGACCAGGAGCGCCTGGACCGCCTGGCCGGCTGTTCACCGGACCTCATCGTGCCGGTCATCGCCGTCCGGGCAGACCGTCCGGGCAAGGCAGCTCGCTACGAGGACCTGATGGCGGAAGCTGCGGGCGCGGCCTTGCCATCCGCCGACATCGCCCCCGACGATGACGCCACCATCTTCTACACCTCGGGCTCCACGGGCCATCCCAAGGGGGTGGTGTCGTCCCACCGCAACATCATCTCGGCCCTGTTCTCCTGGGAGCTGGACGTCCGCGCCGCGGGCCTCGTGGCGGGGATCGAGCCCGTCCCCCCGGCCCGCCAGCCGGTCGCCCTTCTGGGCGTGCCCCTGTTCCACGTTACCGGCGCCAACGCCATCTTCCTGCAGTGCTACCGGGCCCAGCGCGCCATGGTCTGCATGTACAAGTGGGACGCGGAACTGGCGGCCGAGATCATTGAGCGCGAGAAGGTCACCAGCTTCACGGCTCCGGCGGCCATGACCGGGGACCTGGTGCGCGAGGCCAGGCGGACCTCCCGGGACCTGTCCAGCCTGCTGACCGTCGGCGGCGGTGGGGCCCCCCGGGCACCCGAGCAGGTCGCGCAGATTGGCTCTTCCTTCGGCCAGGCCATGCCCAACACCGGCTGGGGCATGACCGAGACCAACGCCATCGGCACGGGCATAGGCGGGGAGGAATACCTCAATCGCCCGGCCAGCTCAGGTCGCTGCTCGGCGGTTCTGGAGCTGAAGATCCTCGACGAACAGGGCCGCACCCTGCCTGCCGGCGAGCGGGGCGAACTGCTGATCCGGGGGACCAGCGTCTTTCGGGGCTACTGGAACCGGGCGGAACTCAACGCCGAGATCTTCGAGGACGGCTGGTTCCGGACCGGCGACGTCGCCTACCTGGACGATGAGGGCTATCTCTTCATCGTCGACCGCATCAAGGACCTCATCATCCGGGGCGGCGAGAACATCGGCTGCGGCCAGGTGGAGGCAGCCCTGCTCAAGCATCCGCACATCCACGAGGCGGCAGTCTATGCGGTGCCGGACGAGCGGCTGGGCGAGGAAGTGGGTGCTACCGTCCACGGCGATCCTGGCCTCGACCCCGAAGAGATCAGGGGCTTCCTCAAGGAGCACCTCGCCCGGTTTGAGGTGCCCCGCTACATCGACATCTCGCCGGAACCCCTGCCACGCATCGCCTCGGGGAAGATTCTCAAGCGCGGCCTGCGCGACGAGGTCGCCCGCCGCCTCGCCGCCGCCCAGACGTCATGAAGGGCGGCCATTGGCTCCCTGGGTCCTCCCCCGAGGGGGAGGTGGCGCGCGCAGCGCGACGGAGAGGGGCAAGGTCGTCGCGTTGGGCGCTATCCCGTCTCCGCAAGCAGGGCCCGGGCCTGAAGCCGGATCTGAGCGATGCGAGATTCCAGCCATTCGCCAGGGTCGATCTCCGGGCGTTCGTGCAGCCAGCCCAGCTGCACCAGGCTGCGCACCAGCAGGAAGAGGGGCAGCTGTGCCGCCTCGGCCTCCGGCAGGTCGCGCACCTCCCGGTAACCGGCCAGGAAGGCGTCCCATACGGCCGTGAAATCCGATGCCGCCTGTTGGTGCGTGAGGGCCACGGCGATGTCGTACATCCGCCAGCCGAAGGCGGCGTCATCAAAGTCGATGATCGCGAGGTCGCCGCCCGTCACCAGCAGGTTCCCGGGGTGCAGGTCGGCATGGATCATCCCGAAGACAGCCGGGGCCTGGGGCAGGGCGGACAGTCGTCCGTACACGATCTTTCGCGCTGCCAAGACAAGATCTCGGTCCTCCGCTGTGAGGGCCGCATGGTCCCAGAAGGGGCCCCAACGGGGTGCCGGACCCATCAGGCCGTCCGCGTCAAGACGTGTACGGATGAAACCAGGGGGCGGACTCCAGGCCTCGGACTGCAGGTGGGTCCGGGCGACCAGGGCGCCGAGGCGGTGGAACCACAAGGGGCGCTCGTCGGTCCGGTTCGGCGACTCCAGGAAATCGTCCAGTACCTCGCCTTCGATCCAGCGGGTCACTCCGGCCAGCCGCACCTCTCCTGTGCTGGCGACGGCCTGGGGCACGAAGGCCCGTCCATCCCGGGCTGCCAGGGGCTCGGGGGCGGCGAGGCCCGCTGCGCGCAGGGCCGAGGTCCAGACCCGCTCGGCCTCCAGCTCCGCCTCCGAGTTGTAGCCTGGCCGATGCAGGCGCAGGACCCAATCCTCGCCGGTGCGGCCGTCCGTCAGGCGGAAGGTGACATTCTCCGAGACCGTGACCAGGGACAGGCGTGGGTCGTCCACCGGGAAGGCCTTCGCCGCCTCACGGGCAGCGGGGCCGAAGAGCCGCTCGGCCTCAGCCCCTTCCATGCAGGGCATCCAGTGTCGCGTCGAAGGCCGGCAGGAAGGCCTCGGCGTCGGCCTGGCTGAAGACCAGGGGCGGGCGGATCTTCACCACATTGTTGAAGGCACCGGCGTTCGAGGTCAGGAACCCGCGGTCCTTCAGGCCGTTGCAGACCGCCCGAGCCCCTGCGAGGTCAGGGTCGCCGTCAGGCCCGGTCATCTCCACCCCCAGGAAAAGGCCGCAGCCCCGGGCGTCGGCTACGCCCGGCCAGCGCCCGACCCGGGCCTTCAACTCGGCCTTCAGGAAGGCCCCTACCTTTTCGGCGTTGGCCAACAGGCCCAGGGCCTCGATCTCGTCCAGCACGGCATTGCCTGCCGCCGCCTGCAGGGGACTGGAGGCGAAGGTATTGAAGTAGCGGGTCTGCGAGCGGAAGGTCTCCACCAGGCTTCGGGAGGCGGTGGTCGCCGACAAGGGCACGCCGTTGCCCATGGGCTTGCCCGTCACCACGATGTCCGGCGTAAAGCCCGTGACCTCATAGCCCCACCAGCTGCCGGTGCGTCCGTATCCGGCCTGGACCTCGTCGGCGATGATGAGCCCCCCACGGGCGCGGACCCGGGCAGCGGCCTTCTCCATGAAGCTGGGCGGGATGTCCGGCAGGCCCTCATTGGCCAGGATGGTGCAGACGATCAGGGCGGCGATCCCGTCGCCGGAGGCCTCCAGGGCGTCCATGGCCTGGTCGAGGCCGGCCAGGTAGGCCTCGGTCAGGGACTCGCCGGACAGGCCCGGCTCCGGCGTTCGGAAGGTCTGGGGGAAGGGAAAGCTGCGAAAGCCCGGCGACCGGTCCGAGCCCGCCGGCAGGCCGGTCATGGCGCCCACCAGCTGGGTGTTGCCGTGGTAGGTGGCGTCCGTGCAGAGGATACCCCGCCGGCCTGTGGCCATGCGGGCCATGCGCAGGGCGATCTCGCTGGCCTCGGTCCCCGAGCACGAGAAGATGACGCTCTCCGCGAAGTCGCCGTGCAGGCCAACCACCCGCTCGGCCAGGCGGATGATGTCCTCGTGCAGGTAGCGGGAATGAACGTTGAGCGTCGCCTGCTGGCGCCCGATCGCTTCCGCCACCCGGGGATTGCCGTGCCCCACGCAGGGGACGTTGTTGTACATGTCCACATAGCGCCGCCCCTCCGCATCGAAGAGCCAGGCACCTTCCCCGCGGACGATGGTCAGGGGCGCTTCGTAGAAGAGGGCGGCCCCTGCACCGAAGGCCCGGTTGCGGCGCTCCAGCAGGCCATCAGACAACCGCCGGTCCCCCGTTCACGATGGACCAGGCCCGGGCGGCGTAGCGCTGGATCGAGGGATAGGCCTCGACATACCGGTCCGACGAGGCGTTACCGTCCAGCCCGCGCTTGTAGACCCCCTGGTTGATCGCCGCGATGCGGAACAGGGTGAAGGCCAGGTGGAAGCTCCAGTCCTTCAGGGCCGGCCGGCCCGAGGCCTCGGCATAGATCTCGAACATCTCGGCCTGGGACGGGATACCCAGGTCGGCGAGCGCTTTCTGGGTCGTCTCGCCCATCATGAAGAGGGTGGTGTAGGCGACGTCGGAATAGGGATCGCCCAGGGTCGACAGCTCCCAGTCCAGCACGGCCTCGAGCCTGGGTTCTGTCGGGTGCAGCATGCAGTTGCGGATCGAGAAGTCGCCGTGGACGATCCGCGTCTCGCTCTCTGCCGGCATGTTGGCCGGCAGCCACTCCATCAGCCGCTCCATGTCGGCATGGTCGTCGGTCTGGGCGGCCTTGTACTGGCGCACCCACCGGCTGATCTGCCGCTCGTAGTAGTTCCCTGGCCGGCCATAGTCGGACAGTCCGACCGCGGCAGGGTCGATGGCATGCAGCTTTGCCAGCACCTTCAGGTAGTCGGTGAAGACCACCCGGCGCTCGGCGGGAGTCATGCCGGGCAGGGAGGGATCGAGGAAGATGCGGCCCTGGACCCAGTCCATGACGAAGAACTCGGAGCCGATGACCGATGTGTCTTCGCAGTGCAGGCGCACGGTCGGGACCGGCACGCCGGAGCCGCCCAGGGCCTTCAGCACCGTGTACTCCCGCCCGACCTGGTGGGCCGAGGGCAGGAGGTCGCCGGGCGGCTTCTTGCGCACCACCCAGCGGCGGTCCGGCGAGGCGATCAGGAAGGTGGGGTTGGAATGACCGCCCTCGAACTGGCGCACGATCAGGGGGCGGTGGAAGCCCTCCAGCCGCCCGTCCAGCCAGGTCTCGAGTCGGGCCTCGTCGAAGCGGTGCGCGGCACGCACCTCAGTGATCTCGGCTTCACCTTCGGACATCGGGGCCTCCTGTGGAACCGGACGGCGACCTTCAAGGGCCGCCGTCCGCGCGTTCCGTCAGTTCCGCCAGACGACGCCCGAGGTCTGGTCCTCGCCGCTACCCTCATATTGGCGGATCTCGTTGCGGCCGACCACCAGGTGATGGACCTCGTCCGGGCCATCGGCAATGCGAAGGGTCCGCTGGCCGGTGTACATCCTGGACAGAGGCGTCCACTGCGAGACGCCGGTGGCGCCGTGCATCTGGATGGCCTGGTCGATGATCTGGCAGACCCGCTCCGGCACCATGGCCTTGACCATGTGCACCCAGACCCGGGCTTCGCGATTGCCGAGCACGTCCATGGCCTTGGCCGCCTTGAGGACCATCAGGCGCATGGCCTCGATGTCGATCCGGGCGCGGGAGATGATTTCGACATTGCCGCCGAGCCAGGCGATCTTGCGGCCGAAGGCTTCGCGCGACAGGCCCCGGCGGACCATCAGGTCCAGGGCCCGCTCGGCCTGGCCGATCGAACGCATGCAGTGGTGGATCCGGCCCGGGCCGAGGCGGAGCTGGCTGATCTCGAAGCCGCGGCCCTCGCCGAGCAGCATGTTCGATTCCGGCACCCGCACGTCGGTGAAGCGGATGTGCATGTGGCCGTGGGGCGCGTCATCTTCGCCGAAGACGTGCATCGGGCCGAGGATGTCCACCCCGGGGGTGTCGATGGGCACCAGGATTTGCGACTGCTGGCGGCTGGGCGGTGCGTCCGGGCTGGTCTTGACCATGGTGATCATGATCTTGCAGCGCGGGTCGCCTGCGCCGGAGATGTAGAATTTCTCGCCGTTGATCACCCACTCGCCGTTCTCGAGAACGGCGCTCATGCCGACGTTCTTGGCGTCGGAGGAGGCCCGGTCCGGCTCGGTCATGGCGAAGGCCGAGCGGATCTCGCCGTTCAGCAGGGGCTTCAGCCAACGCTCCTTCTGCTCGGGCGTGCCGACACGCTCCAGCACTTCCATGTTGCCGGTGTCCGGCGCCGAGCAGTTCATGACCTCCGAGGCGAGGGGAACCTTGCCCAGCTCCACGGCGATGTAGGCGTAGTCGAGGTTGGACAGGCCCTCGCCGGTATCGGCGTCGGGCAGGAAGAAGTTCCAGAGCCCTTCCTTCTTCGCCTGGTTCTTGGCTTCCTCAAGCAGCTCCAGCTGGCCGGGGGCATAGCCCCAGCGGTCGGCCCGACCCTCGCCAAGCTTGTGGAACTTCTCCGACATCGGGGCGACGGTCTCCTGGACGAAGCGCTTGACGTGCTCGTAGAGCGGCGTCGCCTTCTCGCTCATCCGCAGGTCGTTCAGGTCGTCCTTGGGATCGAAGCCGAAGGCGGCCTTGCTGGGGGTGGGGGTGATGGTGTTCATGCTCGCTGTCCTGTGTCTCTCTGGCCTGTAATCGTATCCGTCGCTGCAGCCTGCAGCGCTAATCTGAATATTGAGTATGTCAGGCGGGTCTCATTCGCCAATCGTTTTTGAGGGCCCGCCCAGGTTCATCTGTGGTCGTCCTTCACCGCGAAGGGATGGGCGGCCTCCTCAGCGTCTGCCGCCAGGGCGCGCAGGGTGGCGGCATGGGATTCCCGGCTGATCCGGTAGCCCGAAAGCAGGGCGAATCCGATCAGGTAGAGGATGACGATCACCGGGGCGTAGACAGCACCCATGCGTTGGATCACGTCGGCCGGCATGTCGGCGGGCGCCACCCCGGGCTGGAGCCCGATGGCGTCGATAAGCAGGGCGGCGGCGAGGATTCCGAAGCCGGATATCGCCTTGCTCACAAAGGCGGAGGCGGCGAAGAACAGGCCCTCCGACCGTCGGCCGGTCTTCAGTTCAGCCTCCTCCACTACGTCGGCGATCATGGATGAACCCATGGTCGAGGCGATGATGCCGAAGGTCACCCCGATGATTGAGGTGGCGAAGAGGATTCCAAAAACCGCCGGGTCCCCATTGGGCGGGAACAAGCCGGCAAGACGCAGCAGGACTGGACCAATCCCGATCAGCAGGGAGAGGAGCGCCAGCAGCATGGCGGTGTGCTTCTTGCCGAACCGGCGGGACAGAAGGGGTGCAGTGGGCAGGGCGACGAAGGCCGAGACGAAGACCCCCAGGGTGATCAACGAAATCTGGGCGGCGCTGAAGCCCCAGAAGAAGGTGTTGAAATAGCCGTTCATCGACGCTGCCAGGCCGCCCGCCAGGGCGGTGGCTATGCTCGACGCCAGCAGGAAGAGGAAGGAACGATTATTCAGGGTCTCGCGCACGTCCGTGAGGGTCTGGCGAAGTGTCTTCTCCCGCTTCTCGGGCGGCGCGCGCAGGGTGGGGATATGCCGGTGGGTGCCCGCTGCGGACACCAGGATGGCGATCAGCATCACGATGGAGGCGATCAGGCCGTACCGGGCGTAGCCTTCGGGGTTCAGTTGGCCCACGGCATGGGTCGCGTCCGGCTTCAACAGCACGCCGAAGGCCAGGGCCTGGATGGACAGGCCGCCGATCCAGGCAAAGAAGAAGCGATAGCTGAGCAGGACCGAGCGGTCGTCGTAGCCCGAGGTGAATTCCGCTGCCAGGGCCGAGGAGGGCACCTCATAGAAGGCGATGAAGGCGCGGATCACCACCGCCAGTACGGTCAGGTAGAGGAAGAGGCCCTCGACTGACAGGTCGGGTGGGTTCCAGAGGGCCGCATAGGAGAGCGCCACGGGCAAGGCGGCAGCGTACATGAAGGGATGCCGGCGGCCCCAGCGCGAGCGCAGGTTGTCCGACAGGTGGCCAATCATCGGATCGATGACGGCGTCGAAGACGAGGGCGGTGAGGAGGGCCAGGGCCACCAGCTTGGCCGGCACGCCGAGCACCTGATTGTAGAACAGCATCAGCATGTAGCTGAAGCCGTTGTCCTTGACCCCGAAGGCCACGGAGCCGAGGCCGTAGAAGAAGCGGGTGGAGCGATCGAGCCGCCCGTCCGCCGTCGGCGCCGCTGAAACCATCGCGTCCTCCCCGGATGCCCAGACCTTCGGCGGCATAGGCTCAGTCCCGGGGCGGGTCGTCAACCGCCGCTGCCGCCCTTGTTCCTCGACCGGCGCGCCTCTAGCATACCGCTTGCTCAAAGCATGAGGGACCGAACATGACCGAGGCGCCCGCCGACTATCCGCTCTCCGGCCTCAAGGTGCTGGACCTTTCCCGGGTCCTGGCCGGCCCCTTCGCCGGGCGCCTGCTCTCGGACCTGGGGGCAGACGTGGTCAAGGTCGAGCCCCCGGAGGGCGACGTGACCCGCTTCTGGGGCCGGGTGAAGGGCGGCGTGCCGGGTTTTTACCACCAGCAGAACGCGGGCAAGCGCAACATCTCCATCGACCTGCGGGCCCCCGGTGCCCGGGAGCTGGTGCTGGACCTCGTGCGCGGCGCAGACGTCCTGATCGAGAACTACAGGCCAGACGTCATGGGCCGGCTGGGCCTGGGCTATGAGGTCCTGTCGCAGGTCAATCCGCGCCTCATCATGCTGTCCATCTCGGGCTTCGGCGCGGGCGGGCCGGAGTCGCGCCGCCCCGCCTACGCCCCCATTGTCCACGCCGAGATGGGACTGATCGCCCGGCAGGCCCGTCGTAACGGCGTCCGCCGGACCGACCTGCCCCTGTCCGTGGCGGACACCAACGCCTCCCTGCACGGCCTGATCGGTCTCCTCTCGGCGGTGATCCTGCGGCAGCGCACAGGTCTCGGACAGCAAATCGATATCGCCATGGTCGACGCCACCCTCGTGACCGACGATCAGTTCCACTACGAAGCTGAGGGGTCTGAAGACACCATGGACCTGCCTCCCGACATCTGGGAGACGGGTGCCGGCCCCATCCTGGTCTCAGCGGATTTCCGCTACCTGTTCCGACAGCTGACCACCAAGCTGGGCCTCAAGGATCCCGGCGAGGGCGTTGCCGACCTCGACCGCAAGATCGCCCTGCGCCGGGCGGCGGTGGGCGACCTGATGATGGGCCTGACCGACTGGGAAAAGGTCACGGCCGCCATGGCCGCCATGAATATCGCCTGGGGCGAGGTGCGCGATGGTGCTCGCCTGCGCGAGCAGCCGACCCTGGCCCACCGGGGCTCGATCGTCGACCTCGATGATCGCGAGGGCGGGACCCGGCCCATCCCGCAGTCCCCGTACCGCTTCTCGGCAGCCAGGAGTGGCGTGCGCGGCGTCGCCCCCCACCGGGGTGAGCACAATGCTGAGGTCCTGGCCGAGTGGCTGGGACTGGACGGCGCGAAGGTGGCGGCCCTGCGGGAAGCCGGGGTCCTGTCCGCGGACGCCGACCGGGTTCCTTAGCGGCGCACCCGCTGACCCCCTCCGTCCCGGGGCGTCGCCCCGGTCCACCTCCCCCTTGGGGGAGGAATTAAAGAGCCCATTGCTCCCCCAAGGGGGAGCTCCCGGCGAAGCCGGGTGAGGGGGTCAAGGGCGCTGCCCGCCTAGTCCTCTATCTCGTAGACCCTCGCCGCCGTCCCCCGGAACATCAGGTCTTTCTCGGCCTCTGAATAGGGCGCGGCTATGCGCTTCAGGCCGTTCCAGAGGGTGCGATAGGACAGGCTGGCCCGGTCCACCGGGAAGTTGCTCTCGAACATGCAGCGGTCCGGGCCGAACAGATCGATGGCGGCCAGGTACCAGTCGCCCTGGGCGGCGGCGAAGGCGGCGGAGTCCGGGGCGCCGGTCTTGTGCCAGTCCCAGCCGTTGATGGGCATGGCCATGCCGCCCAGCTTGACGCTCACCCCCGGGCAGGTCGCCAGCTCGGCCATGTCGCGCCGCCACTGCGGGAAGTATTCGTCCCGCTTGCCGGCGTAGGGGCCGATGCCCAGGGGCCCGCCCAGATGGTCCAGGATGATGCTCGCCTCGGGAAAGGCCCGGGCCAGGTCGGTCAGTTCGGGGATCTGGGGGTGGAAGAGCCAGGCATCGAAGGTCAGGCCCCGGGCGGTCAGCTTTGCAAAGCCCCGCCGGAAGGTCGCGTCGAGATAGAGATGCGGCGGCGGGTGATGGTGCGAGGGGCGGATGGCGTCCGAGGCGTCCCAGGCCGCGGCGTGGCGGATTCCGCGGAACAGGCCTTCGCCTGCCTCGGAATGGGCGTCCAGCAGGGCGTCGAGGTTGTCGGGTGCCAGAAGGTCGGCCGAGCCGACGATGGCGGCGATACGCGCCCCCTTCCCGTCCTGCGAGGCCTGGGCGATCCGCGCCACATAGGCGCTCTCGCCCGAACGGCGCAGGGCCTCTGGGCCCTCGGTCAGGTAGCCTGTCATGCACTCGACGAAGACCGTGGCCTCGACGCGGTGGCCGTCGCCGGTGTCCGCCCTCAGCTCGTCCAACAGATAGGCGGGCCCGGCCCCCGCCGGCCAGAGGTGATGGTGCGGGTCGAGGATCCGGCGGTCCGGGTCCAGGATGGGCTCCGGCGCGGCTTCCGTCGCGGATGGCTTGTCCATGAGGCGGGCCTCCCCTAATCGCTTGGGAACGGCGGCTTGCCTGCCGTCCGGCCCGCCGCCAGACTGGACCCGGCGGGCCAGATGCTCAAGGTTTGGCGCTCAATGCCCGACCGCGACGGGAGGAGACCCATGGACCTGTCCTACAGCCCCGAATACGAGGCCTTTCGCGCCGAGGTGCGCGGCTTCCTTGAGGCCCACCGCAGCCAGGCACCGGGCCATGGCGGCAATGGCCTGACCTGGCAGAAGCTGCTGATCGGAAACGGCTACGCCGCCCGCACCATTCCGCAGGAATATGGCGGCTACGGCGGCGAGCCGGACATCCTGAAATCGCGGATCATCGCCGAGGAATTCGCCCGCGCCCAGCTGTCACCGGGCCTGGGCGGCCAGGGGATCTCCATGCTGGTCCCGACCCTTTTGGAAGTGGGCTCGGAGGACCAGAAGCGCCAGTTCATCGGTCCGACCCTGCGTGGCGAGATGCTGTGGTGCCAGGGCTATTCCGAGCCCAACGCCGGCTCCGACCTTGCCGCCCTCGCCACCAAGGGGGTGCTGGAGGGCGATCACTGGGTGATTAATGGCCAGAAGATCTGGACCTCCACGGCCCACCTGGCGGACTGGATCTTCTGCCTGGTCCGGACCGAGCCTGACGCCCCCAAGCATGAGGGCATCAGCTTCCTGCTGTTCGACATGAAGACCCCGGGCATCGAGATCCGGCCCCTGGTGGACATGACCGGGGCGGCCAACTTCAACGAGGTGTTCTTCACCGACGTGCGGGTCCCGGCCCACCAGATCGTCGGCCGGCGGGGCGAGGGCTGGAAGGTGGCCAACGCCATCCTGCGGCACGAGCGGGGCTCCCTGGCGGACCCCAACGTCATGCAGAGCCGGCTCAACGCCCTGATCGACCTGATGAAGGCCGAGACCTTCGACGGAAGCCGGGTGATCGACAACCCCGTCTACCGGGACCGGCTAATGGCGATCCAGGGCCGGGTCCAGGCCCTGCGCTGCAACGACCTGCGCCTGCTTTCGGCGGCGGTGAACCGGCAGAGCGCGCCCCTGGCCGGCATGGTGGTCAAGCTGCAGGGCACCGAGCTGCGCCACGAGCTGGAGGGCTTTGCTATCGACGTCCTGGGCGAGCTGGGCCTGCTCTACGGGGACACGCCCCGCCTGCGCGGCAGCGGCTCCTGGCAGAGGGACTACATGTACTTCCTGGGCCTGATCATCGGCGGGGGCACCTCGCAGATCCAGAAGAACATCATCGCCGAGCGCGGGCTGGACATGCCCCGCGAGCCCAAGCTGGCCAAGGCCTGAGGAGAGACGCGCCATGGAATTCGGACTCTCTGAAGAACAGGTCATGCTGCAGGACGCCCTGGCCCGGTTCCTGACTGGGACCGGCGGGCTGGAGCGCAGCCGCGCCTTCGCCGCAGGCCAGGACCGCCGCGCCCCGGACGTGCTGCAGGGCCTGGCCGAACTGGGCGTCACCGGCCTCATCATCCCCGAGGTCCACGGCGGGGTGGGGCTGTCCCTGCTGGACGCCGCCCTGGCCGCCGAGCAGCTGGGCCGGTTCGTCGCCCCGGCCCCCTTCGCCGCCACGGCGGTCATGGCCCCCCTGGCCCTGATCAAGGCCGGGGATGCAGGCCAGCAGGCGACCTGGCTGCCCAGGCTGGCCTCCGGTGCCGTGGTGGCCGGGGTCGCCCTCTCCGAACTTACGGGTGCCCGGGACGGGGCTGGGGTCGAGGCGCGGGATGGACGGCTTTACGGCCGCGCCCAGTTCGTTGTCGACTATGAGGCCGACCTCTACATCGTGGCCGACCGCGCGCGCGGCCTGCACCTGGTGGCCGCCAACGCTCCGGGCCTGACCCGCACGGACTTCCGAACCATCGACGCCACCCGCCCCACCGGCGAGCTGGTCCTCGACGGCGTCGCCGCCGAGCCCCTGAAGGCCGGCGACGGTGTGGCCGCGGTCCGCGCCATGATCGACGCCGGAAGGGTCATGCTGGCCGCCGACACCCTCGGCGCCGCCCAGGAGATGCTCGACCAGGCCGTGGCCTACGCCAAGGGCCGGGTCCAGTTCGGCCGGCCCATCGCCAGCTTCCAGGCGGTCAAGCACATGTGCGCCGAGATGGCGGCCGCACTGGAGCCCTGCCGGTCCCTGGTCTGGTACGCCGGCCACGCCCTCGACCACCTGCCGGAAGAAGCTTCCCTCATGGCCTGCCACGCCAAGGCGCACCTGTCGGAGGTGGGGACCTTCGTCGCCCGCACCGCCACGGAGGTGCATGGTGGCATGGGCTTCACCGACCTCGTCGGCCTGCACTACTGGTTCAAGCGCATCGGCTTCAACCGCCAGGTGCTGGGCGGCCCCCAGGCCGTCCGCGCCGAGGCGGCGGCCCTCCAGGGACTGGTGGCCTGAGGCCGGGGCCGGCTGCGGCTCAGTCGTCGCCGCCGTCGCCCTCCTTGCCCTTCATCTCGGCCAGGGTGCGCAGGTTCGCCTCGTGGCCGTCCCGGGTGATGGTGTAGGTCGACATGATGGCCAGCATGATCATCCATAGGGTCAGGATGGCGGGTACGTAGAACATGCCCAGGCGCATGACGGTCTCGTGGGAGACCTGGCTGGGATCGGCCCCCGCCTTCAGCCCGGCCAGGGTCAGGACGAAGGTCGCCGCCGTCAGGCCGAGGCCGCCCACCACCTTCCGGATGAAGGCGGAGGCGGCGAAGAAGATCCCCTCTGACCGTCGCCCGGTCTTGATCTCGGCCTGTTCGACCAGGTCGGCCATCATCGAGCCTGACAGGATCTGGAAGCAGATGATCAGACCCACGTCGATCATGGTGGCGAAGAAGACGAACCAGAAGACGACCGGGCTCGAATTGTCCGGCAGCACGCCCATGAGGCGCAGGACGACGGGCATGGGCGATCCCAGGAAGGCGATCAGGCCAATGATGATCGCTCCCCTCTTCTTGCCGATGGTCCGGCTGACAATCGGGGCCAGGACCGCCCCGATGATCGCCGAGACGAAGACGCCGCTGGTGATCAGGCCCGACTGCGCGGTGCTGAAGTTCCAGAAGTAGGTATAGAAATAGAAGGCCAGGGCCGCCGAAAGGCCCCCGGCGATCGAGCCGAAGATGGCCGAGATGAACAGGGCCAGGAACGACCGGTTCGAGAGGGTCTCAAAGATCTCCTTGAAGATGGTCGCCGGCCCCAGGGCGCGCTTCGGCGGGGCCGGCTTCAGGTGCAGGATGCGGCTGTGGGTCCCAATCGTGGACGCCAGGACCGAGACCAGGAGGAGGCCCGAAGCGATCATGCCGTAGGTCCGGTAGGCCTCGGGATTGAACTGGCCGTTCGGGATGGCTGCCGTCGCGAACAGCGGAAACAGGACGATGAAGGTGAACACCGACATGGCGTTCCCGCCGGTCCAGCCGAAATAGGAGCGGTAGGCCTGCAGGGAGCTGCGCTCGTCGTAGTCGTCGGTCAGTTCCGGTGCCAGGGCTGTGCTGGGGATCTCGTAGATGGAGATCAGCATCCGAACCAGGATGGAGAGACCCAGAAGGTAGAGAAAGAGATGGAAGTCCTCCCAGCCCTTGGGCGGGCTCCAGAGCAGGAAGTAGGTGGCCGCGATCGGGATGGCGGCGGCGTACATGAAGGGATGCCGCCGGCCCCACTTCGAGCGCAGATTGTCGGACCAGTAGCCAAGGATGGGATCGAAGAAGGCGTCGACGATGAGGGAGATGGTCAGGGCGAGGCCGACAAGCCGCGCGTCCAACCCGATGACCTGGCTATAGAAGATCAGCAGGAAGTAGCTGAAGCCATTGTCCTTGACCCCGAAGGCCACTGCCCCGAAGCCGTAGGAGACCTTGGTCCAGAGGGAGGGCTTGGTCGTCTCGATCCTGGGGCCGGGCGCGCCGCCGACTGTGGAGTCCACGCTCATTTGATTCCCCCCGTCGGGCCATCCCGGACACCGTCTGCGACCTTTCGCAGCAGCGCCGCCAGCCTGCGGACAGCAGACTCAAACCCAGCCCTGCCCCCCCGTCAAGACAATGCCTTGAACGCTCCGGGCCCCCGACCGGTTGTTGAAATCAGATGGCAGCGGCCAGCCGGCTAGCCTGGTTGATGGCCCGCTTGGCATCCAGCTCGGCGGCCACGTCCGAACCCCCCACCAGAGTGGAGGCTACGCCCAGGGTGGCCAGCTCGTCATGCAGGGCGCGCAGGGGGTCCTGGCCGGCGCAGACGATGATGGTATCGGCCTCGACGACCCGCGGTTCATCGCCGATCAGGACGTGCAGGCCCGCATCGTCGATCTTCTCGTAGGTTACGCCGCCAATCATCTGCACGCCGCGCTTCTGCAGGGTCGCCTTGTGGGTCCAGCCCGTGGTCTTGCCCAGGGACCGGCCCAGGGACTCAGACTTGCGCTGCAGGAGGGTGACGGTGCGGTCGGCCTTCTCCACATGGGGGACCACGCCGGTGACGCCGCCGCGGGGGTGGTTCTTGAAGTCGATGCCCCACTCCGCGGCGAAGACGTCCACGTCCATGGAGGCCGAGACCCCGGCATGGCTGACCAGCTCGGCCACGTCGAAGCCGATGCCCCCGGCGCCGATGATGGCGACCTTTTTCCCCACCTTCGCCTTGCCGTTGATGATGTCGATGTAGCTGGCCACCATGGGGTGGTCGATGCCGGGGATGTCAGGCTTGCGCGGGGTGATGCCGGTGGCGATGACGATCTCGTCGAAGCCGCCGTTGACCAGGCCGCGGGCGTCGGCGCGGGTGTTGAGCCTCAGTTCGATCTTCAGTACCTCGATCCTCCGGGCGTAGTAGCGGAGGGTCTCGGAGAACTCCTCCTTGCCGGGGACCTTCTTCGCTAGGTTGAACTGGCCGCCGATCTCGCCTGCAGCCTCGAACAGGGTGACCCGATGGCCGCGCTCGGCGGCGACGGTGGCGTAGGCCAGGCCCGCAGGTCCCGCGCCGACCACGGCGACGGACCTGGGCGCTGTGGTCTTCCCATAGACCAGCTCGGTCTCGTAGCAGGCCCGGGGATTGACCAGGCAGCTGGTCATCCGGCCGGTGAAGGTGTGGTCCAGGCAGGCTTGGTTACAGGCGATGCAGGTGTTGATCTCGTCCTCGCGGCCCTCTGCGGCCTTCTTCACCAGGTCCGGATCGGCCAGCATGGGCCGGGCCATGGAGACCAGGTCCGCATCGCCCCGGGCCAGGACCTCCTCGACGACCGAAGGCATGTTGATGCGGTTCGAGGTGATGACCGGCACCCCCACGGCCTTGCGCAGGCGTCCGGTGACACTGGTGAAGGCAGCGCGGGGCACCATGGTGGCGATGGTCGGGACCGGTGCCTCGTGCCAGCAGAAGTGGGTGGAGATGATGTTGGCGCCCGCCGCCTCGATGGCCTTGGCCAGGGTCACGACCTCGTCCCAGGCCATGCCGCCCTCCAGCATGTCCATGGCCGCGATGCGGAAGATGACAATGAAGTCCTTGGGCACGGCCTCGCGCACCCGGCGCACCACCTCGACGGGGAAGCGCATGCGGTTCTCGAAGGGCCCGCCCCACGCGTCGGTCCGGCGGTTGGTCTTCTCCACCAGGAAGGTCGACAGGAGATAGCCAGCCGAGCCGATGATCTCGACGCCGTCGTATCCGGCCTGGTGGGCGAGGGCTGCGCAGCGGGCGAAGTCGGACAGCTGCTGCTCGATCCCGTCCTCGTCCAGTTCGTTGGGCGTGAAAGCGCCGATGCGCGAGCGCACCGCCGAGGCCGCGACGGCCTCGGGCGTGTGGGCCAGGGGACCTGTGTGCAGGATCTGCATACAGATTTTCACGTCCGGGTCGGCGGCGTGGACGGCCTCGGTCACCTCCCGATGGGCCTGCGCCTCCTCAGGGGTGGACAGGCGGGCACCCGGACCCGCGCCGGCATTGGGCGAGATGCCGCCGGTGATGATCATGCCGACCCCGCCGCGGGCGCGTTCGGCAAAGTAGGCGGCCATGCGCGACAGCCCGCCGGAGGCTTCTTCCAGGCCCGTGTGCATGGAGCCCATGAGTACCCGGTTCTTCAGCTTGGTGAAGCCGAGGTCGAGGGGCGAGAACATCAGCGGATAGCGGCTGGCGGACATGGGTTTCCTCTCCGGATGGTCACCGGCCTCTGCGGGCCGGCGATTGTTCCTACCATCCGGGAGGCGAGCCCCTCCTGTCAAACCTGACCCAGCGTCAGGGGGCCGTCAGAGCCCCACGACGCCTCCATTGGTGCGCACCACCGCGACCACGCCTGAGCGCGGACGACCGCTCCGGACGCCGGACTGGCTCTGGGGCCAGTTGCTGTCCGGTGCATTGGATGCGCCGTCCTCGCCAGGGTGCTGGATACCGACGAACAGGGTCCGTCCGTCGGGCGTGCTGTCCACGCCTGTGATCTCGCAGCCGACCGGGCCGGTGAGGAAGCGTTTGAGCGTGGCGGGCGTGGCGACTGCGCCGGCGATGGTCGATTGGGTTGCCGTTGCCCCCGAGGCGCTGGTGTTGGTGATGGTCAGCGCCCTGCCGTCACCCACGACGCCGGGAAGCGCCGCCAGCATCTGGTTATTGGTCCGGTCCGTGAAGGCGCCGTCATCGGTCTGAATCCACAGGAGGGGGCGGATCTGCCCACCCGGATTTTGTGACCGGGAGAACCACAGTCCGTCAGGGCTGGAGAAATCGTTGGAGGCGTCCAGTCCCGAGATGTTGACGTTCGGACCGGCGTCAATGGAGTCCGCACCGAACAGGTAGTTGTCCCAGCTGAAGGTAATCGCGGCGTTGTTGTCGCCCGTCTCGCGGAAACGGATGATGTGCCCGTTGGGGTTGCCGGAACTAGAACTGGTGCCGCGCGGAGCCACATAGTGGCGCGGGTTGGCGGCATTGGTGCCGTTCAGCGGCCGAAGGGAGGCGCTGTTATTGGTAAGGGTCAGGTACACCTCGCCATTGACGGGATTGACGGCGGTCCACTCTGGGCGATCCATCGGCGTCGCGCCGACGGCATCCGCCGCCAGCCGGGTGTTGACCAGGATATCGGCCTGGTCGGCGAAGACATAGGCGGGTGCCGATCCCACGGCCGGCCGGGCCGGAACCTGGCCGAAGACCAGCGGCAGCCATGTCCCGGTCCCATCAGTGTTGAAGCGGGCCACATAGAGGGTACCGGCGTCCAGGTACTTGTCCCCCATGGCCAAGCGGTCGGTTACCTGAGCGTCACTCGCCTGCCAGACTGCGTTTGAAACGAACTTGTAGAGGTACTCCCCTCGGGCGTCGTCGCCCATGTAGACCACCACCTTCTGACCCGGGATCATCCGACCCTTCCAGGCACCCTCATGGTTGAACCGGCCAAGGGCCGTGCGCTTGCGCGGGGTCGACGCAGGATTGAAGGGGTCCATCTCTACGACCCAGCCAAACTGGTTGGGCTCGTTGCGATAGTCGGCAGTGGCGCTGGCCCCCTTGGCCCGCGCGTCCCAGCGGACGAACATCGGGCCCGTGGGTTGCGCCGACGACCAGCCATAATTGCCTGTGTTGCTGGTCACGCCATACCGGCGCAGTGCCGTCAGCTCGCGGGCGCTACGGGCGGCGTTGTCTGAGCCCGCCCCCGAATCGTCCCGCCTGAAGTAGCCGCTCCAGTTTTCCTCGCAGGTCAGCAGGGTGCCCCAGGATGTGTACCCATTGGCGCAGTTATTGATCGTTCCGCGGCCTTCGACACCCGATGGGGAGAAGACCGTGACCATCATCGCCGACCCCCGCGCGGGCCCATGTAACGTCATCGGCGTATTGGGCGTGACCATACGGTTGAAGGAGCTGTCCTTCACATAGGACCAGGTGCGATTGCCGGTGGTGTCCCGCACCTCGACGAAGCTCACACCGTGGGCTTCGATTTCTTTCTGCGCCTCCGCCGCCGGGCGGGCGCCGTTGGCGTCGACGGTCGGGCCGTTGGGATGCAGGTACTGGACGCTCAGGTTCTCGTGGTTCTGGGCCAGGACGCCTCGGACGGAGCTGTTGTCGTCACGTGTGCCGCTCGGGCTCAGCCCGAAGTAGTAGAGGGCATCGCCATGGTCGCCGATGCGCTGCGCGTAGTTCGTATCGGTCCCGTCGTTCTTGAAGGCAGGGACGGACGCGGCGATGGGGTCTCCAAGCGCGGTAACCACCGTGACGGCGTAGCCCGCCGGGACAGTGACCACATCCGCGAAGTTCTTTGGCACCGCCTGGAAGGTCAATTGCGCCGGGCTGACGGTGACGGTCACTTCGTCCGAGGCCACCGACGTAGTTCCGCTCTCGAAGCGGAAGGTCAGGGGCGTTGCCGTGGCGACGGCAGGGGCGATGAAGGTGGCACTGCCGTTTGCTGCCCGAACCAGGTCAACCTTGGGTCCTGCAACCTGGGTGAATTGGCTGAACGGGGCCGTGCCTGCAGGGTCAAATCCGGCGACGACACCCTGGAGGGTGACGAGGTTACCTGCCGTCGTTGCGGCGTCTTGTCCGGCATTCACCGTGATCGCAGTACCTGTGCCACCGCCATCGTCATCGGAGCAGGCGGCGAGGAGGCTCGTGCCCAGGAATGCCACTGCACTGGCGCGCAATCCGCCAAACAGAGCGGCCCGGCGGGAGTACCGAACCTCCACGATCTGGCTGAGCGACAGATTACCCGTCCGGTTGGTGTCGACATCGCCGTCGGAGTAAAACGTATCGCGCTGGACCATTGGAGGCTCCCTAAATTGTTGCCTCCACACCATGACCTTGCATCATGACCGGACAAGAACAGTCCTATGACGGTTTTCCGTCTCCTTGATGTCACTCTTGGGTCAGGAAGCCGCCTGTCCGGCTTCAGGCGTACTCGAACCCGGCGTGTGAGACGACGGTGCGGTCTCCGACCCGGGCCTCGAAGATCACCCGGCCGGGGCCGTCGTGCCAGGCCAGGACCTTCAGGTCGTCGCCCGGCAGGACCGGCGAGGAGAACCGGACCTTGATCTTGCGGAACCGGGCCGGGTCGCCGTCGCAGAGGGCGCTGAGCAGCAGGTGGGCACAGTGGCCGAAGGTACACAGGCCGTGCAGGATCGGTTTGTCGAAGCCGCCGAACCTGGCCGCCTCCGGGTCGATGTGCAGGGGGTTGTAGTCGCCGGACAGGCGGTAGATGTCGGCCTGGTTTTCGGGGATGTGCGCCCCGGTCTCGATGTCAGGCGCCCGGTCGGGGACGGTCACGGGGGCCGAGAAGGTCGTTCCGGCGCCCTCGAAGGGCTCGATGTCGCCCAGTCGCTCGACACCCCGGCGGAAGGAGCCCGAGACCATCTTCACGCAGACCTCGCCTTCGGCGTTGCGCACCTCGCTCTCGTACTCGACGAAGCCGGCACCCTTGCCGCGCGGGTGTACGCCGATCAGGCGCGAGACCACGCTGACCTCGCCTCCGAGGGGCAGGGGGCGGACCACCTCCAGATAGCGCTCGGCGTCGATGGTCAGGGGGCCGGGCGAGGGCGGGATGGCGGCGCGGTCCACCACCGCCCCGGCGCCGCCCCAGCGGATGGGGAAGGTCGGGAAGACGGCGAAGTCCTTGTGGCCCTCGAAGATGAACCTCAGGTCCCGGCTGTTGATGCCGACGGCGTAGAGCAGGATGTCGCGGCGGTCATAGGCGATGCGGACCGGCTCGCCCCAGGGGGCGGGACCGCCGTCCGGCAGGGCGGCCTTGGCATTGTAGACGGCCATGGGCGTCTCCTCACATGTGCGGGAAGGCCAGGGGGTCCTGGCGCTCGAAGGCCTCGGCGGCGGCCAGGACCAGGTCGTCGCGGGAATGGGCGGCGGCGATCTGCAGGCCGAAGGGCGTGCCGATGCTCGAGATCCCACAGGGAACCGACACCGCCGGATGCCGGGTCAGGTTGAAGATGGCGGTATTGGTCCAGTAGGGGTTGGGCCGCCCGTCCGGCCCGTCCGGTGTGTTCCGCCCCACCTGCGGGGGCAGGGTCGACATGGTCGGCGACAGGACCAGGTCGTACTCGGCGAAGACCTGGTTCCAGGCGTGGGCCATCTCGCGGCGGCGGACCTGGGAATCGATGATGGTCTTCACGTCCAGCTTGGCGCCGATCTTGGCCTGTTCGTAGAGGGCCGGGTCGAACTCGTCGTGCCGCGCCTCGGGGTAGAGGTGCAACAGGCGCTGGAGGGCGGCGAACCAGTGGGCGACGAAGATCCGCCCGGTTTCGCCATTCTCGGTGGGCGGGGTGATGGAAACCACCTGGCAGCCCAGGTCGCGGAACCTGTCGGCCGCCTTCAGGATCGCAGCCTCGATCTCGGGATCGAGATAGAAGTCGCCGAACTTCAGGACCAGGCCCACCTTCAGCCCCTTCAGGCTGCGGTCGAGGCCGGCGACGAAGTCGACGTCCGTGGGCGGCAGGGCCAGGGGGTCGCGGACGTCCGCGCCCTTCAGCACGTTGAGCATGAGGGCGGCGTCGCGGGTGGTGCGGGTCATGGGGCCGGTATTGGCCAGGTCTCCGTGCATGGAGGCGGGCCAGGCGGGAATCCGCCCGTAGGTGGCCTTCAGTCCCACCAGGCCCGTGCAGGCCGCCGGGATCCGGACCGAGCCACCGCCATCCGTGCCGATGGATAGGGGGCCGATCCCTGCGGCCACCGCCGCCCCGGCGCCCCCGGAGGACCCCCCGGGGGTCCGCTCGGTGTTCCAGGGGTTGCGGGTGATCCCGTTGAGGGGCGAATCCGTCACCCCCTTGAACCCGTACTCCGGACTGGAGTTGGAGGCGAAGATCACGGTCCCGGCCTCCCGCAGGCGGGAGACGGTGGTGGCGTCCTCCGTCTGCGGGGTCTTGTCGGTCAACTTGCTGGCCATGGTCAGGGGCCAGCCCTTCACCTTGATCAGCTCCTTGATCGAGACCGGGACCCCGTCGAGGGGCGAGAGGGGCTCGCCCTTGGCCCAGCGGGCCTCGGAGGCCTTCGCCTGGGCGCGGGCGCCGTCGGCGTCGATCAGGGGCAGGGCGTTCAGCACCGGATTGAGCAGGGCCGCCTTGTCCAGGACCGCCTCCAGGACCTCGACGGGCGAGGCCTTGCGGGCGGCATAGAGGCCCGAAAGTTCGGCTGCTGAGGCGCGGGACAGGTCCTGGGTCATGGCGGGGGCTCCTGGGTTCCGGTCAGGTCAGGCGAAGCGGGCGAGGCGGCCGCGGATGATGTCCTCGGCCTCGGCGACGATGCCCTCGATCAGGTCCTTGCAGGTGGGAACGTCGTGGATCAGGCCCACCACCATGCCGCAGGACCAGGCGCCGGCGTCCATGTCGCCGTCCTGCATGATGCGCGGATAGACCCCGCCCACCTCGTGGATGATGTCCTCGAACTTCAGGTTGGGTCCGAGAGCCTTTTCCTTCTCCAGCAGGCGCTGGACGGCGGCGTTGTTCAGCACGCGCTCGGTGTTGCGCAGGGGGCGCATGACCAGGCGGGTGTCCAGCTCCGAGGCGTCCACGATGGCCTGCTTGACGTTGTCGTGGACGGGAGCCTCCTTCGTGGCGATGAAGCGGGTGCCCATGTTGATGCCCTCGGCGCCGAGGGCCAGGGCTGCCGCCAGCTGCTTGCCGTTGGCCACCCCACCGGAGGCGACGAAGGGGATCTTCAGCTCCTCGGCCGCCCGGGGCAGGAGGATGAAGTTGGGCACGTCATCCTCGCCCGGATGGCCGCCGCACTCGAAGCCGTCGACGCTGATGGCGTCGCAGCCGACGGCCTCGGCCTTGAGGGAGTGGCGAACCGAGGTGCACTTGTGGATCACCTTGACCCCCGCCGCCTTCAGGTCGGCCATGTACTTCTGCGGGTTGTTGCCGGCGGTCTCGACGATCTTCACGCCGTTATCGATGATGGCCCGGATGTAGCCCGGATAGTCTGGCGGGTTGATCGAGGGCAGGAAGGTCAGGTTCACGCCGAAGGGCTTGTCGGTCATTTCCCGGCAGCGGCGGATCTCCTTGCCGAGGTCGTCCGGCGTGCGCTGGGTCAGGCCGGTGATGATGCCCAGGCCCCCGGCGTTGGAGACGGCTGCGGCCATCTCGGCCAGGCCCACGAAGTGCATGCCACCCTGGACGATGGGGTGCTCGATGCCGAACAGTTCAGTAATGCGGGTCTTCACGGGAGGGTCTCCGGGTTTTGAGCGATACGTATGGAAACTGTGCGGCGCCGGGGCCGGCAGGGCAAGGGCGCAGGCGTTCGCCTCAGGTCGGGAGCGCAACGGCCTCCTCGCCGTGGGCATGGGCCCGCAGGGTCTCGGTCCAGATCTCGTGGAACAGGGGGCTGTCCTTCAGGAGGGTGCGCAGGTTGCCCCGCGCCGCGATCCGCCCGCCCTCGACCACCAGGATCTGGTCCGCCCGGCGGTAGGCCTCGAGCCGGTGCGAGACGGCCAGACAGGTTGGCCGGTCGCCTTCCTGCTCGAAAAGGCGGGTCCAGAAGGCGTGTTCGGTGCGCACGTCCAGGGCGCTGGAGGCGTCGTCGAAGACCAGCAGGTCCGGGCGGCGGGCGAACATGCGCGCCGCCGCAGAGCGCTGGACCTGGCCCCCCGACAGGGTGACGCCCCGGGTGCCCACCCGGGTGTCCAGGCCCTCGGCCAGGCGGGCGACATCCTCCTCCATGACCGCCAGGTGGACCGCGCGGTCGAAGTCCTCCGGGGAGAGGTCCAGTCCCATGGCGATGTTGTCGCCCAGGGTCTCGGTGAAGAGACGCGGGGTCTGGCCGGTGTAGGCGCAGCGCGGCGGCGTCAGGAAGGTTGCGGGGTCGTCGATGCGCTGGCCGTTCCAGAATACCTCGCCCGATTGGGTGGGGAGCAGGCCCAGGAGGGCCCTCAGCAGGGTGGTCTTTCCGGCGCCAACCCGGCCTGTCACGATGGTCACCGTGCCCCGCTCGAGGGTGAAGCTTACGTCCTCTACCCCGTTGCCGTTGCCGCCGTGCCGGCAGGTGAGGCCGCGGACCTCCAGGGTCCGGAGAGGGTCGTGGCGGCCGGTGGGCTCGGGCCCCTGGGGTGTCGCCTCGGTGATCCGTCCGCGGGGGGCGTCGCCCAGAAGGGTCTCGATCCGCATCAGGGCGACATCAGCGGTACGCTTGCGCGCCAGCAGCCGGCCCAGCCAGCGGGGTGCCGAGGTCGCGGCGCCGACATAGGCGGCGAAGAGGGTGAAGTCGCCCACCGAGAACTCACCCGCCTTCATGGCACCGGCCGCCAGCAGCAGGATCATGCCAAGCGCCAGGCTGGAGGTTCCGGCGCCGAAGGTGTCCAGCAGGGTGACGTAGATGCGGTGCCGCACAGCTGTCGTCCGGCGGGTCTCGTTGAGGTCCGAAAGGCGCCCCAGGACCCGGTCCTCGGCACCTGCCACGCGGACCGCCTGGACGGCGGTGAAGGTCTCGCCGACGAAGGATGTGACCCTTGCCTCGGCCTCCCGGGCCACGCGGGAGTAACGGTGGATGCCGGCGGTGATCTTCTGGGTGATGAAGACCATCAGGATCATCGGCAGAATGATGGCCAGGGTCACCGGCATGTTGATCCGCCACATGATGATAAGGGCCAGGACCGCGAAGACCGCCTGGCCGAAGGTCTCGGCCCAGCCCTCCATGAAGGCCATGACCTCGGCCACGTCATCCCGGAACCGGCTCAGCGCCTCGCCCGAGGTGCCGGGGGAAACCCGGGGGCCGCGGGCGAACATGACCCAGCCCATCATGTTGCTGCGGATCATCAGCCGCGAGGCCGAGGTGAAGGTCACGAAGGCCCAGGGCGTGAAGTAGGAGATGAACAGGGGCGACAACTGGGCGGCGAACCAGAACCCCACCAGGGTCCAGACATTGAACCCCGCCTGGGCGTGGCCGGACAGGTTGTCGAAGATGTCCCTCTGGACGATGCCGGAGAGCAGGGGCAATGCGTAGAAGGCGGCGTAGAGCGCCATGCTGACGCTGAAGAGCCAGGGGCGCGCAGAGGCGATCCGCACGGCCTGCCGGAAGGCGGTCTGGTCTGGCGCCGGCAGGGGCGGCGGGAGGTTCCCGGTCTCGGGATCCATCCGGGTGCGGTCGACCTCGCTCACCCCATCACCTCCGCAAGGCCGGTGCGCAGCAGGCGCGCGTAGGCGGACTTCGGGTCCGCCTCCAGCTCTGTCCGAAGGCCGGTTTCCACCAGACGGCCCTGGTCGAGGATGGCGATCCGGTCGGCCCTCTGCACAGTGGAGAGCTTGTGGGCGATGATGATGGCGGTGCGCCGGCGACCCGAGCCGTCCGCGCCCAGAAGCTGGTCCAGGGCACGCTCGATCATCTGGTCCGTTGCCGGATCAAGGCGCGATGAGGCCTCGTCCAGCACCACCAGGCCGGGGTCCTTCAGGAAGACCCGGGCGAAGGCCAGCAGCTGGGCTTCGCCGGCCGACAGGCCGCCGCCGGCTCGCAGCACTGTGCCCAGGCCGTCGGCCTGCCGGGAGAGCCAGTCTCCCAGGCCCAGGTCCGTCAGCACCTCGATGATACGGGCGTCCTCAATGGAGGGGTCAAAGAGGGTGGCGTTGTCCCGAATACTGGCGTCGAAGAGCTGGACCTCCTGGGTGACCAGGCCGATCCGTCCGCGGAGCTCGGCCAGCCGGGCCTGGCGGATGTCCACGCCGTCCAGGGTGATGGCCCCGCCCTGCGGGTCATACAGCCGGAAGAGCAGGCGCGTCAGGGTGGTCTTGCCGCTCCCGGTCCGGCCCAGGAGGCCAATGACCTCGCCGGCGGGGACCTGCAGGTCGAGGTTCCGGATGACAGGTGTATCGGCCCGGTAGGCGAAGGT
>Ga0079300_10000036_pt1 | contig 37311 bp, 27 predicted proteins | sample Wag4_2014_7_11_FD_74799 | JGI IMG/M metagenome (GOLD analysis project Ga0079300, IMG submission 74799) | Fresh water microbial communities from Ohio, USA - Utica-2 Time Series HT 2014_7_11 | ecosystem: Environmental > Aquatic > Freshwater > Water tank | place: USA: Ohio | collected 2014-07-11
AACCATTACAACAACAACTTCTCCTGGAAAATACCCTTCACACTGAATAAAGGGAACTACCTAATCAAGTGGAATGGGAATAGTACCAATGTGACCAGTAAAATTGTGGTGGAATAAGATGATCCTGATTGGGACGTCACTTCTTTACGGAATTATTGCCCGGCGCAGTATAAAGGTTGACTTATTTATCTCTTTTTTTGTTTTCATCGGGATAATGGTTATTTTTGCACCCCATTAATCACCCGGCGAGGTAGCTCAGGTGGTTAGAGCGTCGGATTCATAACCCGAAGGTCTCGGGTTCAACTCCCGATCTCGCTACAAAGGTCTCTAAGGAGACCTTTTTCTTTACCAACACCTATACACTTCTTGTTGGCAATAATTGGTTATAATCATATACCACTAAAAGGGTAGTCGGTTCCATAGATGTAATCAATGCGAAACCATAGTTTTGTTATTCGTAGCAATTGATAGAAATTTATTCTTTACACCGTTAAGCTCTGATTGGCAGGGATAATAACTTTTAACCATTTAAACCCATCAATCATGACAAGAATCACGTCTTATTGCCAGACTTGTTCTGTAAAAAACTGCATTATGATGAAATCATTTGGACAAGAAGACCAGGCTTACAAAGCCTACAAACATCATTATGAATTCAAACGCGGAGAAATGCTTTTCCGGGAAGGTGACGAAATCAATGGGATGTACTTTGTACAATCCGGAGTCATTAAACTTGAAATGAATGCAGAAACCCAACGTCCTTTTATTCTTCGCATGATTGGACCTGGTCAGACAATGGGACATCGTTTTCTTAACTATACGGGGTTACAGCCGTATTCCGCTACCGCTGTAGAAGACACCAGGGTCTGCTTTATTGAACTTGGCTTTTTCAAAAGCTTGCTCCAGAAAAATGATTTGCTGCAGGAAGAAATCAGAAAAATATTTCTGAAAGAATTGAGATCTACTGAAATCAAATTACTTCAGATTGCACAACAGACTGTTCGTGAGAAAGTGGCTGCCATCCTCGTACACCTGGCTGACACCTATAATTACAAGCAGTCCAGCATGGGCATCCGGGTACATGTAGACAGGCAGGAGATGGCCGATCTTGCCGGTACAACGAAGGAGCAGATTTCGAGAATCCTGGCTGATTTCGATCAGGAACAACTTATCCGTTTCAGAGCAAAGCATTTCAAATATATTGCAGTAGATCAACTCAGGCAGATTGCTGAAAGACATACTAGTCCGGTTAGTGAACCAGTTGGCGCAGCGTTTTAAATTTAGCCACTCTCAGGTTGTTTGATTGGTACTGTCTTAGTAACTTTGCAACCGAAATTATAAATTATGGCTGCAAAAATTAAAGTACACAATCCTGTTGTAGAACTTGATGGAGATGAGATGACCAGAATAATCTGGAAATTTATCAAAGATAAATTGATTCTTCCTTACCTCGATCTGGAAATCAAATATTACGATTTAGGAGTTGAATACAGGGATGAGACCAATGATCAGGTAACCATTGATGCAGCAAATGCGATTAAACAATATGGTGTTGGTATCAAGTGTGCCACTATTACACCTGACGAAGCACGTGTGAAGGAATTCAACCTGAAGCAGATGTGGAAAAGTCCGAATGGCACTATCAGAAATATCCTGGACGGCACCGTTTTCCGTGAGCCAATTGTTATCAAGAATATACCCAGACTGGTAACAAATTGGGATAGTCCGATTATTGTTGGAAGACATGCTTTCGGAGATCAATATAGGGCAACAGACTTTATTGTTCCTGGAAAAGGAAAACTGACCGTGAAATTTGAAGGCGAGGATGGTCAAGTAATTGAACATGAAGTTTACCAATTCAAGGGAGCAGGTGTTGCGATGAGCATGTACAATACGGATGAGAGCATCATGGGATTTGCCAGAAGCTGTTTCAACATGGCACTTCAAAAGGGATGGCCGCTCTACATGAGTACGAAAAACACCATCCTGAAGAAATATGATGGCAGGTTTAAGGATATTTTTGAAGAGATTTATCAAGAAGAGTTTAAAACTGCTTATGAAGCAGCAGGCATTACCTATGAGCATAGGTTAATCGATGACATGGTGGCCAGTGCACTGAAGTGGAATGGTAAGTTTGTTTGGGCATGTAAAAACTATGACGGTGACGTTCAAAGCGATACAGTAGCACAAGGTTTCGGCTCATTGGGATTAATGACTTCTGTTTTGGTGACGCCGGACGGACAAACTATGGAATCAGAAGCTGCTCACGGAACAGTAACACGCCACTATAGAGACCATCAAAAAGGTAAACCAACAAGCACCAATCCGATTGCCTCTATTTTTGCCTGGACACGTGGTTTGGCATTCAGGGGGAAACTGGATAACAATCAGGAGCTGATTGATTTTGCCAACGCACTTGAAGCAGTTTGTATTGAAACAGTTGAAGAAGGCAAAATGACCAAGGATCTTGCTGTATGCATTCATGGCAATAAGGTTTCTCATGGCGACCATTACCTCTATACTGAAGAGTTCCTGGATGCTATTGATAGCAATTTGAAAAAGAAAATGGGGTTGTGAGTTGTGGGTTGTGAGTTGTGGGTTGTGGGTTGTGGGTTTGGGGGATTGGGTTATGAGCTAAACAAAATAAATCAGCCCGGTTCGAAAGAGCCGGGTTTTTTATTAGCATTCACCCAAATGTATTGATTCAGAAAAATGAATTCAGACACTAGACGTTTATAATGATATGCTGAAAATTTAACACAGAACTGTCAACCCAGAACACACAACTCACAACCCCCTCCCCATCATCCTATTCCACATCACCCGCATAGACTTGCCATCAATTCCTGCAAACCTACCACGCTGAACTATAAGTTCATTTTCTTGAGGATGACTTAGATAATAATGAAATGCAAAGCGACTTTGGGGATTATACCACCCATTGATTTGTCCGAATCGCAGATCGTTGAAAACAAGGGTATCTTTCCACTTTTCAACGGTATATAGACCCTGGGAAAATTTTTTAAGCTCCATTACTTCTTCATGATCAGCAATAGGACTTAAGTACGATTCATTTTTGGGAAAATAATTTAACCCTAGGTTTTTGCTTGTATCAAAAACAGATTTGTAGCCTACTTTATAACCCAGGCTGTCTTCAATTACAACAAACCATAGCAAGTTATTAAGTAACGTAGGCGTAGTAAAATGATTCACTGAACCCAAATGACTTTTACTGATTGAATCAATTACTGTACGCTCGATTTTATATTTATTCCAGAGCGCAAAAATCATGTAAACCGCTGAAGCTATGATACCCATCCTTGCCCAATTAAGCCTGTGACGGTGATCTGATTTAAGGAAAAGCAGGAATCCAAAAGCAATGGCCGGTAATATTGTAAATAAGGGATCAGCAACGTAAATGACATTAAATGAAATGCGTCTGTCGGAAAATGGTTCAAACCAGCCTATACCATAATTGTTCATGGCATCGAGTAAAAGGTGACATGCTATTTCAATCAAGAAAAACCAGAACCATTTTTTCAAACCAATGGGTTCTGCTTTATGCCATCGTGCTGCAACCAAGGCCAGAAAGAAACTGATGAACCCGGCAAAAAGAAAGGAATGGGTGATTCCCCTGTGTGCCAGCAACTCAGTAGAAACAGGCATCCACATCCCCGCTATGAAATCAATATCGGGTACACTTTGCGCCAAAGCTCCCCACAAGATCGCCTTTCTTCCTGCGTTTTTATCAAGCAGCACTTCACCAATACATGCACCAAGTACAATATGGGTCAATGAATCCATAACAATGAATTTTATGCCCTAATTAAAGCCTTTTAAAATGACCTTTCGGATGATCTCATTCTTGGTTGACCCTGTGTGCTGTTTGCAGGCTGGGCCCCGTTAAACTTATTGAATCTATAGATGAAAGTCATCAGGAAATACCTGGTTAACCTGTTCACCCTAGTATCAACTATGTTATTACCATTGATTGTTCTGGCAATACTTGTATTTTGCTTGAAAATATCAAATCCTGAAATCCTGAAGATTCCATTTTTCTTTTTAAAGATTGTCTTCTCAAAAGAAGCATTCAACAAAGCTATATTTTGATTTACACTTGCCGATAATCCTCTGTTGATAATATACTCAAGATCATGCCTAAACACCCATCCACCCGGAATGTCAATCCTTGAATTATTCGATAATGTCCAACTTGTGTATTTCACATCTGGCTGTCCGGGCAAAGTGTACTTTACGCTATTCAGACCATACCGACCTCCGAGATCAAATTCAAACCAATCTTTCCAATTAAATTCAAATTTTGCACCCTGAGCGAGCAACATATTTTTTCCAATATTTCTTTCACTATCAATGAGAGTAATATTGTTGTTATATGCAACAGTACCATTAAATGAGACGATATATGTTCTGTTACTCCAAGGCTTACTGAAATTATAGAATCCACTGGCAGTATAGTTACCATCTACATTTTCATAGGTGGTAAGCTGGCTTCCTGCCCCACCTACCCTTATGGTGTTGTTAACAATCTGATTATTTACGAAATTGTAGTTTGCACCTATGAAGAAGGTTTGACCGGTCAGGAAATTCAGGTTGTTGAAAGACATACTAAAAACATGGGCCTGCTCAGGTTTTAACAATGGATTTCCCTGTATTTGGTATTGCGGATTTGAAACATCCTTTACAGGCTGCAGTTGTGAAAATGAGGGCTGTCTGGCATTTCCATTGTAAAAGAACCTAAGCGTTTTGTTGCGCGTAAAGTTATATGCAAAATTAGCCGATGGAAGAAGGTTAAGCCTTTTAATTGGAGTATATGCACTATCTCTCGTCAGTGAGTATCCTTTCTGGTTAACAGGTTGCGCACTTGCGCCGATTGTATAGTTATATTTTTTCTTTACAGTTCTGATATTTGCGCCAATCCGTTGGTTGATAAAATCATTCTCAAAAGCATTGCTCAGCAATTCTGAATAGGAATAGTCCTGCGTTATAGGATCAAACACACGTGTAGCCCTATCATTACTGGTGAAAGACTGTCCGTATGCGTATATCATATCTATGTACCTATCTTTCATCAATGGTTCTGAATAGTTGAACCTGATATTGAAATTATCAGACTGATTATCCGTTATGATTCTTTGATTGAGAATGGTTGCTGCAAGAATTGGAAAATAATTAAATGTTGTGTTATCTCGCATTGATTCACCATCGTTAGTATTGTATCCGCCATTGATGTTCATGGAGAAATTCCTTCCGCGCTTTCTGAATTTGTGGTTAAAAATCAGGTTTCCGGAAAAGCTTGGCGCATTAGAATTTGAACTATTTAAATTACTACCCTTACTGGTAGTATCTGAATCATTTCTGAGGTAATCAAAATAGGCAACAGAATTACTTCTTGAATCACGGACAGACATCTCCGGTATAAACTTAACATAATTAAAGGAGTCTATGTTCCATTCAAAGTTAATGGAGGCCCGATGGCTTTTAGAACTGCTCAGGGATGTATCTATCTGGTGATTCAGGAATTTGGTATTCTGGAAGAAGTTTTGAGAAGCCACATCTTTAAATACTTCAGTTTCCCGGCTTGAGTAGCTGTAATTGCCATATACAGAGCCCTTCTTGTTTTCAAAATCATTTCGGAAATTGAGACCCATAGAATTTGTTGTCCGGAGGCCTTCTTCACCACCGAAACCGCCTTGGTTATTTCCACCTATATTCACCTGGAATGCACGGCCTCCGCCACCACCAAAGTTACCGCCACCGCCACCGGAACCGCCATCAAAATTAAATGTACTGGTATTGTTATTGTTGGCACCTCCGAATACGGAAAGCTGTTTGTTGTTATTGAAGAAGTTTATATTGGCAGTTCCCTGATAGCGATCGCTTGTGCCCGCTCCGATTACCGTTCTACTGAAAATACCCCGGTTTCTATCTTTTTTCAACTGAAGGTTGATGATTTTGTCTGGTTCACCATCTTTGATGCCAGATACATTTGCCAAATCACCATAGTCGTCAATCACCTGCACCTTGTCGATCATATCTGCCGACAACTGCTGTGTTGCCGCCTTGGGGTCACCACTAAAAAAGTCTTTCCCATTCACCCTAACCCTGCTCACTGTTTTACCCTGTGCAGTTATGGTTCCATTTTTATCAACCTCGATTCCCGGCATTTTTTTAAGAAGGTCTTCAACCATGGCATTCGGCTTGAGTCTGAATGAATCAGCTTTATACTCCACTGTATCTTCCTTAACAATGATAGGAGGCGTAGAAATCACAATTTCCTGGAGCGAACTGTATTCAGGAAAAAGTTTAAAGTCTTCCATCTTCAATACCTCCTCACCTTCAGGCATGGTCAAGGCTTTCCTTGTTGTGCCATATCCAACACTGGAAAACATGATAACAAATTTCTTCTGTGGGATACCTTTGATCAGGTAAAATCCAACATTGTTTGTTATCGTTTTAAGGGTGTCTTGGCTCCCTACAATATATACACCGACAGTTGCACGCGCCAACGGCGTTCCCAAAGTATCGACCAACCTTCCGTTTACCTGATAACTTTCCTGAGCTTGGGCATTCATAAAACTTGAGAAAGCCACTAAAAGAAGACTAAAAAATCTTTTCATATGTAAATGATTCGCAAATTGGATGCCAAAGGTAGCAGTTTGCCTTCGCAGAATTGTTGTTAAACCGGATTAACGGAAAAGTTATCATACAAAGGGTAATATCCGGATGAATACAAGTGATTAAAATGAACTAATTTTGACCTTTAGCAAGAACTGAAGCCCATGTTTAAACTTTTATCAGGATTATTTGGCGGTAGCAAATCGGAAAAAGACGTAAAAGCCATCTCCCCCATAGTAAGACAGATCAATCAGCATTTTAACACCTTTTCAGGTATCAGCAATGATGACTTAAGGAACAAAACGGTTGAATTCCGCAGCAGGATAAGCGAACACCTGCGGGAAATTGACATTAATATAGAAGCGCTTAATGTGCAGGCTGAAAACTTACCCGCTGAAGACATCCTCGGGAGGGATGACATATATAAGCAGGTTGACGAACTCAAGAAGAGGCGAAATGAGCAAATTGAGGAAGTATTACAACAAATTCTGCCAGAGGCCTTTGCTGTTGTAAAAGAGGCTGGTCGCCGTTTCAAAGAACATGATGAGCTTGTTTCCACTGCTACTGCACTCGATAGGGAACTTTGTATCCGGAAAGACTATGTAAAAATACAAGGGGAACAATCAGTGTTCAAGACAAGCTGGATGGCTGCAGGAAGCCTGGTTAACTGGAATATGGTTCATTACGATGTCCAGCTTATTGGCGGAACCGTTCTGCACCAAGGTAAAATTGCGGAAATGTCTACCGGCGAGGGCAAAACACTCGTCTCAACACTCCCCGCCTACCTCAATGCCCTTGCGGGTGAAGGTGTGCACATTGTAACTGTGAATGACTACCTGGCAAAAAGGGATTCCGAATGGAATGGTACTTTGTTTGAATGGCTGGGATTATCTGTTGATTGCATAGACAAGCATCAGCCACATTCTGATGCCAGGAGAAAAGCGTACCTCGCTGACATCACCTATGGCACCAACAATGAATTTGGGTTTGATTATCTGAGAGATAACATGGTGCATTCACCAGATGAAATGGTGCAGCGTAAGCATCATTTTGCAATGGTGGATGAGGTTGACAGCGTATTGATTGATGATGCCAGGACACCACTTATTATATCCGGACCAGTCCCAAAAGGGGATGATCAGCAATTCCACATTCACAAACCAAGGATTCAGCAGCTTGTAGATGTGCAAAAACAGGTTGTGATCCGTTCATTGCAGGAAGCTAAAAAACTAATCACTGAGGGTAAAGATGGCCCCCAGGATGGAGGTTTACAATTAATGAGGGCTTACAGGGGCTTACCCAAAAACACAGCGCTCATCAAATACCTCAGTGAACCCGGCATAAAAGTTAAACTCCAGAAATCTGAAAACTACTTTTTGGCGGAGCAGCAAAAGCATATGCCTGAGGTTGACGAAGCGTTGTATTTCCATATAGACGAAAAAAATAACCAAGTTGAGCTAACGGACAAAGGGCTACATTTTATCACACAAAATGAATCAGACGCCAATTTCTTTGTTTTACCAGACTTGTCCGTTGCACTTGCTGAAATTGAGCAGGGAAATGAAACACAGGAAGAAAAACTGGCAAAAAAAGAAGACCTGATTCAGGATTACTCTCAGAAGGCGGACAGGATACATACCATCCAGCAGCTTTTGAAAGCCTACACTTTGTTTGACAAGGATATTGAGTACGTAGTCATGGAAGGACAGGTAAAAATCGTGGATGAACAGACCGGCAGGATCATGGAAGGCAGAAGGTATAGCGATGGTTTGCACCAAGCTATCGAAGCGAAGGAAAATGTGAAAATTGAGGCTGCCACACAAACCTATGCCACCGTTACCTTGCAAAACTATTTCAGGATGTACCATAAGCTGGCTGGTATGACAGGCACAGCTGAAACAGAAGCAGCAGAATTATGGAATATCTATAAGCTTGACGTAGTATCCATCCCTACCAATCTCTCTTTGGTAAGAAAAGACCAGGAAGACCTTGTTTACAAGACAAAAAGAGAAAAATTCAAGGCTGTAATTGATGAAATAGAACAACTCCGGAACGCAGGAAGACCAGTTCTTGTGGGTACTACTTCTGTTGAAGTATCAGAGTTGCTGGGCAGAATGCTTCAGCAAAAAAAGATTCCACATAACGTATTGAATGCCAAACAGCATGCCAGAGAAGCACAGGTAGTAGCCGAGGCAGGATTGGCAGGCAGTGTTACCATTGCAACCAACATGGCAGGCAGGGGTACAGATATCAAACTTGGACCAGGCGTCAAGGAAGCAGGTGGTCTGGCCATCATAGGTACAGAGCGGCATGAAAGCCGGAGGGTGGATAGGCAGCTTCGTGGACGTGCAGGCAGACAGGGTGATCCAGGATCGTCACAGTTTTATGTGTCACTGGAAGATGACCTGATGCGCATGTTTGGCAGTGACCGGATTGCTTCATTGATGGACAGGATGGGCTACAAGGAGGGAGAGGTTATTCAGCACAGCATGATTACCAAGAGCATTGAAAGAGCACAGAAAAAAGTTGAGGAAAACAACTTTGGTATCCGCAAGCGCCTGCTTGAATATGATGATGTGATGAACAAACAGCGTAGCGTTGTTTACAGCAAAAGATCCCATGCCCTGTTTGGAGAGAGACTTGCGCTTGATCTTGACAATGCATTTTATGGTGTTGCTACACAACTTGTAAACCAATACGCAGGTGGATCTGATTATGAAGGGTTTAAACTGGCCACAATCATGCATTTCAGCATAGACACCACGATAGCAGCTCAAGAACTGGAAAAAGGTCAAATCAATGACTTATCTGATAAGTTATACAAAGAAGCCATTAACCACTACCAGTTTAAAAAACAAAACCTTGCGAAACAAGCCCTTCCCGTATTCCAAAATGTCAGGCTCACACAGGGTAATCATATTGTAAACGTTGTTGTTCCTGTTACTGATGGCATGAAGACTATAAATATTCTAACGAACCTTGACAAAACGATTAGTAGCAAAGGTCTTGAGTTGAGTGCTTCATTGGAAAAAAATATAACATTGGCTATTATTGATGATTCATGGAAGGAACATCTTCGCGCTATGGATGACCTGAAACAAAGTGTTCAAACGGCTGTTTATGAACAAAAGGATCCCTTAGTCATCTACAAGCAAACAGCATTCGGATTATTTTCCAATATGGATGGCGAGGTAAACCGTGAAATTGTTTCATTCTTATGTCACGCTGCCTTACCATTAGAAAACAACAACGGAGGCTTAAGAGAAGGCCGGGAAAGTAGGACTGACATGAGTAACATGAAAATCCGAAAAGATTCTGTTGAACCGCAAGGGCCAACTGAAATGATGGATGGCGAAAACGAATACCATGACCCGTCAAATATCAAACAGGAACCAGTTAGGGTTGGACCAAAAGTTGGCAGAAACGACCCTTGTCCGTGTGGAAGTGGAAAGAAATTTAAGTCTTGCCACGGCCGTGACCAGGTATAACTTAACCCGCTTATATTGAGTAAACAAAGCACCATAGTGTTTTTATTGGTTAGCTTGCACATTACAACTGAAGCGCAAATAGGTAAAAGTGTACATGTTAAGCGGGATCCCAGAGTAGACAAACTTGTAGAAAGACAAATTGAAATCAACAATTTATCTACACAGGGAAGAATTGTCATCGAACAGGGATACCGGTTATTGGTTGTAAGCACAAACAAAAGAGACCAGGCAATGGAAGTTCGGTCAATACTTTTAAAAGAATACCCTGAATACAAGACTTATATGTCATACCAGGCACCAAATTTTAAAGTACATTTTGGGAACTTTAAAACATACCGTGATGCTGATAAGCTAAGAATAGAAATGGCAAGATTTTTTAGCACCTCTATCCTTGTTATCCCTTCTAAAATTGAATTGCGGGTTACTAATCAGGAAACAATCAATCACCCATGAATACTTTAATTGATGAAATAAAAAATCTGGCTTCCACTTATTTTGAAACTTACCGGTCAATCAGACATCACTTGCATGCCAATCCTGAATTAAGTTACAAAGAATTCAATACCTCGGCCTTCGTATGCAGTGAATTGGATAAATTAGGTATAACCTATCAACGGATGGCTGAAACCGGCGTCATTGCGATGCTCGAAGGCCGCCCTTCAGAAAGGATAATAGCACTCAGGGCAGATATGGATGCACTACCCATTCATGAAGAAAATGATGTCCCTTACGCCTCTACCGTGTCTGGCGTAATGCATGCCTGTGGCCATGATGTACATACTACCTGTCTTTTGGGAGCAGCAAGAATACTGCATGAACTCCGAGACAAATGGGATGGAAAGATCAAACTGATTTTTCAACCCGGAGAAGAACGAAATCCCGGGGGAGCCAGTATTCTCATCAGGGAAGGCGTACTTGAAAATCCCAAGCCAACACATATAATTGGCTTGCACGTTCACCCCCTACTTGAAACAGGTAAGGTTAGTTTTGCACCTGGAAAAGTCATGGCGAGTGCTGATGAAATTTTTTTCACCATCCGAGGTAAAGGCGGACATGCAGCCAAGCCTTACTTAACAGCAGATACTATCCTCACAGCATCAACTTTGGTTGTTGCTTTACAGCAAGTAGTGAGCAGAAACAATAATCCATTTTCGCCCTCTGTACTTTCTATTTGTGCCATTCAGGGTGGGTTTACAACGAATGTGATCCCAGCAGAAGTCAAACTGATGGGTACTTTCCGGGCTATGGATGAAATCTGGAGGAGGGAAGCACATAAAAGAATACATGAAATAGCGCAGGGTGTTGCAATTTCAACTGGTGCATCAATAGATGTTCATATTGATTTAGGCTATCCATCTGTAGTAAATGATGCCATTTTAACGCCAAGCGTGCGAACCCTAGCTGAAGCATATATGGGACAAACAGATGTTGAAGCAATGGAGCTCAGTATGGGAGCAGAGGATTTCGGTTACTACACACAAATTATTCCAGGTTGTTTTTTCAGGTTAGGAACTGGAAATAAGGAATTGGGAATTACTTCCAATGTTCATACCCCAACATTTGATGTGGATGAAAGATCAATTGAGATTGGCATCGGCATGATGGCGTATTTAGGCGCAACAAGTTAAAAAAAACGTATGCAAAAAAAACTCAGGAAAGAACAGGCATTGGAATACCATGCCAAAGGCAGGCCCGGTAAAATTGAAGTTATCCCTACAAAGGAAGCAAAAACCCAGCGGGACTTATCCCTCGCCTATTCTCCCGGGGTGGCTGAGCCATGCAAGGAAATTCATGAAAACATTGAGAATGTTTATAAATACACAGCTAAGGGTAATCTAGTAGCCGTAATCAGCAATGGTACAGCTGTTCTGGGTTTAGGTGATATCGGTCCAGAAGCTGGCAAGCCCGTTATGGAAGGGAAAGGTGTGTTATTTAAAATCTTTGCAGATATTGATGTTTTTGACATTGAAATCAATGAAAAAGATCCTGAGAAATTTGTAGCAATAGTTAAAGCCCTTCAGCCAACTTTTGGAGGTGTCAACTTGGAAGATATCAAGGCACCTGAGTGCTTCTATATTGAACAACGACTCAAGGAGGAAATGAATATCCCGGTCATGCATGATGACCAGCATGGCACAGCCATTATCAGTGCTGCAGCACTTTTGAATGCGTTGGAATTACAACAGAAAAACATTGGCGACATCATCATTCTTGTAAATGGCGCAGGTGCTGCTGCTATGGCTTGTATTGAGTTATATGAGGCACTTGGAGCAAAACGTGAACATGTGTGGATGTTCGATTCAAAGGGACTGATTCATCATAAGCGAACAGACCTTGATGACAGGAAAAAGCGATTCGCCGTAGATAGGAATGAAATCAGCCTTGCAGAAGCTTTTGATAATGCAGATGTGTTCATCGGACTGAGTAAGGGAAATATTGTGACAAAAGAAATGGTTGCCCGAATGGCTCCCAGACCTATTGTATTTGCGATGGCAAATCCTGATCCAGAGATTACATGGGAAGATGCAACTACCGTTCGCAACGACATCATTATGGCTACGGGCAGGTCAGATTATCCTAACCAAGTAAATAATGTACTCGGTTTCCCCTACATTTTCAGGGGTGCACTTGATGTACGTGCCACCCGCATCAATGAAGCCATGAAACTTGCAGCAGTAAAAGCACTGGCTGATTTAACCAAAACACCTGTACCAGATATAGTGAATATGGCATACAATGAGTCTGCCATTGCTTTTGGTCCGAATTACATCATACCAAAACCACTTGATCCGAGGCTTATTACAGCAGTTTCGCCAGCTGTTGCCAGAGCAGCCATGGAAAGTGGTGTTGCAAAGACCCCAATAACTGATTGGGAAAAGTATGAAATCGACCTTAATAAAAGACTCGGCATAGATAACCAGCTGGTCAGAGCGCTTGGCAGTAAAGCCAGAAAAGATCCTAAACGCGTAGTATTTGCAGATGCAGAGAATTCCAAGATTCTAAAAGCCGCTCAGATAGCATTGGACGAGGGGATAGCGAAACCCGTCTTATTGGGAAACCCTGAAATAATCCTGGAAATAGCAGAAAGAAACAATATCCCTTTAGACGGACTGGAAATCATCAATCCGAAGAGTGAGGAGATGAAATCTAAAAGAGAAACATATGGCGAGGTTTTTTTCAGAAAAAGACAGCGCAGAGGCGTTAACCGCTACGAAGTGAATAAACTCATGAAAGACAGGAATCATTTTGGTTGCATGATGGTAGAAATGGGAGATGCAGACGCGATGATTTCCGGATTGAGCAGGAACTATCCAGACACGATTCGTCCGGCTATTCAAATAATTGGCACAGAAGAGGGTGTCACCAAGATTGCAGGCATGTACATCATGCTGACTAAAAAAGGTCCACTGTTTCTAGCCGACACAACAGTCAATTTCAACCCAACTGCAGAAGAGCTTGCAGACATAACACTGCTTGTTGCCAAAGAGGTTAGAAATTTGGGTATTATACCCCGCATTGCCATGCTGAGTTATTCAAATTTTGGAAGCAGTGATACGGAAGAGGCCATTAAAGTCAGGACTGCCAGAACAATCGTCAAGCAGCGAAATCCATCCTTGATTGTTGACGGCGAATTACAGGGAATTGTTGCCTTTAACAAAGAAATCATGAAGGAAAATTATCCTTTCTCTGAATTGGCAGAAAACGGTGATGTCAATACATTGATATTCCCCAATCTGAGTGCTGGCAATATAGCATACAACCTACTTCAGGAAGTAGGCGAAGCTGATGCCATTGGTCCGATCTTACTCGGACTAAAAAAACCTGTTCACGTTCTCCAGCTTGGTTCTTCAATTAGGAGTATCTTAAATATGGTTATGATCTCAGTAATAGATGCACAATATAAAATGCGGAAAACTGAAAGAATATGAACATTTTTACCCGTTTTGGTGAGTTTTTACTAATGCTTAGGGGCATGTTCACCAAACCTGAACAGTACAAAGTTTATTGGAAAGAGCTCATGCATCAGTGTGTGGAACTGGGAATTGGATCTCTGGGTATTGTTTCAATCATCTCCGTTTTTATTGGAGCTGTATCCACGGTACAAACAGCCTACCAGTTTGTCAGTCCAATTATTCCTCGTTCAGTTATTGCCCAGATTGTGCGGGATAGCGTAATACTTGAATTTGCACCCACTATTACTTGTATTGTGCTTGCAGGCGTTGTTGGCAGTAAAATTTCAAGTGAATTGGGAAACATGCGAGTGAGTGAGCAAATAGATGCTCTTGAAATTATGGGTATCAATACGAAAGCCTACCTGATTCTCCCTAAAATTACAGCTGCTGTTATTACTATCCCGCTTTTGGTTATCATAGCCATGACATTGGGTATCTGGGGCGGAAGATTTGTAGGCGACCTTACTGGCATCTTGCCGCATGAAATTTATGACAAGGGCCTACTTGAATCTTTTGTACCCTATAATGTCACTTTTGCATTGGCCAAAGCATATACATTTGCATTTATCATTACAGCGATACCTGCATATTTCGGATACAATGTAAAAGGCGGTGCATTGGAAATCGGCAGGGCAAGTACAACTGCAGTTGTAACAAGTTGTGTCATGATTCTGCTAGCCGACTATATACTGGCAGCAGTTCTGTTATAAATCCTTTTTATGATTGAAATCAACGAAATTCACAAAGGTTTTTCAGACAAGGCTGTCATAGAAGGAGTTTCTTCTTCATTCGAAACAGGCAAATGTAATCTCATTATTGGCGCCAGTGGCAGTGGTAAAACCGTCTTGATGAAATGCCTCGTAGGACTCATTACACCTGATTCGGGAAGAATTTTATACGATGGAGTTGATTTCACAGCCATGGCAGATGATAGTAAAAAAGTGATGAGGCGAAAAATCGGTATGCTCTTTCAGGGTTCTGCGCTTTTTGACAGCATGACCGTAGAACAAAATGTGATGTTCCCCTTGGAAATGTTCAGTAACAAGACAAAAGCAGAAAAACTTAGACGTGTAGATGAAGTGTTGGACAGGGTAAACCTCAATGGCGCTCATAAAAAACATCCTGCGGAGATAAGTGGTGGCATGAAAAAGCGGGTTGGCATCGCACGCGCTATCGTACTTAACCCTCAGTACCTGTTTTGTGATGAACCCAATTCCGGGCTTGATCCCCAGACTTCTTTGGTTATCGATAAACTAATTCGGGAAATTACCACTGATTTCAATATTACCACCGTTATCAATACCCATGACATGAATAGTGTTATGGAGATTGGAGACAGGATACTTTACATGTACCAGGGTAAAAAAGAGTGGGAAGGCACCAATAAAGAAATCATTTTCAGTAAAAATGAACGGCTCAATAATTTCATTTTTGCATCAGAATTTCTTCAGGATGCCAAAGATATGCGCATGCTTGAATCAAGGGGCAAAATCAATCAAGATCGGAATATGGACGAGCTGTTGAAATAAGCTGATCTCAAATATTCTTTAAAAGTTTATGGTTTTGCCTTTTTGCATCTCCCCCCTTTTCAATAACTTCGCCACAAATTTCAAAAAAAGAAAACATGTCTGTTTTAGTCAATAAAAATTCAAAGATAATTGTTCAGGGCTTCACGGGAACCGAAGGAACTTTCCATGCATCACAGATGATTGAATACGGCACACAGCTTGTTGGGGGAGTTACTCCTGGAAAAGGTGGCAACACTCACCTGGATCGTCCTGTATTCAATACAGTTGCTGATGCAGTAAAGGCTACAGGAGCAGATGTGAGTATTATTTTTGTACCGCCTGCATTTGCCGGTGATGCCATCATGGAGGCAGCGGAAGCCGGGATTGCACTGGTTGTATGTATTACAGAAGGTATCCCCGTTCAGGATATGGTGAAAGTGAAGCATTATCTTCAAGGAAAATCAACTCGTTTAATTGGTCCAAACTGTCCGGGTGTTATTACTGCCAATGAATGCAAGGTAGGTATCATGCCAGGTTTTATTTTCAAAAAAGGAAATATCGGTATCGTTTCAAAATCAGGTACCCTTACATATGAAGCAGCTGATCAGATTGCTAAAGCAGGACTTGGTGTCACAACAGCCATTGGTATAGGCGGAGATCCTATCATTGGTACACCAACCAAGGAAGCAGTTGAGTTACTGATGAATGACCCGGAGACCCATGGTATTGTTATGATTGGAGAAATTGGTGGAGGCATGGAAGCAGAAGCCGCAAGGTGGATTAAGGAGCATGGGACTAAGCCCGTTGTTGGATTTATTGCAGGACAAACAGCACCTCCCGGACGCAGGATGGGACATGCTGGCGCTATCATTGGCGGTGCTGATGATACTGCAGAAGCCAAAATGCGAATCATGCGCGAATGTGGCATCCACGTTGTTGATAGTCCGGCTGACATTGGGAAAACAATGGCAGCAGCAATGGGCAAATAAATTATACTGGAAATCAAAGAGAAAGGCAATTACAGGTTGCCTTTTTTTATTTGTCGGACTGCATAGTCAACGGCCCTGACTGTAAATGCCATATAGGTCAATGAAGGATTGGCGGTACCGGAGGATGTCATAAAACTACCATCTGTTATGAATATATTTCTCACATCATGCATCTGGTTGTATTTATTAAGAACCGATGTTCGGGGATCTTTTCCCATTCTTGCAGTACCCATTTCGTGAACGGAAGAACCCGGAGTTTGGAACCCAGCGTATCCATTAATATTCTTAAAACCAGATTGATCCAGCATTTCAGCAATTGTTACTTGGATATCTGCTTGCATACTTCGCTCATTTTGGTGATACTGCATGCTAATCCTGGTTAGTGGGATACCCCATTTATCAGTCTTGTCAGAATCTAACGTAACTGTATTGGAATAGTAGGGAAGTGTCTCCCCCCATGCACCCAGCCATAGTTTCCAAGGGCCTGGCTTTATGACTTTATTTTTATAATCAATTCCAAATCCTGCAAGCATGTTACTGTTTTCTTCAAAACTGGTCCGTCGCCCATTTCCCTGCAATCCATATCCCCTAATAAATCCGTTTCGTTCATTTTGACCAATATTTCTAAAACGGGGAACATAAATACCACAGGGCCTCCTGCCTGAATAATATTTATCCAGATACCCATCTAGCTCTGCTTCTGCTCCTGTTCCTGTAAAATGATCCATCAGGTTATGCCCAAGCTGATTGCTGGAATTACCCAATCCATCCGGAAATTCACTTGTTGAAGAGTTAAGGAGAATGGCAGCTGTTGCGATTGCAGAAGCATTTAGAAAAATAAGTTTTGCGAAATAGCTAACTGTTTCTCCTGTTTTAACATGAATTACTTCTACACCTGAAGCTTTTTGTGTCTTGCTATCGAATATAACCTTAGAAACGATGGTATCAGACAGTAAAGTCATGTTACCAGTTAATGCAGCTGCAGGTAATGTTACCGCATTGCTGCTGAAATACCCGCCAAATGGGCATCCCCTATTGCACCTGTTCCTGAACATGCATGGACCTCTACCATCCCATCCCTTAGACAGGTTTGCTACCCGACCAATTGTGACTGTTCGTTCAGGAAAGTGACCTCTCATCTGATCTCTGAATACCTTTTCAGCACAATTCATTTCCATTGGAGGAAGGAATATACCGTCTGGAATAACCTTATTTGATTCCCGGCTTCCGCTAACCCCTATATAGCTTTCAACATAATCATACCATGGTGCTATTTCTGCATACCGCACCGGCCAGTCGGTTGCTACGCCATCCTTCAGGTTAGCTTCAAAATCCAAATCACTCATCCGCAAACATTGTCGTCCCCATGTTAATGAACGGCCACCAACCTGGTATCCCCTGTACCAGTTAAATGGTTTAACTTCTGTATAGGGATATTCCTTTTTTGAAGCAAAAAAATGACCGCAGTCTGGCTGAGTAGAAACATCCCCAGATGCCGACTTCAACCTGAATTCAAAGTCCCATGGTTCCATCATGGCAGTAGGATAATCTTTTATATGTTCAACGTTTCGCCCCCTTTCCAATACCAGGGTTTTCAATCCGCGTGCACATAGTTCTTTGGCAGCCAATCCGCCGGTTATGCCTGACCCAACTACAATTGCATCAAAATAATTTGCTTTGGCTGCTCCGTTGATATGAAACGTTCCCATGGATTAACTTGAATAATTGCAATTCTGGTTTACCTTAATTTCTAAACAACCCTGATAAGCACCTGGTACAGGATCATAATTGAGCACCCTCGTAGCAATGGGTTTAGATGTGCAATAACCGAGAACTGTATAAGTCTTGAGTTGTTGAAAAAATGGTTTTCCCATAATTTTTTGTTCAACCCTCCCTGCCAGTCCGGGTAATAATCTATCATCCCTTTCAATTTTCACAAGGATAGTCTTTTGCTCGTCGGCTGTGCAGGTAGTAAACGACTGACCGAAGGACTCAAAAGCATATCTATCAACCTTTTTCAAGCCCTCAATAAATATGACCTGCAAGGAACTTGGTAGACCATGCTCAACATATGATGCAACAAACTCATGTGTCAAAGTATCCGAAGCACCCGGGGTATCAGTTAGGGGAATTATTGCATCACATAAAGCCGCAAGTAATCCGGCCGATTGCCTTAAAAACTGAAAATCAGGTGCCAGCCAACGGGATTGTATAAACCTTGTTTGGGATAACCAAACAGAAACTGAGGTTCCTACCAGCAGCGCAATAAAACTTTTTCGGTTTATCAATTTCATACCACCATATTCATCATAGAAATAAATATGTACATTTATTTCCAAAAAGTAAAGTGAAAGAAAGTAAGATATATTATATACCCTATAAATTCAGGAGAATTGAAAACTTGCATATCCTACTCTGGCTTGTGAAGGATGCGTGTTGGGCCATCAACCTGAAAATACCTGCACTCATCATGATCATCCCTACCCTATGGGTAGCCATTATCATAACCTACCAAACAAGGAAAATAACCAGTGAATTTCTCCATAACCTGGCTATTGATTTCTGGATAACTGCAAACTGTACTTGGATGGTAGGTGAATTCACCGGATGGGACGCCAATCTTGTAGGCCCTTATGGACTAAGGGAGTTTTCACTAATCCCATTCGGAGTAGGATTGTTTATTCTTGGATATTATTACCTTATTTACATCCGCAGGAAGGACTTTGAAGATCAGGTTCATCAGCAAACAGAAGCCCTGATGCAACAGGAATCAGCCAAATCCGGTAATTAATTGAATCCTTATTTGCATAGGTTGAAGTATCTTTGAGCCCCTGAAATAAGGAATAAAATCATTTAAGTATGTTCAGAACACACACCTGCGGAGAACTTCGCATTGCCCATAAAGACAACCAGGTAACACTTGCAGGATGGGTTCAAACCATCAGAAAGTTTGGTGCAATCACTTTTGTTGACTTGAGAGACAGGTATGGTATAACCCAATTGGTTTTCAATGAACTACTCAACACGGAGCTTGATGACCAACCTTTGGGTAGGGAGTTTGTGCTCCAAGCACAGGGAAAAGTGCTCGAACGAACCAATAAAAACCTGACCATCCCAACAGGAGAAATTGAGATTGAGGTAACCGGATTCAAAATTCTCAATAAATCTGCAACCCCACCATTCACCATTCAGGATGATACTGACGGTGGCGATGACTTGCGGATGAAATACAGGTACTTAGACCTTCGCCGAAATGCAGTAAAGAGAAACCTAGAGCTTCGCTATGCCGTAAACCGTTCAGCCAGAAATTACCTCCATGAAAATGCTTTCATGGATATTGAAACTCCTTTTCTCATTAAATCAACACCTGAAGGAGCCAGAGATTTTGTGGTACCATCCAGAATGAATGCAGGTCAATTTTACGCCCTGCCACAATCACCACAGACTTTCAAGCAATTGCTGATGGTTAGCGGGTATGACCGTTACTATCAGATTGTAAAATGTTTCCGGGATGAGGATTTGCGTGCCGACCGCCAGCCTGAATTCACCCAGATTGATTGTGAAATGTCTTTTGTAGAGCAGGAAGATATTCTGAAAATGTTTGAAGAGCTGATTAAAAGAATTTTCAAGGATGTCAAGAACATAGATTACAATGATACAATTGAGCGGATGACTTGGGAGGATGCCATGTGGCAATATGGCAATGACAAACCAGATATCCGTTTCGGTATGTCCATATGCACATTAAAAAAGCCAGCTACGGTCTTTTATGAAAAAAACGATCATGCCAACCTGATCAGTGATGCCGGATTTGTGGTTTTTGACGGTGCAGAATCAGTTTTAGCCATCGCAGTTCCAGGTGGTGCGGCATTTACCAGAAAACAACTGGATGAACTGACTGAATGGGTAAAAAGACCACAGATTGGCATGAAAGGCTTAGCTTATATCCGTGCCAACGAAGACGGTTCATACAAGAGCAGCATTGATAAGTTTTACAGCGAAGAACGCTTGAAAGCCATTGCAGAATCCAGTGGTGCTCAATCTGGAGACATCATTCTCATCTTGGCAGGTGCAGAAGAAAGGACCAGAAAGGCTATGAGCGAACTGAGGTTAGAAATGGGCAAACAGCTTGGATTGCGGAAGGAGAATGAGTTCAAATTGCTATGGGTGCTTGACTTTCCTCTCTTTGAATATGCAGAGGAGGAAAACAGATGGGTGGCCAGACATCATCCGTTCACATCACCCAAACCTTCACAGATCCAAACAATGATTGATAATGATCCCGTCATTCATGATGCAGCCAACTATCTATCTCATCCTTATGCACAAATCAAAGCCAATGCTTATGACATGGTGCTGAATGGCAATGAGATTGGTGGCGGATCCATACGGATTTACCAACGTGAATTACAAGAGAAAATGTTTGCTGCATTAGGAATGAGCCAAGACGAGGCATTGCATAAATTTGGTTTCCTATTGGGAGCTTTTGAATATGGCGCTCCTCCACATGGTGGGATTGCTTTTGGCTTTGACAGGCTTTGCTCCATCTTGGGTGGTAGTGAAAGCATCCGTGACTTCATTGCATTCCCCAAAAACAATTCCGGCAGGGATGTGATGTTGGATGCACCCTCTTCGATTGACAACAGCCAGCTGGATGAACTGGCACTCTTGCTGAAGCATTTATGATTGATAATCAATATATTATATAAAATAAAAAGGTGCCAATGGCACCTTTTTATTTTATTTTCTGCTCCAAATTTCGTAAATTCTATCCCCCTTGGAACTTAGGCCTGAATGATGCCAGTTTCCCTCCTTCAACTCGCCGTTGAAAGAAAGGGATGCCCCTACCCTGGTTGCATCTCTGGAGAAAAATTCTATATGCTCTGTATATTTTCCGTTTTCGAAGGTATAAAAACCGCCTCCGGTTCCGAAGAAATCACCAGTTTCTGAATTGATAGCGGCCCATTGAAATCTTGTTCCAGAAAGAATTTTGATGGTTTTACGCGCCCCGGGTCTCATCTCAGCCATTTTCCCATCCTGTTCCCTTCCAATGATTTTCCAGTTTCCTGATAGTCCCTGCTGTGCATCATCTAACCGCTCCCATGCAACCGCAATACCGCTGTAGGGGAAAATGAGTTTAGTTCCCTGCTGCTGAAAGGCTAGTATATAATTTTGTGTAACTGCAGAACGATCGGCTGTATTGAATTCTATTTTCCCTTTCAACTCGCCATTTTCCTGATGCGCTGTTCCGCCAGCAGTATTTATAAACTTTTTATCCTGTACATGAAAAGTTGCCACTGAAAAGTAATTATCCACTATAGTCAACGTCTGAATAGCAGAATCCAGGTTTCGCTTCCACGCACCTTGCAAGGGCTGAGCATTTGAGTGGACGCCCACTAAAGAAAGGATGAGGAGATAAATTGCACTTTTCATATTACATAGAGATAAAAGTTAACTACGGTCTGCCAAAGCTTTGAACACCACTGATCAAAGCCTTTTAACACGAATGTTTCTGAATCGGACAACATCACCATGGCCCAAGAAACCAATATGTCCTTTTTTGTTAAGCAATCCGGGGTGTTTGTTACCGTCTGCCGTGCCATTTGCAATAGATGAACTGATATCACCATCCATAATCACCTGACCATTCAATACCACCTTGATATTGTTGCCCTTGGCTATAACAACCTGCTCATTCCATTCTCCTGTTGGTTTCAGGAAGCCTCGTTTTGCGGGAATTACCCCATAAACCGAACCATGGTATTGATATGGCTTCAGCTTCTCATAAATAGGAGCCTCATTATCAAGTATTTGAAGCTCCATTCCTACGTAGGCAGCATCGCCTGTTGTAGGTGTACGAATGCCCAAGCCATTGTTGGCACCAGGAGTCAATTGAAATTCGAATCGGTACTCAAAATCACCAAACTCTTCAGCGGTATAGATATTACCACCTCCCAATTCAGGGTGGGTAACAATAACGCCATCTTCCAAAGCGTACCCCGTTTTGTTACCAATCCACTTATCGAGATTGGTACCATCGAAAAGAGATTCAAAACCTTCCTTTTGTTCAGCGGCAGAAAGAGGTGTTGCTGCTACAGGATCAAGCTCCCTCAGGAAAATGTTCCGGTAAGCTACATAGGTTCCATGGGCCTGCAGTTCAATTTGTTCCCTGATAAAAATCGGAAGTTTCCGGTCCCAATAGTTTTCAAGAATGATCTCATCGGTAACTTTCATGCCATTGAGGAAAACTGTAACCTTATCGCCCTTCATGATGATGTGAAAAGTATTCCACTCACCGATGGCGTTATCAGCCACCTGAAGCGGCTTGGAAGCATTCTTCTGGTTGTTATACAATCCACCTGAACCCACCTGAGCACCTACTTCACGACGGGAAGTATCCCATATTTGAACCTGTGGAGTTCCCCGGAGATAAATTCCTGCATCTCCCTTGGATGTTATTTTCCAATCTACATACATTTCAAAATCACCATATTGTTTTACGGTGCTTAGATTATCACCGTGACCGGTAAAAATCAAGAGACCATCTTCAACCACCCAATCGTTACCCGCACTGGCATTGGCTGCAGACTGCGCTTTCAATAATTCATCGCTGTTCATTTTTGAACGCGTGATTGGATTGCCCACCAAACCTTTCCAACCGTCCAGGTTTTTCCCATTGAAAAGCCTGACCCAGCCGTTATCATAGGGAATTGCCTTCAGGTAATCTCTGAGCGCCTTGGTGAGGCTGACACTGTCTACACCGCTAATTAAAGTCAGGGCCTTTTCCAATGATTCACGCGGTGCGATTCCCCGCATCGATTTATCACTGAGGGCATTACGTGCCATGATGAGGGCCGCCTGCTTTTGTAAAACAGGATCATTCAGGTACTGTGCCGTCACCAATAAGGCTGGAATACCTTTTAGACCATCCATTTTAAACAATGCATTTCGCTTATCAACAGGATTGCCTGCAGATTTCAATTCATCCTGAATATCCAAAAGCAGCTGTACCGGATTCTTTTTAGCAACGCTGGGCTTAGCTGATGAGGTTTGCTGCATGGGCAAAACAGCTGCTACATGACCCAGAGCAGCTTTGATATGTACAGCTATAACTGGAGAGGCTTTGACCTGTCCGCTCTCAAGCGCAGCAATGGCTGCAGGAGATTTGACAGTAGCAAGTGAACGGATTGCTCTTGGTCCGAATTGGTCGTTTTGAAGTAATTTTTCAAGGTCCTTTACATTGACATCACTGCCAAGCTGTCCCATCATTTCAATCATCAAATCCTTGCCAAGGAATGTTTTGGTAGACGCAACCCCTTTACTGAGTACTGTTGCAGCCCTGGCAGACAAGGCTGGATCCGTGGCAGCCTGATGGATATAGGCGGTGAGCGCAAATGTAGCCGAAGCACGCAAGGAATCATCATCCAGCATTTTATATAATTGCTTCCATGAGCTGCTCTTCCAGTCATTCATGTTTGAGAGGGACTGAGCAACCGTACTTTTTTGCTGATAGGGAAACTTTGATAAAGTTTCATTCAGGGATTCTTGAGCTTGGATTGCAGTACAAATGGAGACTAATCCAAGTATGATTGAGGTAATTTTTTTCATGTTCATCAGTTGGTATTAAATATTCCAGGGTGCGCGCATAGGGGGATTAACCATCCGATTGGCTTCATCATCCCCAATAAACTCCTGTAATACGGGATCAAATTTGAGGTTCCTTCCCAGTTGAAGGGCAATTTTACCCATGTTGATCATGGTGCAGGAACGGTGACCGTTTGATTCATTGAGCGCAAATGGCTTCCTGTGCTTCACTGATTCCAGGAAATTCGTTACCTGTGGTTCCGGATCCGGCATCATAGCCAACTTATCCTGGAGGTTGGAAATAGTAGACTTGAATCCATTGAACAATTTGCCATTGGGACCTTCGATATAGGCGACACCTGGATCTTTTGCCTCACCGTCAAGAATGATTTTGCAACCATCTGCATAGGTATAGGTAATTTTCCGGAAGGTACCACAGGCGTCAGGGTGTTGCTGTTCCGCATCCACTTCTACAGATACCGGGCTTGTATCATCCTTCCCCAGGAAATACTGGATTGGATCCAGGTAGTGTTGGCCCATATCACCCAACCCACCGCCATCATAATCCCAATAGCCCCTGAAGGTGCCATGCACCCTGTGAGGGTGGTAAGGCTTATAAGGTGCTGGTCCGAGCCAACGGTCATAATCAAGGGTATCAGGAACTTTTTGTTCCTCCAGTTTGGTTTTTCCGACCCAATAAAATTTCCAGTCGAAACCGGTATGTTTACTCACCGTAACTGTCAGCGGCCAGCCCAGGAGACCAGATTCAACCAGTTTTTTGATCGGCTTGACGGTGGTTTTCATGCCATAAAAATTATCCTCAAAGCGAAACCAGGTATTGAGTCTGAACATCCGACCATATTGTTTCACTGCTTCAACCACTCGCTTACCTTCACCGATTGTTCTGGTCATGGGTTTTTCACACCATATATCTTTGCCAGCTTTGGCGGCTTCAATAGCCATAATGCCATGCCAATGAGGTGGTGTAGCGATATGAACAATATCCACTTCAGGAAGTGCAATAAGTTCTCTGTGATCATGGAATGATTTTACTCCGCCACCAATCATTTTTTCAGCAGCCTGTAAGTGGAGTTTTTCGACATCACAGATGGCAACCACCCGGGTACCTGCATAGGGAATATGTCCACGCCCCATACCACCAACACCAATAATCCCTTTGGTGAGCTGGTCGCTTGGGGGAATGAATCCCTTGCCCAAAACATGTCTCGGAACAATAAAAAAACCAGCTGCGGCAGTGGCAGACTGTTGCAGAAACTTTCTCCTGCTTTTAGATGATTTGAATGGCATAATGATGCATGTTGATTGTCTTTTAAAGATAAAGAACTCTTGGGAGTTGATTGCAATTTTTATCAATATTGCAACTCAACACTACTTTATTTAAATTCACATCATGAAAGTAGCCATTTTAATTGCCGTTCATAAAAACCCGATACAATTAAAAAGACTTATTCATGCTTTTCAATCAGATGCATTCACTTTTTTCATACATGTCGATAAAAAAACTGACATTAACCAGTTTGAGCAGCTGAGAAACACTCCAAATGTCCATTTCATAAAAAAAAGAACCAATGTAAAATGGGCTACTTATAGTCAGGTAAAGACAACCCAAATATGCCTTGAGGAAATATGTGCTTGGGGGGATTTTGATTACATCAATTTCATATCCGGACAAGATTTCCCCATTAAATCACAGGAAGAATTCCTCAGATTACTGAAAGATAGCCCCGACACCGAGTATATCAATTGTATTCCATACGATCCCCAAGATTCCTGGTGGGTGAAAAATGAAAAAAGAATAACCCAATATAACTTCCAAAATTGGATTATTCCGGGCAAATACAAAATTCAGAAAATAATCAACACACTGCTTCCAGCACGTAAACTACCCCAATCACATACGATTGCAGGAAATTCCTGTTGGTTTTGCATTACAGGAAATTGTGCAAAATTCGTGACCGAACAATTGAACACCCAAAAAGAATTGTTGCGATTTTTTAAATACGTATGGGGCGCAGATGAAATGGTCATTCCAACAATCGTATATAACTCTAAATATGCCAAGAATGTAAAAAACCAGTTGACTTTTGTCAGTTGGGGAGAAAAAGACGACGGGCATCCTGAAATTCTGATTGCCAAACAACTGAATGAAATCATTACAAGCGAAAAATATTTTGCAAGAAAATTTGATATGGAAATTGACAACGAAATCATTCTGTCTTTGGAGAAACATCTGAACAAACTCAAATGAAGTTTCTAGCTATTATTACATGCGCTATTGATCACTTGCATCTCAGGTAAAGAATAGTCATATTTGTCAAAAATTATATTTAGGTCGCATTTTCAGCCTCAAATATGAAAAAATGTAAATATGCCGTTCAAAGTACTAGTTGCCTGTTTAGCGAAATGGGATACATCATCTGAAATACCCTATTTGCTGAATATGGCAGGTTGTGAAACACATGTATATTGCGCCAAAGATTCTTGGCTGCGATCAAACAAATTTCATGAAAAATGGCATGAATGCCCTTCTAACTTGAATAATTACAAGGCTGAATTGGTCAAATTGGTTTTGCAATACAAATTTGATTGGGTGATTCTAGCTGATGACCCACTAATCAAACACCTGAATGAGCAAGTAAATGAAGAGGAATTCCATTTAATAATGCCAGTAAAGAAGCTCAAAGCTAGAAATGCTTTAAGCTCAAAAAAAGGCTTTTCTGAATTTTGCAAAAATAATGGTATTGACACCCCAGGCTATGTTGTTTACAATGGCAAAGAGGATCTTTTGGCAATTAAAGAGACACTTAAATTCCCCGTAATCAATAAACTGGACTTTAGTTGGGGCGGTACAGATATGTTCATCAGCCAAACTTTTGATGACTTTGAGGCCAATTTGCACAAAATTCCTGTAAATGAAAATGTATTAATTCAGGAATATATTGACGGTGTGGAAATAAGGACTGACTCACTGTTTTTCAATGGGGTATTGGTTAACTACTTCAGAGGCCGAATTCTCTCCAACAGTCAGAATTCATTTTCATACTCAACGAGAAGAGTATATGAAAATGATACAGAATTCAAAGATAACCTCATTGAAGTTGGAGAAAAGCTGGGTTTGCATGGATTCATTAACATAACCTATATAGTTGACAGGATTAGAAACATTAAATACCTCATTGAAGTAGATCCAAGACCAAATTCATGGATGGTTCTATCTAGATTTTTAAGTACTGATGACTTTATTTCGGGAATCAAAAGAATTGTTTCCGGTGACTATGTTTCGGGCTATCGAGGTAGAAATTTTAATAAAGATAACATTGAATTGGCGCTATTTTATAAAGATATTAGGAGAGTACTTTGGAAGAAAGATTTCAAAGGACTGATGAGGTGGACATTTAACTTAAAATCCTACTGGAAATACATCCCTTTTTATGACAGTATTTTGCTTAAACGAATTGTAAAAGCAGTTTGGGATGAAGTTTTTATGTTTTATATCCGTAAATGGACATCCAAGAAGAGATAGATGGCTGCCAATCTCACTATATTTTTTATTTGCATACTCGTTTTTGCATACGGTGGCTATGTTTTACCGGCTTGGCTATGGATGAAAATGAGTCCTACTAAAAAAAGGGTTAAAAGCAAAGAATTACCCACTGTTACATTTATTGTTGCGGCCTACAATGAAGAAGAAATTATCGAAGAAAAGATAAATAACTGCCTCAATCTTACTTATCCGGAAGATAAAATAAGTTTTCTATTTGTGACAGATGGTTCAACGGATGAAACAGCTAAAATCATCAAGAGTTACCCGAATATCCAACTCCAGAATCATGCTATAAGAGATGGGAAATCGATGGCTATCAACCGGGCCATGCAAATTATTAATGCAGAAATTGTAATTTTTTCAGATGCAAATACCATGCTGAACGAACAAGCGGTAATGCATATAGCAGAAGCTTTCCTTGATCCGGGCGTTGGTGGAGTGGCTGGAGAAAAAAAAGTATTTCGAATAGAAAAAGGTGGCGCAAATACCGATGGAGAGGGCCTGTACTGGCAATATGAATCCTGGTTGAAAAACTTTGATGCCAGTTTTTATTCAACAGTTGGAGCAGCAGGAGAACTTTTTGCAATTCGATCTGCATTGTATGTTCACACCCCTCGTGAAGTGCTTCTCGACGATTTTATAATTTCTATGAAAATTTGCCTTAAAGGATGGAAAATTGCCTACACTAAAAAAGCAGTAGCCAGTGAATACCCATCTGAGAATTTGAAGGAAGAGAAAAAAAGAAAAAAAAGAATTGCAACTGGTGCATTCCAATCTGTCTTTTTATTAAAAGAACTGTTATATTTCTGGAAATATCCTAGACTCACTTATCTTTATATCTCCCACCGAATGTTGAGATGGATAATTTGTCCTTTCTTATTACCTGCAATTTTTATTGGTAATCTCGTTGCGTTAAATCAACAGCCAGACTTGGTCATTTATGTTTTATTCTATGCACAATGTGGTTTTTATTTGTTGGCTCTCACCGGAGCTTGGCTGAATGCTCAAAACCTCAAACACCCTATTTTTAGCATCCCCCTTTATTTCATTTTCATGAATCTCAATATGTACATAGGTTTATTTCAATATTTAAAAACCACTCCCACTGGCACTTGGGAGAAAGCTGCTAGACTCAAAAAAGGAATCTCCAGTAATTATTAATAATTGACTTTCAATGATTTATGTGATTAAAGGAAGTATCTTGCAGACAACTTGCGAAATTGATCTTTTTTGAACAGCTTTGTATTTCTTTTCCAATCTCCTATATCTCGTCAAAACAGTTAAAATTAAACGCTCATGGAGTTGGTATACCTATACAGATTAGTGTTAAGAAACAAGTGGACTATCCTAAAAGCGAGTATCGCAACTTTGGCTATTGGCTTTTTATTCACGTTTACTATAAAGGAAAAATACAAATCACAATCACAGATTTCTACTGGTTTCACTTTAAGTCAAGAAATAATTCTGTCTGATAATATTTTTGACCAGAACCAGATAAATGTTAAGTTTAACAATGTCATAGAAAATATGAATTCATCAAAAGTATTGAATCTTTTGGTATATAGATTGGTACTGAATGAGTTATTGTCTACGGATCAAGCAGTACAAACAAAAGTACAGTCCATATTAGCTGAAAAAGAAATAGTTGGACTATCATTGGAAAAGGCAATTGATATATTAAACAGATCATATGAACAAATGCTGCTCCTTGATTTAAAAGATATTGACCAGCAACGTGCAAATGAATTAATTGGAAAACTTGGATACAGCACAAATAACATTAAAGAAAACCTTACAGTTAAGAGGCTTGAAAAAACAGATTACATCGACATAACATATTTATCAGGTAAACCAGAGTATTCAGAATTCATTGTCAATGGCATCATTAAAGAATTCTTAAGGTATTATGAAAATACCATGCGTTCGCGTTCTTCTGAATCAATTACAGCAATTGATTCAATTGTGAAAAAGAAAAAGGAAGATCTTGATGAAAAGGTTCGTGTAAAAATGAATTTCATGCGCGATTCATTTTCTGTAAAAATCGATCCAAATGTTGTAGGTGCGAGCAAAATGACACAAGCAAGCTCATACGAAACTAGCCTTGCTGAAGAGTTGGCAAGAGAGCAGAGCATCAATTATCAGGTTACTGAAATAGAAGCACAGTTATTAAGTCTCCCCGCCGTCAATACGAATGCGCCTAATCCAGAAAACAGTAATAGACAATTTGCTGAGATAAGACGTCAGTATAATGATTTGTATGACAAATACATGAAAGAGGGAGGGAATGACCCACTAAAAAAGGCTCAGCTGGATGATTTGCAAAAAAGAATGCAAATAGCTGCAAAGGCGCCAAACACAACGACTCCAGCAACTACGAGCAGCCAAGTTAATCTTAGGAATTCATTGATCCAGAAAAAAATTGAATTGGAAGCAAGTTTGAAATCAACTACTTCTAAAATTGCATTTTTCAAACAAAAGCTTGCTAGTACTGCAGGAGCTGCTTACACAAAGACAACAGGCAACAGCTCTGCTGCAAGACTTGAACAACTTGATAAAGATATAGAATGGGCAACAAGTGAATACATGAGTGCAAAGGAAAGATCTACAAAAGCCAGTAGTGTTACCGATACTGGGATTTCTAATTTTAAACAAACTTTATTTGGTCAAGCGGCATTAAATCCAGAGCCAAGCAATAAAGTAATTATAATTGGAATATCCGGGCTCATGGGAGCAATTATCAGTACAATATTCTTTATTATCTTAGGCCTTCTTGATCAATCTATTAAGAATCCGGAACAATTTTCCAGAATGACCGGATTACCCCTATTAGCAACCATAAATTATATTGATTTAAAAGATAAAAATCTCAAAGATCACATAACCGGGTTCAATCAGGAACAAGCCAATAGAAGTAATATTTTCAGAGAATTCTTCAGAAAGTTCAGATATGAAATTGAGAAAAGCGGAAAGAGGGTTATACTCTTTACCAGCACTGAACCACAACAAGGAAAAACAACACTTATACAGGCGCTAGCACTAAGCCTCAGTCTCAGCAACCGAAAAGTATTGATTATTGACACGAACTTTTGTAACAATGATCTTACAATGTATAATAACGCCAAACCTACATTAGAAAATATTGTTGTAAAATCTGGTAAAATTGAACAGGATGACATAACAAAATACATCAGTCCAAATCGATTTGAAAATGTAGATATTATTGGATGTCGCGGAGGAGATTACACCCCATCAGAAATACTTCCCAAGGATAATATCCTGGAATATTTACCAGAACTTCTAAAAATTTATGATTTCATACTACTTGAGGGTGCCCCCCTAAGTGGTTTCACTGATACAAAGGAACTTGCAAAATATGCAGAAGGAATTATAGGAATATTCTCAGCAAGTCTAATTATTAAACATTCTGACAAGGAGTCAATTAAATTCTTCAAAACAGTCCCTGAAAAATTCATCGGAGCAGTACTAAACAAAATTTCGAGCGAAGAACTGGAAATTAAAAAATAGAACATGAGAGGCCGGGATATAGTTATGATGAGTTTACAAAATTGGGGAGATGCCCTAGGGAGTAACTCTTACAATTTAGCTATGGAGTTTGCAAAACAAAACAGGGTTCTTTATGTAAATAGAGCGCCAGACAGAATAAGTCAGTTTAAAAATTTTATAAAAAAGGGCAAGAAAAAATCGAAGAGTGATTGGATCGGTAACCCTCTGATTAATCTATATGTGTTGGATACCCGAACCGTGATGGAGTCAATCAATTGGCTTCCATCAAGACCATTTCAACACTTCAATTTTATAAACGGAAAGAGGCTTTCAAAAGAAATCAAACATGCAACTGTAAAACTAGGAATGAGAGACCTTGTATTATTCATTGACAATGATTTTATCAGGGGTTTATATCTCAAAGACCTAATTTCACCAGCTGTTTTTATTTATTACATCCGAGATAACCTGCGAACACATCATTATTTCAGTAAACATGGGAAGCAATGCGAGGAACAAATTGCAGTAAAAGCAGATTTAATAGTAGCAAATTCACGTTTTCTCGCTGAACTATTAAAACCATTAAACGCAAATAGCCATGACATTGGACAAGGTTGTGATTTCGATCTATTCAAAGATGACGAAATTGATAAGCCAGCAGAATTTCCCATCAATCAACAACCCAATATTGGTTATATAGGCAATATTGTTTCTTACAGGCTTGACCTAAGCATGTTGGAACTTATCTGCAAAAAAAGAAAAGATTGGAACTGGATTTTTGTTGGGCCCGAAGACACACCATTTCAAAAATCTATACTACACCATTTGCCCAATGTATATTTTTTGGGCATTAAAAAAGAAACTGATTTATGGAAATATATACAACATATTAACGTATGCATAAATCCACAACTGAAAAACGGTATGACCGAAGGTAATTATCCAAGAAAAATTGATGAATACTTATATATGGGTAAACCTGTCGTTGCTACAAATACTGATTTTATGACAAACTTCTCGAATTATGTTTATCTGTATAATAATATGAGGGAATTTGAAAACTGCATTGAAGAAGCGCTGGAAGAAAGATCAGACTTTAATAAAATCTGCAAAAGAAGAAAATTTGCAGCAGATCATAGCTGGAAAAATTGTACTGAAAAAATTTATACATTGATGCAAAATTAAATTATGAAAAACCCTGTTGGAAACAATTCAAGAATGCATTATCTATTCATAAACATAATTATTGTGCTATTTTTTATTTTAATTTTTACCAAAGTAATGTTTTTTTAGTTTGAAGTTTGCGTCAACATACAATATCTCAATAGCCAAAAACAATATTTTGTTATTGTCTGTAATCTTGTGTGCTCCATTCATCTATCTGATGAACAAAACAGGGGTAAAAACAGGGTTCTTATTTATAGGAATTTGTTTGTCACTCTTAATTGCATTCATATCACTTTATAAATTTACTTTAGGAATATATTTAAGCACGTGCTTGGGCTTTATAATTTTTACATTGAGCAGACTCATCTATAGCGATATCCCTTGGGGTACAGGACTTGAAATTCTAATTTTTACTACAACCCTTGGAATGTTGGCTTCACAAAAAATTAAGGATAACCCATTGAGTCTATTTTTCAAAAATCCTTTTGTAATTATTTTCACGATTTATCTCCTTTATATTTTTATAAGTGTGGTCAATCCTGCCATGGAATCAAAACTGGGATGGATCATGGAATTCAAAAGACTTCTATCACTTTATTGCTTTTTCCTGCTGATTTATATTGGGCTGGGAAATATAAAACAGTATTATCTATTTAGCAGATTTTTACTTTTACTTTGTATCATTGCTGCCGTTTATGGATGTATCCAACAGTTTTTTGGGTTTGCGGATTTTGAAATGAACTATATCTTGAGGTCAGAAGCCAGAAAAAAACTGCTATTCATGATTTCAGGGGTTAAACGAAAGTTTTCGCTATTCTCTGATCCTTCAAGTTTTGGGATTACTATGGCAGCATCTGCAAGTATATTATTGAGTATCATTGGCAATATAAAATTTTCAAGGAATACACTTATATGCATTATTTTACTAATAATCTCTTTGATGTCTCTCGCCTTCTCAGGAACAAGAACAGCCTATTTAGCATTTTCAGCGGGAGCATGTTTTTTTCTATTACTTACGGTCAATAAACTTGCCACCAGAGTGTTAGGTGTATTTCTACTGTTTGCTTTTGCAGTGATCATGGTTATTCCTATTTACAGCAATCCAACATTAAACAGGGTCAGAAGTGCATTTGATCTTGGCAACGAAGCATCCCTAAATGTTAGGGATGTAAATAGAAAATCTATTCAGCCTTACATGCTTACTCATCCTTTGGGTGGTGGATTGGGCACAACATCAGGAAATGGAATAAAAAATAATCCAAACCATTTCCTTGCCGGATTTGAAACCGACAGTGGGTATTTAAAAACAGCCACAGAATCAGGGTGGATTGCACTAATTCTTTTACTCGTTCAATATTATCTGATTCTAAAAACTGGACTAACCACTTATTTTAACACAAACAAAAAATCAATTAAGTTACTTATTTCAAGCTGCCTGGTGTGTGTGTTTACTTTTTCAGTTGCTCAATATGCACAAGTTGCAATTGGCCAATTCCCAGACTCATTTTTATTTTACGGAGCATCCGCAATCATTATAAGAACATCATTAACTCTTCCCCAAAATAACAAAACATGAAAAAGTTAGTTTCATTTATGCTTCTATGTATTTCGCTGAATGCAGGAGCACAGTCAATAATCAATGACATAAGTAACCCTGGTTTCAGTTTACAGGATCCGGTTGCAGAAAAATTAGCTGAACTTGGTGCTAAAAACTTCATGATTCAGTCTGCTGGGAAATCAGTTGAAATGGCTCAGGAAGATGTAAAAAAAGCAAAATCAATGTGGTTTAACCATGTTTCACCGAATTTCAATCTCAATGAATTTACTATTGCCAGAACACTTGGAATGAACAACCAATTAAATTCATTCTGGCCAAGGTATAATATTAACCTATCACTTCCACTTGGTATGTTCGCTGGGAATAAGAGTGCCGTAAACAAATCAAAAATTGCCGTGGAACAGGCAAAACTGAATCAGGAGACAATCATACTAAATATCAAACGGAATATACGTGTATATTATCAGGATTATATCAGCAATAAATACCTCCTTGCTTTGCAAGAATCATTATTGCAGGATGAGAAAATATTACTGGACCGTGTAAACACAATGTTTGAAAACAATCAAGTTGACCTTGAAATATTTACTGCCGCTACAAAAAAATACAATGATCTTCTGGCAAAAAAAATCAACTTACTGAAAGAGATAAATTACGCAATTTATAACCTAGAAGAAATTCTTGGCATGCCACTGGATATTGCTATTTCACAAGTTGCAGTGGTGAAACCACAATAATTTGATGCGGCGTTTCATTTACATATACGTAGCAGTTCAACTGATTTTGTTGTCAGTTACCGGGCAGCATAATAACATCAAGTTTGCGGCTGCAGACGATCTGAAAACCATTCCCAATGCAAACATTGGAGACCTTATTGTGCTTGGTCCAACCCGAACAGATAATGAAAAAAAAATCATTTCGATTGGTGAAAAATTTGAGGATAAATTGTTACCAGGTCAAAAAATACTGATTGCCGGGGGAGATTATGATGCAATTTGGATTGAATGTAATACAGCTGGAACAGAAAAAAAGCCAATTATTATTACAAATTTTAAAGGCCAGGTCAAAACTAAACATATTAAAATAGCAGGATTACAACACTTCAAGTTATCTGGAAAATATGATGCAAAAGCGAAAACCGGGGATCCCAAGTTTAAAGGACATGCGGCAGGATATGCCTATTCACAGGGAAAGTATGGCATATACATAGACAACCAATGGTTGAATACAAATAAATTTCTACTGGAAATAACATCGAAAAAAATCAAGGGAACTGAATCCCGACAAATGAGTTCAAATTTTGAACTGGAATACATAGAATCGGGAAATGGTGGCTATTCGAATGTAATCAAGGCCAATAATGAAAAATACATCAGTGAAAATATAAAAATACACGATTGCTATATCCATGATACAAATGGTGAAGGAATATACATGGGAAACACTTCCACTAAAGGCGATCAGGGTGTTTTCAGAAATGTTGAAATATATAATAATAGAATCCTGAGAACAGGGCTTGACGCGTTACAGCTTGTACAAACCGCTGGACACTCCAATATACATAACAATGTATTGGATGGCGGAATGAAATGGCGTTCATCCTTTATGGATAGTCAAGATTTTGGTGCTTCTCTAAGCTTTGTGTCAGGGGGCGTAAAATTTTACAACAACATAATAATCAACGGCGGAAATGCCCTTTTTCAGATTTTCCTTGAAAAAGAAAATTGGTATAATCACCTGGGCAACTCAAAAGAAATAAGCATAACCAATAACCTTTTCCTTTTTTCAAGGTCCGGATTGGGTGCATATATTGGCCCGTATAAAGCTAACTTTGAAGGATTGAATCTATCTATTTCAAATAATGATTTTCTTGCTTCAGGATTTCAATACAACAAATTGCATGAGGACAAGGATGAAGCAAGCTTTATGATAATAGGAGGTTACGCTGGCAAGGGGACTATAAATAATAATAGGTGGATGAAGGGAAACACCAAAAAGGATTTTTTTTCTACAAACTTTGAATCTGGTTATTTAACAGGAAGGAATGAGACTGCCACCATTGAACAGGTTGTATTTGAAAACTATTCGACTAATGGATATGGATTCAATTTTTTCGAATTATGGACAGACAAATTGAACATTGGTAAACAAAAAGGAAATCTAGTAAAATATGATCCCGGAGAAATTGTTGCCTGGAAGTCCAAAGTCTATTTGTGTTCAAAAACAAATACAAATGTAGAGCCTGGTGTGAATGCAGATTCAGAAAAATATTGGAGAATAATCAAATTCAATAATGGAAAATCCTATCTTCCTGCTGATGATGTAAGGCTGAAACCCAACAACGCACATGCCAAGAAAGGGAGGGGTATTTACTAATTCCCTACTTCCAAATTGTCAAAAATCCTCCGGTGAACCTTAAAGGAAGCAATTCAGTAATTTTACAGTCCAGTTTTTGCAAATTTCTTATCCTCTTTGTTAGAAATGATATTGGGAAAACATCCTCAATGAAATTTGACTTACCCCAGTACATAATTTCAAATCCCCCCTTGCGAGCCAATGCAGTGAGCGAGTTCACTGTAAAAAATTGAATATGGGATAAATCATCTGCATCACTTTGATCCGTTGTTCCTTGATAACCCAAAAAACTTTTAACTTTTAAAAGCCATCCCCAGATACGCGGAAATTTTCTCATCAAGGCCTGAACTGGCTTTGTCACAAAAAGTTCCCTACCGCCTTGCCCATTGGGGACTGTAACGATCAGCACACCATGCTCTGCTAATATTTTTCTAAGAACTTTCAATAGCATTTCAGGGTGATGCAGGTGTTCCAAGACCTCGCTGCAAATAATTGCCGCATACTTTTTTTCATCTGCCACCAATTGCTCAGCACTCTTAACCTCAAACCTGACATTAGAATTTTTATTCAAGCTATTTGCCCTTGCAATCGCCTTTTCACTAACATCTACGCCCAAAACGTTAAATCCCATTTCTCCAAGCCTTCTGCTTATCACACCGTTTCCACATCCAATGTCAAGTACCTCAGCCCCTGCTATTATTGAATTCTCGAGTGTCTGGGCAATAAACTTCAACCTTTTTTCATCTGTAAATCTTATGAATTCCATAATCACTTGTTTTTAAGACAGGCTTCGTAAACGCTGCGTATATTTCCAGCCATAACTTCAGCATCATATACTTTTAAAACAGTTTCACGGGCATTGGCAGAAAGACTTTGATATAAAATATCATTTTGTGAAACATCCAGGATCGCTCCAGCCAAATCAATTTCCATATCCGCTGATACATTGAATAATATACCATTCTTCCCTGTTTCTATCAACTCTTTTGTACCATCTACGGCTG
>Ga0079300_10000037_pt1 | contig 36496 bp, 37 predicted proteins | sample Wag4_2014_7_11_FD_74799 | JGI IMG/M metagenome (GOLD analysis project Ga0079300, IMG submission 74799) | Fresh water microbial communities from Ohio, USA - Utica-2 Time Series HT 2014_7_11 | ecosystem: Environmental > Aquatic > Freshwater > Water tank | place: USA: Ohio | collected 2014-07-11
TCGATGGCGATACGCATACCATGATGATCCGATTCGTCGCGAACTTCAATAATGCCATCAATAATTTTCTTAAAGCGGATTTCATCCATTTGTTTGACGAGTGCAGATTTAATGACCCCATATGGAATTTCTTTGATGACAATTTGATGATAACCTTTGAGCTTGCTAATCTCTGCTTTGGATAAAATTTCAACACGACCATGTCCAGTTAAATAAATTTGTTTTAAAGCTTCCGTTCGATAAATCGTGCCGCCTGTTGGGAAATCGGGACCCTTGACAATATCAATCAGATCTTCAATCGTAGCTTTTTTATGACCCAAGCGATAAATGACTGCATCAATAACATCACGTAAATTATGCGGCGGAATATTGGTTGCCATCGCTACGGCGATACCTTGGGTTCCGTTGACTAATAGATTAGGAAAGCGCGCTGGTAAGACCACAGGTTCATCTTGGGAATCATCAAAGGTCAATTGGGTATCAACCGTATTCTTATCGATGTCACGAACGAGTTCTTCGGTGATTTGGGCAAGACGAACTTCTGTATAACGATGAGCCGCTGCATTATCACCATCAATGGAACCGTTGTTTCCTTGAAAGTCGATTAATGGAACACGATATTTCCAAGGTTGTGACATGTGGACCAACGCATCATAAATCGAAGCGTCGCCGTGAGGGTGATATTTACCCATGACTTCACCAACACTGGTTGCACTTTTACGATAGGGTTTTCTAAAGACGTTGTTGGAATGGTACATGGCATAAATAATCCGTCTTTGAACAGGTTTTAATCCATCTCTTAAATCAGGAATCGCGCGATCTTGAATAACATATTTCGCATACGTTGCATAACGTTCGCCCATGATATCTTCAAGTGGAGCAACATTGATTTTTTCAACAATAGGTTTTGGAATAGGTTTAGATTTTTTTGCCATCTTCTTTTCCCTTTCCAACTACTTCACGAATGGTAAAGTCGATATTTTCTTCAACCCATTTACGACGAACAGAGGGGTCCTTACCCATCAGGATACCGACGCGACGTTCGACGATGAGCGGATCTTCAATGTTGATGCGAATCAAGGTTCTTGTTTTTGGATCCATGGTGGTTTCTTTTAATTGGGATGCATTCATTTCCCCTAAGCCTTTATAGCGAGAAATTCGATACGGTGAACCCACCGTCTTTTTTCCAACTTCCAGTTCTTCATCGGTCCAGGCATAAACAAATTGATTTGGTTTTTGTTCATTCATCACTCGATACAAAGGCGGAATTGCAATATAGACTTTGCCTGCTTGGATTAACGGTCGCATATGATGGTAAAAGAAGGTTAGTAATAAGGTTTGAATATGGGCGCCATCAGTATCAGCATCCGTCATAATAATTATTTTTCCGTATTTAGAATCTTGAAGATCAAAAGCGGGTCCAACACCAGCACCAATCGTTGCAATTAACGTAGCAAACTCTGTGTTCTTCAACATTTGTTCCATGGTTAAACTATCGGTATTTAATGGCTTACCACGTAAGGGTAAGATGGCTTGATGCAATCGATCGCGACCATTTTTAGCCGTACCACCTGCAGAATCACCTTCAACAATAAACAATTCATTCAAAGCATATTCTTTACTTTGAGCAGGCGTTAACTTATCCGAAAGCAACGTATCAGAACGCAATTTTTTGTTCCCACGTGCTTCTTCTTTTGCTTTACGCGCAGCCATTCTTGCAGCTTGAGAATCCACGCATTTTTTAATAAGATTTGTGGCAAAATCTTTGTTTTCAGTTAAGTAATAGGTTAATTTTGAAAGAATCATGTTTTGGACATAAGCTAGCGCATCTGGCGTTCCTAGTTTGCCTTTGGTTTGTCCTTCAAATTCAAGTTTTCCTTCTGGAATTTTTAACGAAATAATCGCGGTAAGTCCTTCGCGAATATCGCTACCTTCTAATTTCACTTTATTTCTCAATAAATTATTGATATCAGCATATTCATTAACGGCTCTTGTTAAGCCAGCACGGAAACCATTTTCATGGGTACCACCATCTTTGGTACGAATGTTGTTCACATAGGAATAAATACTTTCGTTATAGTCTTGTAAACAATACTGCATCGCCACTTCAACTTTAATTTCACCTGTTAAATCTTCAAAAACTAGAACAGGGTGCATCTTTTCTTTGGTTTCATTCAATGTGGCAATATATTCTTTTAAACCCTCTTCATAGAAGTATTCTGCTTCCATTTTAGTCCGTTCATCTTTGGCAATAAATCTGACTTTTTTCATTAAGAAAGCCGATTCTTGTAAGTGGGCAATAATGGTTTCCCATTTAAATTCAACGGTACTAAAAACTTTAGGATCAGGTTTAAAGCGAACGAGCGTTCCAGTCTTATTTGACTTACCAACTTTTTCTAACTTACCAATTTTCCTACCACCGTTTTCAAAACGAATATGATAGCTAAATCCATCACGATTAACGGTGACATCAACATATTCAGATAAAGCATTGGTAACGGAGGCGCCTACACCATGTAAACCTGCGCTTGAAACGTAGTTTTTATCAGAGAATTTACCACCACTATGTAAGGTTGAAAAAATGATTTCAACTGCAGGCTTTCCTGTTTGTTTTTGTATGCCAACTGGAATACCCCGGCCTTCATCTTTAACGGATAGAGATCCATCTTGATGGATTGTCAACGTAATCGTATCGCCAAAACCTGATAAGGCTTCATCAATTGCGTTATCTAAAATTTCCCAAACGAGGTGATGTAAACCGATGCTATTGGTCGAACCAATATACATCGCAGGACGTTTACGAACACCATCGAGGCCTTCAAGTACATCAATGCTATCTTCGTTATATGTATTTAAGTTTTGATTTTTAGCCATTTTTCGTTATCATTTACCTAAAGTATTATAGCAAAAATCAATAGAAAGCGTAAAAAAATATGATTCAAAACCTCGCATTAACCTTCGTTCCTATGCTAATTGGCTACTTATTAGCATCGATACCTTCGGGGGTGTGGATTGGCCAATTACTATATAAAAAAGATGTGAGAAAACTTGGATCAGGTGGAAGTGGTATGACGAATGTCTACCGAAACTTCGGAAGGTTTGCTGCTACATTAGTTTTCATTATGGATTTAACAAAAAGTATTCTTCCCGTTTTACTGGCGTCCTGGTTTGTCTTTCAATGGACTCCTCTTGCTAACGAAAATTTTTTCTTAGCCCAGCTTGCCATCATGTTAACCGGCATTGGAACGGGACTTGGTCATTGCTATCCTATCTTTGCACAATTTAGAGGTGGTAAAGCTGTCTCTTCTGCTGGGTCATTTATGCTCATGACCAATTGGATTATTGCCTTTGTTGGGCTTGCAGTGATGCTGACCATTATTAAAGTTAAAAAGATCGTTTCGATAGGTTCTATCCTTGGGCACCTTTTTGCCGTATCCTTAACCTTGCTATTATGGATACCCGCATTATCAGAAGTGGGAATGTGGAATGGTGTGCAATCAGGTTGGCTATTTACTTTGACAAACCTATTGATTTGGTTCTTACTCGTCTATCGCCATAAAGAAAATATCCAGCGATTACTCGCTGGAAAAGAATTAGATTTTAAGAATAAAATTAAATAATTACTTTTGAGCGTTCATGCTGTTAATCACAGCCCGAACTTGAGCTTCATTGGGTTTACGACCCATCGACATAAACATGGCGCGGATCATTTTTTCGTTAATGGGAGGATTTTTTGCTAATTCTCTTTTGAAATACCATCTTGATAAGAAGAAACCACCGACAAGTCCACCAATTAAACCGAGAAATAAGTACAATAACGTTTGCCAAATATCCATGATTCAATCCTCCTTAAGGGATTAAGCGCGACCGTCGTAACTACCATCTTCCGTGCGGATACTGATGGTTTCGCCTTCTGAAATAAATAAAGGCACACGAAGTTTATAACCCGTTTCTAACGTTGCTTCTTTCATTGCTTTATTGATGGTGTCGCCTTTGACAGCAGGTTCACATTCAGATACTTTTAACGCTACTTTAGCAGGTAAAGAAACACCCAAAATTTCAGTTTCATAAAAGAGAATTTCGATTTCTTGTTCAGTGACTAAAAAATTAACTTCCCATGCTAATTTTTCTCTGGTAATTTCCAATTGATCAAAGGAAATTTTATCCATAAAAACGAGGTTTCCATTCGCTTCGTATAAATAAGTCATTTTGCGCTTATCTAATGTGATTTTTTCAACATCAGTCCCACCCAAAAATGACATTTCGGTAATCGATCCGGTTCTGAGATTCTTTACCTTGGCTTTGACGACCATCTTTCTCATCGCTGTTTTGTTTAAACTAACATCGATGACGGTATAGATGTTCTTTTCAAATTCAAAGTGGTTACCAGGTCTTAATTCCGTTGCATTGACCATTTTCGATCCTCCTTAAAATACTAAAACGATGTTATTTACGTTCCTTATGAACGGTAGGCTTATTGCAGCGACTACAAAATTTATTCAATTCCATCTTTTCGGGTTTGGTTCTGCGATTTTTACTTGCTAAGTAATTTTCTTCACCACAAACCGTGCACTTTAACATAAAACTTTCTCTCATCTTTTTATCCTCCAAAGCACGTTGTATAGCATAGCATACATCGGCCTATTAATCTATGGTTTTTACTTTAAAGATTCTCGCCAACCCTGAATAAATTGTTTTGCTTTTAACATCGCAATTTCTTTAGCGTAAGGTGTGATTTCATCCACCCATGGTGTTTCCAGAATTTTAGGGAGGTGGGCAAGTTTAGGATGATGGACAAAACGACTCAATGTCTCGAAACCGATTGCACCATAACCTAAATTTTCATGGCGATCTTTTTTGGCACCCCTTGGATTTTTGGAATCATTGATATGGATGACCTTCAATTTATCAAGGCCAATAATTTGGTCAAATGCTCTGAGTATACCCTCAACATCTTGCACATCATAACCGGCATCATGAATATGGCATGTATCGAGGCAGACGCCGAGTCGTTCGGGATGATCACTATGATCGATTAAATAGCGAATGTCTTCAAAACGTATCCCCACTTCCGAACCCTTCCCAGCCATGGTTTCTAACGCAATAGTGACATTCGTTTTATCCTCTGCAAAAACTTGGTTGAGCCTTTCATTAATGCTAGCTAAGGCTACATCACTTCCGGCACCAACGTGGGCACCTGGATGCAAGACGAGCGTGGAAAAACCCATCGATTGAACTCGAGATAGTTCACGAATCAAAAATGTAACACCCATGGTCGCCGTATCAGGATTAATCGTATTTCCTAAATTAATAATATAAGGGGCATGAACAATCACTTTATCTAATGGCATTCCTTGTGCCTTCATACGTTCATGGGCTTCCTGAATCTTCATGATTTCCGTAGGTTTTCGGATCGAGTTTTGAGGTGCTCCCGTATAAATCATCATTGTGTTGGCACCATTTTTAATCGATGTTTCAACTGCCTGAATTAAATAATCAGGGGCAACAAGATCAACATGACTGCCTAAAAATAATGGCATGCTTAACCTCCAAAAAGCCTTTCACGAATTTTCTTTTTAATGGCCTTGCGCTTGTATTGATGTTTGACCTTTTCAACCGCGAGTTTGACTTTCTTTTTATAACCTGGTTTCACTTCACTGGATCGATATTTTTGAATGGCAATTTTGATATCGCGACTCAGCGCCTCATCTTCTTTTTTAAAGATCTTGCCTCGGTTTAAGTTTTTGATGGGTTGTAATTGAGAATTTTTTAGACTTAATAAACTAAAATGAACACCACGTTGCTTTAAACGTTCCAAACTATCCTCTTCATGAGAATTATAGAAAACATAAGATTGACCTTCATTTTTAAAACGTCCAGCCCGACCGGCGCGATGAAAGTAATAATCTAAATCCTGAGGAAGATCGACGCTTAAAACATCAGAGACATTGGGCAAATCCATGCCACGACTGGCAATATCTGAAGCAACAACAATTTGAAACTCACCACTTTGAATGCGCTTGAGTAAATGCCTTCTTTCTCTTGATTGGAGGTCGCCATGTAAGCTTGCCACTTTCAATTGACGAGCTTTTAAAGCTTGTTCAATTTGAATCACGCGTTGAACGCGAGAAGCAAAAATCAAAAGAAAGTAAGGTTTTCGTATTGTGAGAATGTCGACAATACTTTGAATTGGGTCTTGATGTTTGATATCAATTAAGGCATGACGAACGCCTGAAGGGTTGATTGATTTTTCTTTAGGTTCAATCGTGCTGTCGGATTTAAAATATTTGGATAAGCGATTTAATAAAGGAGCCGCCATTGATGCAGAAAATACCAGAATTTGTGGTTGAGTAAGGGTTGATAAGATATGGGTTGTACTTTCGATGAAACTAGGATCCATTAACATATCGGCTTCATCGAGAACAATGGTTTTTAAACCTTGATAAACTTGTCGTTCCATCATGCCTTCAATTTCATTCATGCGACCAGGAGTCACAAACAAAATTTCTGGTAAAGGGGAGAGCTTTTCTTGGTCGTGTTGTTTGTCAAAACCACCTTGTAATAAAACAATTTTAAGTGGACTACCAAGTGTCTCATTTAACGTTTTTGCAAATTGATAAGTTTGGATGGCTAACTCTCGAGTTGGTGAAACCACCATCACTTGTAAACCTGCTTTTGATTTGACGTTGGCAAATATTGGAATCAAGAAAGCGTGGGTTTTTCCACTTCCTGTTTGGTAACGAACGACTAAAGAATCTCCGCGTAAGGCGCGAGGAATGACAGCAGATTGAACTGGGGTTGTATGGGTATACCCTAACTTGGTTAAGGCTTCAATCAACACCGGTGACAAATGATAACTTGTAAAAGGTAATCCTGTTTGCATATGATAAGTGTATCAAATCAACATGGGATAGGCTTGTACAAAGCGAGTCACAATCGATAATGTTGGATCTAGTTGTTTTAAATATGCTGCCATCGTGGGAATAAAGATGGATTCAACTTCATGTGCAATTTCTAAGTAATTAAACTTAGCATTGACGATACCGCGACGAACATGATGTGCACTATCCCCTGATAGGAAAATATCATAGCCTTCTTCTATCGCAGTAGGATAATATTTAGCTCCACCGCCTCCAATAAGTGCAATGCGTTCAATAATTGGTTTACCTTCGGCAATCAAGTGAACATAGGGTAAATGCAGTTGTTGCTTTACCATGGTTGCAAAGGTTTTGATATCCATTGGTTTGGACAATTTGCCACCACGAGCTAACACATCACCCTTAAGTGGGGCAATTTCAACAAGGCCAATGGCTTTTGCAATCGCATCATTCATTCCGCCTCGTCCAGCATCAAAATTGGTGTGAAGAGAATACACAGGGATGCGATTTCTTTCCAACGTCATGACCATTTTCTTGCGAATGGGATCATGCTTAAGAACGCGGTTTCTTGAACCATATATGAATGGATGGTGGGTAATAACTAAATCAGGCTTTTCGTTGACGATATCAACCAGATTGATCCATTCCATATCAAGGACAATAACAATTTTATCGAGAACTTTGGGTAGTTTGCCACACATCAAACCAACAAAGTCGCCATACGGTTTTGCCAGTCGTTTTGGAAAATCCTTACCAAAAGCTTGCAGTAGTTTAGTTGTGTTTAACATAATTTTCAATCCATTCTAAGCGTTGGCGCTTAAGGTCATCATGCTGAAATGTGAGGGTTTTTTGAAGGGTTTGAGATTCGTGTTTCAGCCAAACAATAAAATCTGATTCTCGTTTTTGAATATTAATAGGTCCATACGCAAGTTCAATCGGTGATAGTTTCATCTTGCCTTGAATGGCTTTGATTATTGGATAACCTTTTTGATCTTCTAATACAAAGCGTTCATCGATAATCTTCCAATCATACTTCATTAACCAAGTCCGTAATAATTCTTGATCGCGTTGCGGTCCAAGAATCAAAGTTTGAATGGGCTGAAGTTGCACTTGACCATTTTCAAGCATCGACTGTATCAATTGCCCACCCATGCCAGTAATGACGATGCTTACGACATCCTTGGGAAGTTTTTTTAACCCATCAGCCTGATAAATCTTTATCGGAAGATCGATTAATTGGTTTTTTAAATGTTGGAAACTATCTTCACTTAATTCGGTTCCATACAACGTCGAGGGGAAACCTTGTTTCAATAATAATTGAAGAAGTAATCCATGGTCAGACCCAATATCAACAAGATTACCTTGATGAGGGCACATTGATGCGATAACTTGTAAACGTTGAGAGACCATCTTTATGAATCGCGATAATCCCCAAGACGCTTCGCCCGTGTTGGGTGACGTAATTTACGAATAGCTTTGGCTTCAATTTGTCTAATCCGTTCGCGCGTAACGCCAAATTCATGACCGACTTCTTCTAAAGTGCGAGGGCGATTATCATCAAGACCATATCTTAGTCTTAACACTCTCTCTTCTCGATCGGTAAGATCCTGCATGATTTTATAAAGTTCCTCTTTCAGTAAAACTTGTGTGGTGTGGTCAGAAGGTGATGTGGCTTCTTTGTCTTCGATAAAATCACCCAAGTGAGAATCATCTTCTTCACCAATTGGTGTTTCTAAAGAAACAGGCTCAAGGGCAATACGTTGAATTTCTCGAATCCGTTCAGGAGACATAAGCCCTTCAAGTTTTTTACTAATTTCCTCTGCGGTTGGTTCTCGCCCTAACTCTTGAACCAATTGTCTTTGAACACGCGTCATTTTATTAATGGTTTCAACCATATGGACAGGAATACGAATCGTCCTTGCTTGATCAGCTATGGCGCGTGTAATCGCTTGACGAATCCACCAGGTGGCATAAGTTGAGAACTTAAAACCCTTCGTATAATCGAACTTTTCAACCGCTTTAATTAAACCCATATTACCCTCTTGGATAAGATCCAAGAAAAGCATACCTCGACCAACATAGTGTTTTGCAAGATTGACGACTAAACGTAAGTTCGCATTGATTAATTTATTTTTAGCTTCCATATCACCGGCGATAATTGCCTTTGCGATTGCTACTTCTTCATCGGGTTTAAGTAAATCTACCTTGCCAATTTCCTTTAAATACATTTTGACTGAGTCATTGACTTTAACTTCCGAATTCGCAAAGACATCGACTTTATTAACGTCAACTTCATCTTCAGAAACGTCGGGTTCATACTCTGTTTCAAAGGGTTCATCAGGAACGGCAACACCTTTTTTAATCTCTTCTTCATCGACTTCTTCTTCCAAGTCTTCATCTTCTATTTTGATTTCAATTTTCTTATTTTTGAAATAAACCAATAGATTTTCTGAATCTTCATCTGTTAAATCTAAATGTTCGATTGCATCAAATAATTCATCTTGAATAATAAAGCCTTCAGTTCCTGCTTTCTTTTCAAAACGTTTCTTAATCTGATCTAAAGTCTCAATGTCATCATCTTCATCCGTCATCGCCTTTTTTGACAATCGGGAAAGTAATTTCTTTTCACCATCATTTAAAGAACCTTTTTTACCTTTGTTAGCTTTTTCAGGAAGCGTTGTGATCACAGCAGGTGACTTGGTTTTTTTATCGAGTTTTTCAACCTTGATTGGTTTAACTTTGACAGGTAAAGATTTGGAAACTGGTTTAACCTTCAATGCTTTTTTAACAACTATCTTCGTTTTTACGATTGATTTGACTAATTTTTTGGCCACCTTTTTAACAGGCTTTGCCGTCTTAATCGTGTTATTTTTTTTCATTGTTTTCTTCGATTTCATTGTCATTTTCTCCTTGAGTTAATTCAGGGTTTGCCTGTTTATGTAGTTCTTTAATAATTCGCGCTTGTTCTGGTTCAGATTTACCAGCAATGCTGACATTAAGCTGGTGGGTTTTGACTAACTTTTCGCGTTCCTCATTTAAGGTTTTTAAATAATCGAGTAACTGTTGTTTATCAGCTTTAGGAAGGTTTTTTTCACTCATCAATTCGGCGATAGTATTGATAATTTTTTGCTGATCTTTGCCTCCACCCAGACTAATGTGATTGATTAGGGATTGATGGTCGGGGGGATCACTTTGATATATTTCCATGAAATAATTTGCAATTTGTCGATAAATATCATCATGAAAAAACTTAACATTGGCTTGATAAAGATTAATCGCCTCTTGACTTTGAAACATATTAAATAGAATTGCTTTCTCTGCTCGCTTTAAACGGTTCAGAACCTTGGCTTCGGGGCGATAATCCTCAAAATAATCTTGTGTTTGTGTTTGAATTGACTTGAGTGAGGATTGTAAATCTTTGAGTGCGTAATTGGTGAGTTGTCCTAATCGTTTTAAGTAATCTATTTGTTCAAGTTCGGGGGCGATAGCAATCAAAGGTAACATCCGATTAATAAAGGCGACGCGTTGTTCTGTCGAAGAAAGAGGCATCACTTTTTGGTAAAAATGAAAACTAAAATCCATCTTGGGAACAAGTTGATTTAAATAGGTTTGAAGACCTTTTTCCCCATCGGTTAGTAAAATTTCATCTGCATCACGCGTTTCCTTGTCAGCAATCACAAACCGAAATGAAAGATTGGCTTTACTTAAAGGTTGAATCATCTTCATCATCGCCACTTGGCCGGCTTGATCTTGATCTAAACAGATGCGGATTTCCACACCAAGAGATTGTAGTAGCTTCACGTGCTGATTCGTAACTGCCGTTCCCATCAAAGCAATCGCTTGTGGAATATTGGCCCGATGTAAAGCGATAACGTCCATAAAACCTTCCATCAGATAAACAAATCCGGATCGTTTACTTGATAATTTAACTTGATGAAAGTTATAAAGAATTTGGCCTTTGGTAAAGATTGGTGAATCAGTAGAATTAACATATTTAGCTTGACCATCAATGTTTTCAATTAAGCGACCAGAGAAACCCACGACTCTTCCATCGCGATTATGAATCGGGAAAATGATTCTTCCAGCTAGTCGATCAACTTGTTGATTACTACTTGCGGTAATGCCAAGAGATTCAATAACATTTCTTAGATGGCCGCGTTTGATTAAATATTGGATTGTTGTCGATCCATCTTTTAAAGCATAACCAATCTTGAAAGTTTCTAAGATAGATTGATCAAGGCCTCTTTGAAGTAAATAATCTCTTGCTAGTTTTCCTTCTTCACTTGCTAAGCCAAAATGATAATATTCCAACAAGTCTTCTAGGCATTTAAAAAATGGCTCAAGTTTTTCATCTCGTTGGATGGCCTGGTCGTTAACCTTTAAGCGAGGGTCGGAATAGCCAACCCAATCAGCAACCTTCTTAACAGCTTGTGGGAAGGAGATTTTTTCATAATTTTGTACGAAAGTAATGGCCGATCCACCTGTACCACAAACAAAGCATTTAAAAATTTGTTTATCAGGGCTAATACTTAAGGAAGGATTCTTATCATCGTGGAAAGGACAAAGCGCAACAAAATTACGTCCTTTTTTGGTCACAGGAATATACCTTGAAACGATATTGGCAATATCCGTTTTCTTTAATAAATCATCAATCAACTGACGATCAAAATTCATAACCATACCCTCCTTTCCAAACTCATTAAAAATACTAAATATATACTAATTAACTACTAATAAAATAACTTTACATTAAAATACCTAATTAAATCATCAATAGGCATTCTCAGTTGTTTCATAGAATCCCGTTCACGAATGGTAACACTTTGATCATTTTGAGTGTCAAAGTCAATCGTCACACAGTAAGGTGTACCGATCATATCTTGTCTACGATAACGTTTACCTATACTTCCAGACTCATCATAGGTCACCATAAAATGCTTCGATAAAATGGTCATCACTTCTTGGGATTTTTCATTGAGTTGTTTACTCAATGGAAGGATTGCAATTTTATAAGGGGCAATAGCAGGGTGTAGCTTCAAAACAACACGTGTGTCTTTTTCCAATACTTCTTCTTGATACGCGTCGCTTAATATCATGAGTGCAAGTCGATCTAAACCAAGCGATGGTTCAATCACGTAAGGTATATATTTTTCATTCGTTTCAGGATCAAGATATTGTAGGTCTTCTTTACTAAATTGCATGTGCTGTTTTAGGTCGTAATCGGTTCGAGAGGCAATGCCCCAAACTTCACCCCAACCAAAAGGGAACTGATATTCAATATCAGAAGTACCTTTCGAATAGAAAGCTAATTCCTCTGGATTATGTTCGCGAATTCTTAAATGCTTACTTTGAATACCTAGAGACGTTAAATATTGCATACAAGCATCCTGCCAAAATTTATACCAAGAGGCTTCGGTACCAGGTTTACAGAAAAACTCGAGTTCCATTTGGGAAAATTCTCGTGTTCTAAAGGTAAAGTTCCCTGGTGTGATTTCGTTGCGAAATGCTTTGCCAACGCTTGCCACCCCAAATGGTACTTTTTTACGGGTGGTTCGCTGAATCGATTTAAAATTAACAAAAACCCCTTGGGCAGTTTCAGGACGTAGATAAACAACCGTTTTAGCATCTTCGATAACACCGATGTGGGTTTTAAACATCATATTGAATTGGCGAATATCCGTAAAATCATGACTGCCACATTTTGGGCAAGCAATTTTTTCTTCTTTTAAGACAGTTCCTAGTGCTTGTGCAGGAATTTTAGATATGTCTACATTTGGCTTAGCAGCAGCAATTAATTGGTCTGCTCTATGTCTTGTTTTACAATTTTTGCAGTCGACCAAAGGATCATTAAATGTAGCAACGTGTCCGGTGGCTTCCCAAACTCTTGGATTCATTAAAATAGCGGAATCGATACCAATATTCATAGGGGATTCTTGGACAAATTTCTTCCACCAAGTTTTTTTAAGGTTATTGATAAGTTCGACGCCGAGTGGCCCATAATCCCAAGTATTGGACAATCCTCCATAGATTTCAGATCCTTGAAAGACAAATCCTGTACTCGTTAAATGGGTGACAAGTTGTTCAAATGTTAATGAATTCATGATGGTTCCTTTCACGCACGATTGATATTTTCTCAACTATTTATGTAAGTGTCAACCCATTATGAGTGTATTAAAAAGTTAATTTCTCAATCGTTTTAAATCCTTCAAATTGGACATCCAAATGAAAGTTAAAGTGTTCATGCACCAAAGGAAGCAGCATCTTCATTAATGAAGAATTTAATGCTTCTGTATAAGGTTGATGTTTAATGATTCTCATTAGTTTTAATGCTTCCGCTGATAATAACGTCCCTGAAACTTGAGCAAAACATGATTGGCAAATAAATCCACCTAATTGAGGATTAATTCCTACGATTTTAAGCTTATTTTGACAGTTAACGCAATAATCCACAATAATAGGCAGACCTTGGTCTTCTAAATATTGAACTAAAAACTTAATGTAACTTGATAAAGCGAGATCCATATGTTTACGTACTTCAACGAGGCGTTGATAAAGCAGATAGGGTTTTTCTATTTCTTCGTCAATTAATAGTATTTGCAGAATGACCTGCATGACTAATGAGGCAAGTAAACCTTCACGATCTGGTAACGGAGCAAAAGCAATTAAATTGGCTTTCTCTAAATAAGCTTTTTCTTTACTCTGATTCACCGTTATTTCCGACCATGCTCCTAATGAAACCATTGCTTGAACTGGAGAAGTCATCTTTAATGCCCCTCTTGCATGAATCGTTAAATAGCCTTCAGGTGATAATCCTGTCAGAATTAAATCGGCATTTCGATAGGGTGTTTGTCTAAGTATAAAGACTGGTAGGGTTTTTAAAATAATCCATACTCCTTTAATCGATTAGGTGAATCTCGCCAGTTTGGCTCGACTTTGATGAATAATTCTAAAGACAAGGTTAAACCCATATTTTTTTCTACATGTTGCATCACTCGCTGACGAATCTTCTTTAACATGCTTCCATTTTTACCAATTAAAATCCCTTTTTGGGAGTCTTTTTCTACAATAATGGATGCGTATAAAGTGCGATGGTTTTTTTCCGATTTTAGTTGATCGATTACAATCGCAACACTGTGGGGGATTTCTTCATATGTTAAATGAAGTACTTGTTCACGTATGGCTTCCATTAATTGGAAACTTTCAGGAAAATTGGTCAATACATCTTTTGGAAAAAAAGCGGGTCCAGTTTTTAAATGCGGTTTAATTGCTTCGATTAAATCTTCAATAAAAGTTTTTTTAACTGCAGAAATTTCAAATTGAATGGCTTTAGGCAAAACCGTTGCATAGGCTTTTTTTAGTGATTCAATGAGGGCAATATTGGTTAGGTCAATCTTGTTAAACACAACCATAACCTTTTCTAAATGATTCAATCGGCTAACAATAAATTGGTCACCTGGACCAAAAGCCTTACTGGCATCTACCAATAAAAGCACCATGTCAATATCTTGAAGAGAAGCATAGGCTTGAGCATTCATAATTTCGCCTAATCTTGCTTTGGGTTTATGTATCCCTGGAGTATCCACAAAGACAATTTGTAAATTCTTTTCGTGATAAACACCTTGAATAGCTAGTCGAGTAGTTTGAGGTTTATTCGAAACAATAGAAATTTTCTTTCCGATAATCGCATTTAATAAAGTCGATTTTCCCGCATTGGGTCTACCAATAATTGCGACAAATCCAGATTTCATTATTTAAGATCCTTACTGGAAAATGCATAGGGCAATAAGGATTCAGGGTTTGTTTCTTTGATTTCTTTTTTAAGATTAGAAAGGAAAATTGGGGTTTTGCCATCCATCAATTCATGCATCACTTGTCGGCATGCGCCACAAGGAGAGATGGGCCCTGAAGTAGGTCCAATCACTGCCATACTTACCATATCATTCTTTCGAAATCCTTTTAAATGGGCATGATAAAGTGCGGTTCTTTCTGCACACATGGATAAACCATATGATGAATTTTCTATATTAGCGCCTTTAACGATGGTCCCATCTTTCATCAAGATAGCGGCTCCCACCTTAAATTTGGAGTAAGGGACATGGCAGTCTTTTGTGGCATCAATGGCATGTTGAATGAGTTGTTCGGTTTTCATATTTTTTTCCTTTTTCCCAAGATTTTATCTTGTAGCTCAATCATTAAAGCTTCTTCAGCCTTGGTGTCATGATGATAACCTAATAAGTGAAGTAAACCATGAACAAACAAGAAGGAGAGTTCTCTTTCCTTTGTATGACCATAGTTTTTTGCCTGAATAAATGCTTGCTGATAACTAATCACAATTTGTCCTAACAGTATTTTTTTTCCCGTAGAACTTGTAGGGTTGATTTCAAATGGAAAACTTAAAACGTCCGTTGGATAATCATGATTCAGATATTTAAAATTGAATGTGCGTACAACCTTATTTGTTGTAATTAAGACATCCACGGAAAAGTTTTTTGAATGTCCGGTCACTTTTAGAGTTTTATTTAATAAAAATGAATAGCGATTAATTAAGTGATATGAATTTAGTTTCTTTGGAGCAATTAGGTCGATATTCACACTTTTATTTTATCATAATCCTTGCTGTTCAAAAAGATAAAACCTAGTTGTCTCCATTCTTTTTTTTCGATTGGATAACGAGATAACTCATAATGTTGGTGATAGGTAATGATCAATAATGAAACCATCGTCAACCATGTTAAAAATGCTTCAAAGTTAAAAAGGTGCTGGTAGATTGAGACTAAGGCAATTGCAAAAAGCATTGCTAACATCCAACTCCACAGTTTAAATCGAACTAATTGATACACCTTATCCGTTAATTGTTGAAAATCTCTAAGGGAAATAAAAGGGTACTTTAGAGATTGCTCTATTTTTGCAATCTCCGTAACTTCTCCATCATAATGTTGATGCATCCGGGGAATCCAAAACGATATAATCCCATGGTACATTCCGAGGATGATCAAAAAAATAGGTGAAGCAAAACAGATGTATATGATCGCACCAGTTAAAACCAAACAGCGATAGAGTTTATTTAAAGGTAAACCAAACCAACCTTGCTTCCATTGATGAAAACGCTTGAATTGAAGTCTGTCAGCGATCAATGCTAAGTAATGCTTAATCATCACTTGGTCAAGATGTTTAACTTCTCGATAGACATAGCTGAGCCAGATTAAGGTTAATCCAGCGATGATCATTGTCATGATCATCCAATCGATTGGTTGCCAAAACCATAGAAATAACAATGATGTAAATAACCCATAACTTCCAAGAAAAAAAACCTTCATTTTTTGCTGGTTCATCGGTAAATCCGGGCGAATTTGGAGGTGAAGGTGCTTAACCAATAAAATATATCCACTAAATCCTTCTTGAAAATAATGATCGTTAACTTTTCGCTGGCTTCCATTCGGATCTAGAATTTTGAATCCTTGACCTAACGGAATCACGGTAACATAGTGACGGTGGGGTTGGCTCATTAAGGCAATAAATGGCTTTTTAATGCCTCTCACTGAGCTTGGATGATGAAGTTTATACCCCTTTAATGTGATACCAAAATGATTCGCAAATTCAAGTAGGTTTTTAAATGTAGAAGGTCGTTCCCAATTCTCTTGAATAAAAAGAAAACGTTCATCTTGATAAAGATAAGCGATTAACATTTTAAGTGCAGTGGGTCCGCAATCTTGTAAACCCATTTGCCGCAGAGAGTAAAACTGCTTCACCTCTATGAATAGAGAAGAAAAAAGGACCGTAACCGGTCCTTTTACTTTTAATATTTTTTACGTAATGCTTCTTTGGATTTTAATTTACGTTTAAGTCCTGGTTTGAGATAGAACTCACGTTTTCTTGCTTCTTGTAAGACGCCTGATTTATTCACTTGACGCTTGAATCGGCGAAGTGCTTCATCAAGAGATTCATTATCGCGAACGGGTGTTTTAGCCATGGTGTTCCACCTCCTTACCCTAAATCTATTTCATTATACGCATGCCACATTTTTATAGCAATGATTTAATAAGCGGATTGACTGGTTTGACCTTGAAGGATTCTAACACCTGAACTGGTTCCAATTCTGGTTGCACCAGCTTCAATCATTGATTGCATTTCAGATAATGAACGAATTCCGCCACTGGCCTTGACCTGTAATTTATCCCCAACCGTTTTCTTCATTAAACGTACGTGCTCGATTGTAGCTCCACCGGTGGAAAACCCCGTAGAAGTTTTGACAAAATCAGCTTTTGCCTCTTTGGCAATCTCACAAGCTTTGATAATTTCTTCATGGGTTAAAAGGCAAGTTTCTAAAATAACTTTCAGAACTCGACCCGAACATGCGTGTTTAATTTCTGCAATTTCTAGGTACAGTTCATGAAACTTATTTGTTTTTAATAAAGAAATATTCATCACCATATCAATTTCATCTGCACCTTCTGAAATTGCTTTTTTGGTTTCAAAGACTTTAGTTTCTCGATGGTTTTGGCCTAAGGGAAACCCGATAACCGTACAAACTTTTACAGTTGATTCTACTAATTTTTGTTTTGCATAACTTACGAAATGCGGTTGAATACAAACTGACATAAAATCGAATTGTTTCGCTTCTTGGCAAAGGGTTTCGATTTGATCAAATGTTGCATCTTGTTTTAACAAGGTGTGATCAATATATTTTGCAAGATGTTGCATAGATGAAAAATGCCCGTTAGGGCATTTTATTCTTTCTTTTCGCCAGCTTCTGGTTTCGCTTTTTTAGCTTTCTTTGCTGGTTTCTTTTCGGCTTGCTTGGTTGGAATTTCTTTAACGGTTTCTCCGACCTTTATGATTGATTTCTTTGCATAAAAACCACATGAAGGGCAAACGGTGTGAGAGCGAATAAGCTTTCCACAATTATTGCAAGCGACTAAACTGGTTATTTTTAATTTAAAATGGGTTCGTCTTTTATCTCTTCTTGTTTTCGACGTCCGATGAAATGGCACTGCCATATAACCACCTCCTTATTTCCTTAAGTATTATAGGGGGATAAACACTATGAGTCAATGAAAAACACTATTCAGTTTCACGTCGAATGAACGGAGCATTTTGAATTTTTAACATCTTCAAGGCGTATGCTGGGGAGAGTAATCCCTCAGTTTCACATTGCCGAATAAATTGCTCACGATTGAATAAAAAGTAACCTTTTAATGCCCGATCAATTCGTTTATCTAAATCTTGAAGATTGGGTTTTTGAATTTGGCGATCAAAGATCGATATACTAACGTCAAGTCTGCCTTGGTAGTTGATGATGAGAATGGTTCTAGAATAAGGTTCAAAATAAGCTTTTGCCGATCGATCATGTTGCGTTAAAGTTACTAATGATGTGAAGTTAGAGGAAAACAAGCGCCAGTTAAATTGTTCAAAACCGTCTATCACAGAAGCGGAAAAGTCAGCTTCAAGTTGATTGTATGGGTAATCCAATAATTTATCGGGTTCTTGAAGATAAATATAATTCAGTGCTCGGTTAAAAAAGGGAAGGATAATCAGTTGATTCGATTCGTCCTGAAATTGAAATGTAAGCTTCAAGTCTTTCAAATATTGTTCACGAATCCAATGATGTTTGATACGACCATGGTTTTGGATAGACTGTTCTGCTTGCTTATTTAGATAGTTTTCAATCGTGTCTTTTTGGATTAAACCTTTTAAGATAATCACAGCCCTCACCATGGAAAAAACGCTGGTACTTGAGAACAAATGATTAAACGAAGGATATTTAAGTAATCGATGTTTTTGTTGGGTGAAAAAAACACCATCTTTAGATTTTAAATACCGTCTTGATTCTCGCCAAGATTGAAATAAATAGTTCGCCATTTAAAATCCTCTTTCCCTCAGTAATGATAAGGCTGCGATAACGGCTGTTTCAGATCTTAAAATGCTGGGACCTAACGAAAAGGGTTGATAACCATTTGTTTGAGCTAATGTTAATTCATTAGCACTCAAACCACCCTCAGGACCAACGACTAAACTAATCATGCTTCCTTTTTTAAATTTTAGAGAATTTGGTATGTAGGATTGTAAATGAGATTCAGAAGCAATCCACTTTGATGAGAAATCAAGCTTAAAGGCGGCGGATAAATTTAAATACCGATTCATTTTCATCAAAGTTTCTCTTTTGGATTGTAAGGTTGCTTCTTTAATAATTCTTTGAAAGCGAGACCATTTCTTTTCTAGGTCATGTTGATCCCAATGCACAACACTTCGTTCACTTGAACAAGGTATTAATTCATCTGCGCCGAGTTCAGTTGCCTTTTGAACGACCCAATCCATTTTTTCACCTTTTACCACAGGATAAATTAAAGTAATTCGAATTGGTAATTCGTGACTAGCATTGATAAGATCGAGCTTTTCTATTTGCAAGGGTTTGGTTTTTTTAACAATACCTAAATATACTTTTCCTTCCATTAAAAGTTCTATATTCTCACCTGGAAGCACTCTTAAAACATTTACCAAATGATGTTCATCATCCGCTGATAAAATAACCCGATCTTGCCAAGAGGCAAAGATACGGATCATGTTATTTTAACAATTCTCCCCGAGCATCTTTTGCGTCAGGGTTAAATAAATAATAAAGCGCAAGGACTGTTTGTATGACCAATAACCCTAGAAGTATGATGAAGGTTTCTGCTGATAAAATGGTTAAGGATAAAATCAAGAAGACTGCAGTGATGGCTAAATGAATGAAACCACGACGTTGGAATCCAAGATAAAACCATCCTAGACCAAGAAAGCCTCCAAGTATAAAAGTTAAGACGACAATCCCTCTCGACTTTAAAGACACCAATTCAAGTTGATCTTTTAATGCCGCATAAGAGGCAGTTACCTGGTTTTGTGCTTCCGTTTGAATAATCGCTGTTTTACAAACAGGACAGGTATTTAAATCCTCTGTAAAGGCGGTACCGCATTTGCGACAAGTTTTAGTCATAACGTCATTATAAATTAATTTCGAAAAAACTTCTTAAATTTTTTATAAGATGAATCTTCTTTACTTTCATCACGGAATGACTCAAGTAGTTCTCTTTGTTTTTTGGTTAGATTACTTGGGGTTTCGATTCTAAGGTGCACGTATTGATCACCAGGAGTTTGACCACGTAAATCTTTGACGCCTTTGCCTTTGATTTTTAATACTTTATCAGGCTGAGTGCCAGCGGGAATAATCATTGAAACATCACCATAAACGGTAGGAATATCGATGGTCACACCTAAGGTTGCATCGACAAATGATAGCGGAATTTCTAGATGAATATCATTTCCTTCTCTTGAAAAATGTGAATGCTTATTAATAGCAATCTCTAGATAAAGATCACCGTTGGGACCGCCTAAATCACCGCGTTCACCTTTACCAGCGATGCGAATTTGTTGACCCGAGTTAATACCCGCTGGAATGTTCACTTCTATGTCTGTTTTAACACGATTGTATCCCTTTCCACCACACGTTTGACATTCATGCTTAATTTTTTTACCACGACCTTGGCAGTTATCACAAATGGTTTCGGTTTCCATCATCCCCAAAATCGTACGTTGACGAACACGTTGCTTACCCGATCCACCACATTGTCTACAGGTTTCTAAATCCGAACTCGAGCGAGCGCCAGTTCCAGCACAGGTCACGCAACTCTCATCATATTGAATGGGAATGACCAGTTTCTTTCCATTGATTGCATCCATGAAATCGATGCGTAATCGCATTTGAGTATCAGCACCACGCTGTGGTCCGGATGGTTGACGACTTCTTCGTTGACCACCGCCAAAAAAAGATCCAAAAATATCACCCATGTCGACATCTTGGAAGCCAGAAAAGCCTCCAAAACCGCCACCTTGAAATGGATTACCTCCGGCAGCTTGATCAAAAGCCGCATGGCCCAATTGATCATAAGCTGCTTTTTTTTGGTCGTCATAAAGCACATCGTAAGCTTCTTGCACTTCTTTGAATTTTTTTTCAGCATCCGGAGCTTTATTAATGTCTGGATGGAATTGCTTTGCTAATTTACGATATGCAGCTTTGATATCTTCCTTGGAGGCATTTTTACTAACACCAAGGACTTCATAAAAATCTCTTTTAGTGGCCATGACCTACCTATTTTTTCTTTTCTGTAAAGTCTGCATCAATGATATCGTCATCTTTTTTAGAATCGGGTTCAGAAGTTCCATTTTGGCTGTTGGTTGGACCTTGTTGGCCAGCTTGAGCTTGCGCCATCATCTCAGCAGCTTTTTCTAAATCGGATAGTTTTGCTTTTAACTTTTCGTAATCATTATCTTTAATCGCTTGTTCTAATTCTTCTTTTAGTTTGACAGTTTCCTCTTTTTGTTTGGCGTCAATCTTATCGCCTTTTTCTTCTAAAGCTTGGTTAATACTATTGATGTATTGTTCGGCTTTGTTTTTTAATTCAACTTGTTCTTTTCTCTTTTCATCAGCCTCTTTGTTTGCTTCAGCTTCTTGCACCATTCGATCGATTTCTTGTTTGCTAAGGCCAGTGGTGCCTGAAATCGTGATTTGTTGCTCTTTTTGAGAATCTAAATCTTTTGCAGAAACTTTGACAATGCCATTGACGTCTATCGAGAAGGTGACTTCAATTCGTGGTTGACCACGGCGCGCAGGTTTAATGCCATCAAGCTTAAAGTGACCTAATAATTTATTGTCGCGTGACATTGGTCTTTCACCTTGATAAACCACAATATCAACGGCAGGTTGATTATCGGCAGCAGTTGAAAAAATTTGACTCTTGGTTGTTGGAATGGTTGTGTTTCTTGTGATTAATGGGGTCATCACTTCACCCATGGTTTCGATACCTAAGGTTAAAGGTGTGACATCTAATAAGACAACATCTTTGACATCCCCAGAAATAACCGCACCTTGAATGGCCGCACCAACGGAAACTGCTTCATCTGGGTTAACTGAGAAGTTTAACGCTTTGTTCAACATTTTCTTTACGAGATCTTGGACGGCAGGCATTCGAATTGATCCACCCACCATTAAGATTTCATCAAGATCATTGGCAGTCAATTTAGCATCCGCTAAAGCTTTGCGAATGGGTTCTTCAGTTCGCTTTAATAAGGCTTTCGTCATATCTTGGAATTTTGCTCGGCTTAATTTTGCTTCAAAGTTAATCGGTCCATTGGCATTTTGACCAACGAAAGGTAATGAAATCGTGGTTTCCATCATCGAAGATAATTCAATTTTTGCTTTTTCAGCAGCATCTTTAAAGCGTTGTAATGCCATTTTATCATTGAGGGTGACGTTAAATTGGGATTTAATTTGATCTTGAATCCATTTGACAACTTCTAAATCCCAATCATCACCACCAAGACGATTATCACCGGCAGTCGAAATCACTTCAAAAGTGCCATCACCAATTTCTAGAATGGATACGTCAAAAGTTCCACCACCTAAGTCATAAACTAAAATCTTTCCTGCTTTTTTACTTTCTAGACCATAAGCAAGTGCGGAGGCCGTTGGTTCGTTGATAATGCGAACCACTTCTAAACCGGCAATTTGCCCGGCATCTTTTGTTGCTTGACGTTGTGCATCGTTAAAGTAAGCAGGAACGGTAATGACAGCTTTTTTAATACTTTGACCTAAGGAATCTTCTGCATATTTCTTCATATAAACAAGGATTTTTGCAGAAATTTCTTGAGGCGTAAAAGATTTATTCAAGGCTTTAATCGTTACTTTTTGATCGGTACCCATCAATCTTTTAATCGATAAGACCGTGTCTGGATTAATGACGGCTTGTCTTTTTGCAGCATCGCCAATAATTTCTTCTCCATTCGCCTTGAATGCAACCGCGGAAGGTGTGGTATTTTTACCTTCTGGGTTAGGAATAACTTTCACCTTTCCATCTGCTTGGACATAGGAAACAACAGAGTTTGTCGTACCTAAGTCGATTCCAATAATAATTTCTTTCTTTGTCATAAATGTTCTCCTTTTAAGTTTTATGCGGCTTGCTTGCCGTTATCTTTAGCATCTTTTTGATCAGATTCTTGAATCTTCTTTTCCGCTTGCTTAGATACAATGACGAGGATCTGTTTCACAACGCGATCATGGAGTTTGAATCCCGGCGAGAGAATTTTTAGAACTCGATTGGGCGGACCTTCACTGACCTCAACTTCTAATGCGTGCATGGTCATCACATCAAATGCATCATTAATTTTTACAGGTATTTCTTTGACACCTTCATCTGCTAATGCTTGATTGATTTGATTGTAGATGTATTCAAATCCGACTAAATAGTTTTTAACTTTGGGATCATCAACCGGATTCTTGAGAGCAATATGGAAGGATTCTAATGCGGGAAGTAATTTATCAACAAACCCTTCTGCACGATACCTTAAAGCCTCTGAAAAGGATTTATCTTGATTCTTTCTTAGATTGTCCATATCGGCAAACATCATTGCATACTTATTTTTCCAGTTGTAGATTTCTGTCTCCGCAGCTTGAAGTTTTTCTTCAAGCGTGATTGTTTTTTTATCCTCCGGAGTGTTTCCTTGTTTCTTTTCTTCCGAAGGTTGTTGAGTTTCTTTCTCTAAATTTTCTTTGTCTGTTTTCATTTTCTTTTACCCTCCACTTTGGATTTATCACTTAGCTTTTCAAAATATTTTTCCAACATTTCTGTCACATACTCTAGTGCGGATAGCGCACGGTCATAATCCATTCGCGTTGGCCCAACAAGGGCAATTCGACTTTCTTTTTCTCCCGGCATCCTTAATTTACTCGATACAATTGATAAATCTTGGTTTTGATCTTGATCACCAATATTGACTTCTAGATTTCCACTTGATTTGGAGAAATGATGCAAGAGTTTTGGCGATTCAAGTAACGTTAATATCTTTCTTAATTTATCACCATCGTGGGCGAATTCCGGTTGATTAAATAATGAGTCTTTGCCATAGAGCTTTAGGCGTTCGCCGGCAAAATTTAAAAATGCTTGGATAAATGCTTGATAGACGACATCGTGTTCGGCAATAAAGTCTTCTAAGATCGGTTTTATCGCTTCCATTTTTGCTGATAACTCAGACACTGGTGTACCTTTCAGACGCTTGTTAATTAAGTTCATGCAATCCGCTAAAGCTTCTTTTTCAATATTCTTAGGCAAGACAAAGGTTTTATTTTCGACATATCCAGAATCTGTAATAAAGACGACGGTCGCAGAATTGTTTTCTAAAGGTGTTACTTGAATACTCATTAGTTTTTCTTGTTGAGCGTTAGGGCCCAAAACAACAGAAGCAAGTTTGGTCATATTTGATAGAATCTCAGAACTTTTTTGAATGATTTCTGTGACAGATTGTGCTTTTTGAGAAAGAATGACTTGTAATTGTTGCTTAATTCTTTCATCAACGCTTTTGTTTCGGAGATGATCTACATAATATTGATACCCTTTGCTTGAAGGAATTCTCCCTGAAGAAGTGTGTGTTTTTTCAAGTAATCCTGCGGTTTCTAAGGCAAGCATTTCATTGCGAATCGTCGCAGATGAAAAGCTAAGTTCATAGTTTTGAATTAGGGTTTGTGAACCGACGGGCAAAGCGGTTTTGATGAAATGTTCAACGATGTGCTTGAGGATTAAATCGCGTCGTGACAATTCCATAATAACCTCCTTAGCATTCATTCTTGTTGAGTGCTAAAAATATTATAACAAGGTTTTTGGCACTGTCAATTATAAAGTGCTAAATTAAATCTTTAGTGAGTTTTAATACGACATAATCGAGCAATAACATACCTTCAAAGCTAAGTTTCGCAGTATCTTTATCTATTAAAATCAAACCATTATCTAAAAGTGGAGGTAACGTATTTGAAAAAAGTTCACCGAATTCAATTTTGAATAAGTTGAAAAATTCAGTTAATAAAAAACCTTCCTTTAAGCGAAAATTCAACATGATGTACTCAAATCGTTTCATCTTTTCATCGATCATTTCTTCTTGATCACGTTGCATGCCCTGTAAGTATTTCGTCATATTCTTCGTATTGGTGTAGCGTATACCTTGATAATAACCACTTGCGCCAAGACCGGTGCCGATATACTCTTGGTTTCGCCAATAAGTAAGATTATGTTTAGATTTTTCTTCGTGACGAGCAAAATTACTCACTTCATACCGCTCATAACCATGCTTTGATAAAGTTTGATAGATCATTTCATAATGGTGACGCGATACATCATCAGTAACAGGTTTTATTTTTTGAATACCAAAAACCGTGTTGGGATGAATGGTTAAAGCGTAGGTTGCTATATGGTTCACATCCAATGATAAAAAATGTTGGAGATCCGTTTGTAAATCTTCATCACTCACGCGAGGAAGATCATAAATTAAATCAACATTCATCATTCTAAATCCCAAGGTTTTTGCTACTTGAATCGCTTTAACAATATCTTGTTGATTATGATGTCGATTTAAAGAAATTAATGCATCCTGTTTAAAGGTTTGCACGCCAAATGAAAGGCGATTGACACCGGCATTTTTTAATATGCTCAATTTGGAAGGTGTGGTTGATTCGACGTTACATTCAACAGTCCATTCACAATTTGCTTTGGCATATGGCTTTATGCCTTGGCAAAGGACTTCTAAGTCTTCATCTGATAAAGCTGTTGGTGTTCCTCCACCAAAAAAAATAGTTTCGTATTGGTGTAAACCATAACCTTTAATTTCTTTTAAAACAGTGTCGACATAAATCCGAGTTTGTTTCGGATTCGTTAACATTTTCGTGAAATCACAATAATGGCAAATATGGTCGCAATACGGAATATGGACGTATAAAGATTTAGGATGAAGATTTTTTTCGATTGCTTGCATGCTTCTTGCCGCTTGGTTTTTTCGAAGTTTTAGAAATTTCAGGGGTTACTTTAGAGGAGTTTTTTGGTTGGGTAAGTGGCACTTCTAAAGGAACTAATACTCGATCAAGTTCTTCTTTTACAGCTTTTTTTGGATCAACTTTGGCATCTTCAGAGGTAGAGGGCCAAATCAATTTTCTCAACCAACTCGCAATTAAAGCAATCACTGAAAAGATGATGAGTAATAAAATAATGGTGACGATACCGCTGTTAAAAAATCCTGAAAGTATGACGTTAATCATGATTGACTCCTTTGAGATCTACAGTTGTATAAACATATTTATTCTTATATTTCTCTTTACGATAATACCCTAATTTTACTAAATGTTCCATTGAAGTTCGTGCGGTTTCATATGCGCAGTCAAGTAATTTTTTATATTGAGCTAATGTATAGTATTTTCCGAGTGAATGATGTCGAGCATAAAAATAAGCTTCACCTTTTTTCATACTTGGGTGAGTTTCTAATAAATGCTGTTGCAAACGATTGGCCTCTACTTCACCTATGGTTGATTCGCTGGCAGAAAATGGCGCAGTTTCTTTTGGCAATGGCGACGGTGATGGACCCGTTAATATCGGGGTTATGTTCATCGACTTTTGTTCTTGAATGAGATGTTGTTTTTGCATCGTGACTAATTGATCTAGAAGTTGATCGATACTGGCATGCATGTAGGGAAGAATAAAATCTAAAAGATAGGTGACATCACCAGAACGTTGTACTTCGAGCATGCGTTTTTCATATTGCTCATTTTCCATCATTTGTTCGATATTCAAATAACAAGGAACGGATTCATAATCACTATGAACTAAGATATTTTTAAACAGTAAAAAACTCAATTCATCATTAAAGACTTCAAATGGTTTAATGTAATCTAAATAGTAAAGGCCAATGGTAGCAACGATAATTGGTGACAAGGTTAATTGTTTAATTGTATTCAATAAAGCTTGCATCATTGGTTCTATCATCGGATACGGGGCAGCTTCATAGACGCGGGCAACCAAACTACGAGGACGATTGGTTAGATCCTTTTCTCGATAGAACATATTTAACTCTTGTGTGTTGGTTAATAACATCAATAACTCACCCATCAAATCTTCATCAAGTTTGCTTTGTCGTCGAGTGGCAATTAACTTAAGCGATTGGTAATAAGCATTTACGGAAGATAATTCCGCTTTGCGATCAACAGGTTTTTCTTCAATTATGTATGTGAGATTTCTTTCAGCAGTTGAGGCACCATATTGTTTGCCTATGGAAGTGAGAATCGGAATAAATAATTTTTGAAAATGGGGGTTTAATTGGTTTTGAATTTGATGATAATTGAACAAACTAACAGCTTTTGCCATTTTCCGATCAAAAGCGATAGATTTTTCTAATAAGGATGGCGTTAAGACAATTTGTAAGGATTGCTTGTCCATCGCTTGCAACGGTAGTATTCTTGCAAACGTTGAGCGATAGGAAAGAATGGTACCCCAAAGCGCATCGACCACGGCGGTTCCTAATTGTTTGGCCACGTCTTGTTTGGTGGCATAATGATCATCCGTAAAGCGGATGGCTAAGTCATTGATTGGCATAAATTACTGGTAAAAATATACCACATCGTTACTAAAAATAGTAGAAAATTAGTAGGAATGTTTTTCGATTAATCGTCGATGGATAAAACCGACATAAAGGCTTCTTGTGGTACTTCGACAGAACCGATGTTTTTCATACGTTTCTTTCCCTCTTTTTGTTTATCTAAAAGCTTGCGTTTTCTTGAAATATCTCCACCATAACATTTGGCGAGCACGTCTTTACGAACTGCTTTGATATCAGTACGGGCAATGACTTTACCATTTATTGCTGCTTGGACAGGAATTTCAAATTGTTGGCGAGGAATAATATCTTTCAATTTTTCAACAATAAAGTTACCCCGCGCATAGGCAGAAGGTTTATGAACGATCGTGGACAATGCATCAATCGTTTCTCCATTTAATAAGATATCCATTTTTGCTAAATTTCCGACTTTATAATCTGAAAGTTGATAATCAAATGAAGCATATCCCTTGGATAAACTCTTTAGCTTATCAAAAAAGTTGTAAACAATTTCTGCTAATGGGATTTCATAATGTAACGTCATTCTGGTTTCGTCTACGTATTCTAATTCGTTATAGATTCCTCTTCGGTTCTTGCATAATTCCATGAGGACGCCCACATATTCCTTAGGTGTCGTTATCGTTGCTTTGACATAAGGTTCTGCGATTTCTTTAATTAATGTTAAATGCGGTAGTTTATTAGGATTGTCTAACAACACAACGTCGCCATTATGCATATGTACATGATAGACAACGCTTGGTGCGGTTAAGATTAAGTTTAGATTGTATTCACGCTCTAAACGTTCTTGAATCACATCCATATGAAGTAAACCTAAAAAACCACAACGATATCCAAAGCCTAGAGCTTGGGAAGTTTCAGGCTCAAATTTTAAACTAGCGTCACTTAATGATAGTTTACTTAAGGCATCCTTTAAATCGGTGTACTCTTTCCCATCCACTGGAAATAAACCACAGAATACCATCGGATTTAAATCGCGATAACCTGGTAAAGGGGCGGCTGCGGGATGGTCTCTCAAGGTAATCGTTTCACCCGATCGAACGTCTTTAATTTCTTTGATTTGTGCTGCCAAATAACCAACTTCACCCGAAGCCAATTCAGGACGTTTTTCTTGTTGAGGTCTAAAGATTCCTAACTCGGTGACTTGGTATACATGCCCTGAGGCCATCAATTGAATGTGGTCGCCAACTTTAACATGACCTTCTTTAATGCGGATTAAGGCAACGACCCCTCGATAAGAGTCATAAAATGAATCGAAAATTAACGCCTTTAAAGGCGCATCATAGGCCCCTTCCGGATGAGGGATTTCTTTAATGATTTTTTCCAATACTTCGAGAACGTTTTTACCTGTTTTCCCACTTATTTCTAGAGCATCATCAGCATCTAAACCAATTCTTTTTTTAATTTCTGCTTTGACCTTTGCTGGATCAGATTGAGGCAAATCGACTTTGTTAATTAAAGGTATAATCCACAAGTTATTATCAACCGCCAAATAAACATTGGCGAGCGTCTGTGCTTCAACACCTTGTGATGCATCTACGACTAATAAAGCCCCTTCACAAGCTGCAAGAGAACGAGAAACTTCATAAGTAAAATCAACATGTCCTGGCGTGTCAATTAAGTTAAAGGTATATTCTTCACCATCTTTGGCTTGATATTGTAGGGTTACTGTGGTGAGTTTAATGGTGATGCCGCGTTCTCTTTCTAAATCCATCGAATCGAGCAATTGTTCTTTCATCTCACGTTTACTCACAGCACCCGTCAATTCTAAAATACGATCCGCTAATGTGGATTTCCCATGATCAATATGGGCAATGATGGAGAAGTTTCTAATTTTTTTAATATCGTACGCCATAAATCACGTTATTATCATACCGATAAAATGGGTATTTTGCTACTAATCTTTATCAAAAAAAGTCGCCAGTGTTTCTTCTAATTCATCCGGGGAATGAATCACTTCGTACTGAGAATAGCGATCTTGAATTGCACCATATTCTTCTCTTAAGAAACGTTCATCAATTAATAGTGCGATGCCTCGGTCGGTTTCTGAGCGAATTACTCTCCCCATTGCTTGTAGAACTTTATTAATTGCAGGATAGACATAACCAAAAGTAAAACCATTGCGGCCTTTATTTTGATGATAAGTGGCGATGAGATCACGGGCAAAAGATAGTTGCGGTAATCCAACTCCGACAATACCTACGCCTATTAAACGGTCCCCTACTAAATCAATACCTTCAGAAAAAACACCACCCAACACTGCTAAACCAACGGTCGTTTCTTGAGGTTGAAAGGTAAATTGATTTAAAAAAGCTTCGCGTTCTTCAATCGTCATATCTTTTGTTTGGGCCATGATTTTTGTTTGATCGTTGACTTGAATATGCTCTTGAACTGCTTTCAAGTAAGGATAAGAAGGAAAAAAAATTAAATAATTACCTATCTTATTTTCGATTAATTTTTCAAGGTAAAGTGCGACTTCAAGGTAGGTTTTATCTCTGGTTTTTAAGGTTGTTGAAACTTTGCTAGTGATCAGCACTTTAAAGTGTTTCTTCTCAAAGGGGGAAGGAAGAGAGATACGAGGATCTTCAGGCATGGCACCAAGCATAGGCAAAAAATAATCCATTGGGGTTAATGTTGCAGAAAAAAAGACAACGGCATGTAAACGATTGGTGATGGCCTGTAAATAACCCGATGCATCAAGGCACTCGTAATGAAGAACCTTCACCCCATTTTCTTCAATGCCCCAGTCTCGATAATGATCCCCAGCTAATTCTCTGAGTCTAAAGAATCGAAGGATTTTAAAGTAACTATCCATGGCTTCATCACTTAGGGATTTACGTTTTGATCTCATTTCTAATTGCGCTTCTGTAATAAACTTATCGAGTTGGTTGATAAACGATGCTTCCACTTTGATTAACAATGGATTTTTGACATTATCCATCAATTGATGCCACTGTTTCACCAATCTCTGAACGCGGGATTTAAAGACTTTTGAACTACCTTTTTTCGTTGCCGTTTCAAGTTGCTTAAAGTCTTGATCATTTAACATTGCAGAATACATGTCTCTACTTCTTTCAACTAAATTATGGGCTTCATCAATCAAGACAGCATAAGGATAACGGACATCTTCAAAGAAACGCCTAAGATAAGCATTCGGATCAAATAAATAGTTATAGTCTGCAATCACCACATCCACATATAACGATAGATCAAGACTTAATTCAAAAGGTTCTATTTTATGCTTTTCCGCCAGAGCTTCAATGGTTGATGGGGTAAATGCTTGATACGTTGATAGTCCCTCTAGTAAGACATCTTTGATCTTGTCATAGTAACCACGAGCATATAAACAATCATCTGGATTGATTTTTCCTTTAGGACAAAAACTTATCTTTTCTTTGGCGGTAATGACGACATATCGAATCGGAACCCCTTGAGAACGTAACCGTTCTAAGGCTTCAACCGCAGCCATTTTTCCAGAATTTTTTGCGGTAAAATAAAAAACTTTTTCATGATGTTTAAATAACCCTTTTATCATTGGAAATAAAGTTGACATCGTTTTGCCGATGCCTGTTGGTGCTTCGACAAAGAGACGCCCGCCTTTTTGACTAATGCCATAGACATATTTAGCGAGATCTCGCTGGCCTCTTCGGAAAGTTTTAAAGGGAAATTGTAATTGCGGAAGTGTCTTCTTTAAGGCACTTTGTTGCTCAACGATAGTTTGATAGAAACTTCCGTACTCATCGATCACAGCTTGTAGATCACGTTGCGCTTCTTCTATCGTAAAGTCATAGACTTTTTCTAATCGATCAGCTTCAACTTGATGCATGTAAATGAGTTTAATTTGAATTTTACTTTTATGATAAAGCATCGCATACATATGGCCATAAAATAAAGCCTGCATCATATGCCAGGTCTCGTGTTGTTGATGAAAGGTTTTTAAGTCTGCAATTGTGGTTTTGATTTCTTCAATCACCACTGTATTATCACGCTCGTATAATCCATCCGCTTTGCCATTAATGATAAAGATGATGTCTTTAAATGAATAGGTACCTTGTAATGACATCTCACGATGGTATCCTGGAATATTAACGCTTTGTTGATAGCGTTGATGCATATCCGTTCCTGTTTGCATCGTTGCACGATTAAAAATGCGAGTATCTAAATCGCCAGTTCTTAAAACAAAATCTACAATGTCATGGACGGATAACAATAACTCCATGTTTACGTTAATAGTTGACCTTGCAATTGACGATGCCCATTACCAAAAACAGCTCCGAGCATTTTTCCTTTGCCTTCCATTTGTACGTGTAATAAATTGAGGATACCGCCATTGACTTGTAAGTGTAGACCTTCGTGGTCAGCTTTAATCATCATCCCGATAGGATGCATTTGACTTCGATTGAATATCGACGCATGGAAAACCTTTAACTTTTTATCCCCATACTTAAAATAGCCACCGGGGATATCTGCCAACCCTCTTATCCAGCCTAATAGCGAATCAATCGGTAAAGTGAGATTGAAATGTTCATCTTCTTTTTTAATTAACGGAGCAAACGTAACTTCTTTTTCATGTTGATCGATTGGCGACAATTCACCCCGACATAATCGTGGTAAGACTTGAAGAGCAAACTGAGAGGTAAATGTTGAAAAACGTTGTAAAAGTGAAGTGTAGTTATCATCCTCGAGGATGGGAAGTCGCTTCATCGCATAAATCGGACCGGCATCCATGGCCATCACCATTTTCATCAACGTCATACCGGTTTCTTTTTCTTGATTAATCAATGCGTACCGTATTGGAGAGGCTCCTCGATATTTGGGTAATAAACTGCCATGAAAATTAAAGGCACCAAATCTTGGTTTATCCAAGACAACTTGAGGCACAATTTGACCATAGGCAAGGGTTAAAATGAAATCGACATCAAGGTGATTGAGAAATTGGTTTTCTTCTTTAATTTTTTCCGGTTGAAAAACTGGAATTTGATTTGCCTCTGCCCAAATTTTAGTCGGAGGTTTCGTTATGGTTTTATCACGACCCGTTAAGGTATCGGGTTGACAAACGAGTCCAACAATCTTATAACCTTCCTGATGAATGCTTTGAAAAACATCCCGAGCTAGTTCAGGGGTACCCATCAGTAAAAAATTAACTTCTTTTAAATCTTTCATTTTTCACTTATCAGTAAAGCGCGGACCGGTAAGGCATCTACATTTGGAATGGATAATGGCAAAGCAATCATTTGATATTGTCCTTGTTGTATCCCTTTTAATCTTAAACCTTCTAAAATAATAATCCCTGCATTCATTAAAAGATGGTGGGTTTCGTGCTGGGGTTGATCTCGTTCGATGCCAAGACTATCAATGCCAATACCTGCTAGTTTTAATTCAACACAGTAAGAAGCACCATCTGCTGATAAATAAGGAAATGCTGATAAAAATGTTGTTGACTCACTACTCTGTGTTTTAAGGATAATAAATTCATTGCTCTTCAATAAATGTTTTTTTAAAAATTGAGCGGTAATAATGGTTTCTTTCCCACAATCAATCACCCTGACGCTTGTGATGAGTCGTTCAGGTTTGAAGTTGGTGGAGGTTGAACCATTTAACTGCATATGTTTAGGAAAATCCATATGCGTACCTGTATGTAAATTAAATTTGATGGTTGTTTCAAAACTTCCACCTTTCGATAACTCATCTTGCATCTCGAATGTCGGCTGTTTTTCCGACTTATTTTTATAAACCATCATGCCCGGTTGAATCGGTAAAGAAATATCATAATATTTCATCTTCTATCTTCCTTTCATCAAGTCCTTACTATTTTGATAAGGTCTTGGTAAAATCGGTTTTTGTTTAACAGAATCAATCAAGGACCACGTTGCTAAAATTTCGCTACTTGACGGAAATAAGGTTTGGTTTCCTTGAATCAAGTCTGAAAAAACATTTTCATAAGCATCATGTTTTGCAAAAGGATGATGACTTAATGCTAATAAATGTTTTTGTAAAGATGGCGGTAAACTTGAATACCAAGATAAATCAAACTCAACATTCACACGAGGGGAAATGTTGAAAGTAAGGGTTCCACCGGTTTTCCAACGAACAACAATTTGAGTTTTCTTTTCTTCTAATTTTTTACCAGTTTGAATTGTTATGGAAGTGTCTTTCCAACGGTCTAATCCTGATCGTAAGGATAAAGACACATAGGTTTCGGTGATGGAGGATGGATTCACATTCGGTTCTTGAAGATAACCTTGATACTGGCCAAAAACGACTTCGTTGATTATTGGTTTTAAACTTTTTAAAAATTGAATCTTAGCGTTTTGAATGGCATTCACATCATCCATTCTTTTTGGTAAATCCATGAGCAACAAAGCGAGGGTTTCTAGTAAGTGACTTTGAACCATATCTTTTAAAGCACCGGTCGCATCATAAAATTTTCCTCGGGAAAGAATGCCAACCGTTTCATAAGCGAATATTTCAATCGCTTGAATGTTGGAAGCATGCCAATAATCTTCCATGCCAACCGTCTCCCATTGCATCCGGATTTTGATTAATTGTTGGATTAATGGTTTTGCTAAATAATGATCGACACGATAGATTTGTTTTTCATCGAGGGATTCATGGAGGAGTTGATTAAGAACGTCAGCAGTGGAACTATTTTCACCAAATGGTTTTTCATAAGCACAGCGATGTTTAAGGTTCGATTTTTCAATGAGGCCATTTTGATGCAGATTTTCGGTAATTAAGTGAAACATGGTTGGCGGTGTTGCCAGGTAAAACATCCGAGCATCATAAGGTTTTAATAATGACTTTAATTGAATGTAATCTTTAGATTCTGTTGCTTGCAAGTAAACATATTGAAGCATAGGTAAAATCGATTGAATTGAAATGAGGTCCAATCCCCGATCTAAACCATATTGGAGATAAGCTTCAATGGTGTTACCTTGACGACCAATCAAGAAAATTTTTTTTAATAGATTGGGTTGACGTTTTAATAAATCGGCTAAGGCAGGAAGAAGCTTCTGAAAGGTTAAATCACCAGTCGATCCAAAAATAACGAGAACGTTATTTTCGGACATGATGTCCTCCGAACATATAACGCATGCCATTTAAAATACGACGAGCAAAATCACCTTGATTACGGCTTTCAAAACGAGCAAATAATGCATTTGATAAAACAGGAGCAGGTACACCTAAATCGACGGCTGCATTGACTGTCCATCGGCCTTCACCAGAGTCAGATACTCCACCTACAAATTGATTTAAAGATGGATCTTTTTTCAAAACTTCTGCAGTTAAATCTAATAACCATGAACCAATCACTGAACCCCGTCTCCACAACTCTGCAACTTCAGGAACATTAATGGTGTACTGATAATTTTCTGGATCAGACATCGGTGCAACTTCTGCATCACCTTTGTTGATAAAATTACTACCAAGATTGGCTTGTTTTAAAATATTAAACCCTTCGGCATACGCTTGCATGATGCCATACTCAATTCCGTTATGAACCATTTTTACAAAATGACCAGCACCGGCCGGACCACAATGGAGCCAACCATGTTCTGCAGGTGTTTCTGGTAAATTTGGAAGTAATCTAGGAGCGCCTTCAATGTGAGGTGATAAGGTTTCAAAAATAGGTGCGCAAAAATCCACAGCAGACTTTTCCCCGCCAACCATTAAGCAATAACCACGTTCTAAGCCATAAACGCCACCGGATGTGCCACAATCTAGATAGTCGATACCCTTAGCTTTAAGGAGTAATGCCCGACGGCGAGAATCTTTGAAATTTGAATTTCCATGATCGATGATAATGTCTCCTTGACTTAATAATGGCATCAACGTTTGAATGGTTTCTTCAACCGTTTGTGCAGGGACAACTAATTGGAAAATACCACGTTGTTGTTTCGCTTTAACAGCCTTCACTAAACTCGGTAAATCCATACTCGCATGAGATATATAACCCAACTTTTCTTGTTCTTTTAATTTATCAATGGAGGTACGGTATCCATAGGTTTTAAACCCTTTTTGAATTAATCTTCTCGACATATTTTCGCCCATTCTACCTAAACCGATAATACCAACATGTAACATAATGAAATGCTCCTTTAACTCCTCTATTTTATCACGATTAAATGGATTCAAAAACAAGACATTCCTTAAGGAATGTGTTGAAAACTTCATCAATTTCAAAGAATTTATTGGTGATCAAGGCTAAGGAAGTAGCGTTTGTTAAACCGGTAAAGATTTTTTGATTAATATTCATACCAATACCTAAAATGACATACTCGAATGCAGTATTAATTTGTTTGGTTTCAATAAGCATTCCTGCAATTTTTTTATCATCGACCAAGAGATCATTGGGTAATTTATGTTTAACGTTAACACCATACTTTAATAAGAAATTTTTACAGCTTTGAATGGTTATTTTTTCAATGAATTGAGGTGAAACCGATTTTTTAAAGGTTTTAAATAAAAAAGAAACCAAAATATTCTCATTGGGATTACTCATCCATTGACGAGCTAATTGGCCTCGACCTGCGGTTTGATAACGGGCTCTTACAACACTCAAGTGAGGAAGAGAATTGATATTTGATTTAATAAAATTATTGGTTGAATCAATAGAATCTAACGTAATAAGATTCATTTCCTTATGAACCTACAGCGACTGAAAATTTAGCTAGGCAAACGATTTGATCACCAACATAAGCTTCGCCTTCAAAAAAGAAAAAGCCAACCTTACTATCTAAAAATCTAACATGTAGTTTTAAGGTATCACCAGGAACCACTCTTCTTTTAAATTTTACTTCTTGAATTGATGAGAAATAACCAATTTTACCTTGATATTGTGGCGCCGTTAAAATACAAATCGCACCGGTTTGGGCAAATGCCTCCACCATTAATACACCTGGAAAAACAGGATTATTCGGGAAATGACCTGGTACCCAAAATTCAGTTTTTAAAATGTCTTTTTCTGCTGTCGTTGTGACCAGAGGAACATTCTCAGTGACACGATCAATGAAGATAAAAGGTTCGCGGTGCGGAATGATACCTTTAATTTGATTGAGATTATATTTCATGGTAAGCGTTTAAAAATAAGTGCGGCGTTTTGCCCACCAAAACCAAGGTTAATATTTAAAGCATAATTTACTTTTCTTTTTGCTGGTTTACCC
>Ga0079300_10000039_pt1 | contig 34693 bp, 23 predicted proteins | sample Wag4_2014_7_11_FD_74799 | JGI IMG/M metagenome (GOLD analysis project Ga0079300, IMG submission 74799) | Fresh water microbial communities from Ohio, USA - Utica-2 Time Series HT 2014_7_11 | ecosystem: Environmental > Aquatic > Freshwater > Water tank | place: USA: Ohio | collected 2014-07-11
ATCGCCAACCTCGGTCATGGCATCACCCCCAATGTTCCTGTTGATCATGCCAGGGCTTTTGTGGATGCCGTTAAGGAATATAGAAGCTAAACCGCAGTTTAAATTGCGCAATCACTGCTCTTATGTCAATCAAGGAAAACTGGATTACGTTCATACATCAGCTGCAAGATGATATCTGTGCAGCATTGGAAGCCACTGACGGTCTTGCAAAGTTCAGGGAAGATGCATGGCAACGCCCCGAAGGTGGTGGCGGTAAAACCCGCATAATGGCCAACGGTAAGGTGTTTGAAAAAGGCGGCGTAAACACTTCCATCGTTTTTGGCGAGGTTACTGAAGCCATGAGGACCCAATTGAAAATCAATGGGGACAATTGGTTTGCATGCGGTCTCAGCCTGGTGATTCACCCGGTCAATCCGTTTGTGCCAACCATCCACTGTAACTACAGGATGTTTGAATTATACAATGAAGCAGGAGAAAACATTGACCGTTGGTTTGGTGGCGGAACAGACCTTACACCCTATTACCTGGATGTGGCGGATGCAACGCATTTTCACAAGACATACAAAGATGCCTGCGATAAGTTTGATGTAGGCTTCTATCCCCATTTCAAAAAAGAATGCGACAACTACTTTGTCAACTGGCATAGGAATAAGGAAAGAAGAGGTGTTGGCGGCATTTTTTATGATTACCAAAGACCCACAGCCGAGAGGGATGCATCATTCTGGATGAACCTGGCCAAAGCGTGTGGGTATGGTTTCATGGACGCCTATATACCCATCGTCAACAAACACAAAAATCAAGCTTATACCGAAGCAAACAAATACTGGCAGGAAATCAGAAGAGGTCGGTACGTTGAATTCAACCTGGTACACGACAGGGGAACTTTATTTGGACTGAAAACCAATGGCAGAACTGAAAGCATCCTGATGAGTTTGCCTCCTACTGTTCGCTTTGAATATGATTATGTTCCAGCTGCCGGCACACCTGAAGATTTGATTCAGCAGGCTTGCCTGCATCCAAGAGACTGGCTGGCCAATCAACATTAACCCATACAATTTTTAACATGTACCTGCAACGCCGCAACCGCATACTCAGAAACAACCCCGCCATCAGAGATATGGTGAGGGAAACGATATTAACACCTGATGATTTTATTGTTCCCCTGTTCATCGACACAGGAGAAAACATCAAAACGGAGATCCCATCCATGCCGGGCTACTTCAGAAACAGCTTGGATGTAACCGTCAAAGAAGTGAAAGAATTGTGGCATATGGGATTGAAAAGTGTTTTGCTTTTCATCAAGTGTGAAGACCACCTGAAAGACAATACCGGCAGGGAAGCATGGAATCCGGATGGATTGATGCAGCGCAGCATCAAGGCGATTAAAGAGGCTGTTCCTGAAATGTATATCATGTCAGACATCGCCCTTGACCCCTATTCCTCCTTTGGCCATGATGGCATTGTAAGCGAAGGCAAAATTGTTAACGATGAAACGGTTGAAGCATTGGTGCAAATGAGCATCAGCCATGCCGAGGCGGGAGTTGATATGGTGGCTCCCAGCGATATGATGGACGGCAGAATTGGCGCCATCCGCAAAGGGCTGGAAGAGAGCGGATACACACAAACAGGCATCATGAGTTACAGTGCCAAATATGCATCCTGCTTTTATGGTCCGTTTAGGGATGCATTGGACTCTGCCCCCGGATTTGGCGATAAAAAAACCTATCAGATGGATTATGCCAACCGGCTGGAAGCCGTGAAGGAAACCGTCATGGACGTACAAGAAGGTGCGGATATCGTGATGGTGAAGCCAGCCCTCAGCTACCTCGATATAATCAGGGAAGTTAAAAATGCGGTGAATGTGCCTGTGAGCGCATACAACATCAGTGGTGAATACGCCATGATCAAGGCAGCAGCTCAAAAAAGCTGGATCAATGAAGACAAGGCTATCCTGGAAGTTCTGACTTCTATCAAACGCGCAGGCGCAGACATGATAGCTACTTATTTTGCAAAAGATGCAGTCAGATTAATCGGATAATAAAATTGTGAAGCTATGCATACCGGAATGAGTCAGTCACTTTTCAACAGGGCACAACAGAGCATACCCGGAGGGGTCAATTCACCCGTGAGGGCTTTCAAGAGTGTTGGTGGTACACCCCTCTTCATGAAAAAGGCAAAAGGTGCTTACCTGTATGATGCAGACGGCAATAGATTTATAGACTACATCGCCTCATGGGGACCGATGATACTCGGACATGCCTATGGTCCTGTTGTAGAAGCCATCAGGGAAAAGGCTTACGACTCTACCTCATTTGGAGCACCTACCGAACTGGAAATTGAAATGGCGGAGCTGATCATCAGCATGGCACCAAATGTTGACCTGATTAGGATGGTCAGCAGCGGTACCGAAGCCTGCATGAGTGCCATCCGCCTAGCCAGAGGCTTTACAGGTAAAAATAAATTCATCAAATTCGAAGGGCATTACCACGGCCACGCAGATTCGTTCCTGGTAAAAGCAGGCAGCGGTGTAGCCACCTTTGGCATCCAAACAGTTCCTGGTATAACAGCAGGAGTATCCAATGATACGCTCACAGCGCCCTTTAATGATTTAGAAGCGGTAAAAACACTGGTGGAGCAAAACAAAAACGAATTGGCTGCCATCATCGTAGAACCAGTTGCTGGTAATATGGGATGTGTTTTACCACAGCCAGGATTTCTTGAAGCACTGAGGCAAATTTGTGATGAGGAAGGAATGTTGTTGATATTCGATGAAGTCATGACGGGTTTCAGGCTGGCATCTGGGGGCGCCCAAGAGCGGCTCGGTATCAGAGCAGATCTTGTCACTTACGGAAAAGTCATAGGCGGCGGTATGCCAGTAGGTGCATTTGGGGGAAGAAGAGAAATCATGGAAATGGTTGCCCCGCTAGGTGGAGTATACCAAGCCGGAACACTCAGTGGAAACCCGATTGCTATGATTGCTGGCAAAACCCTGTTGGAGGAATTGAAATCCAACCCCAACATTTACCATGAACTCGACCAAAAAACAGCATACCTGAAAGAGGGACTTGAGCAAGCCTTGAATGATTGGGGCAAACCCTTTGTCATCAACCAATTGGGTTCGATGATCAGTATTCATTTTTCAGCAAAACCCATCACCAATTTCGAAGATGCCGCGCAAGCTAACAATGAGCTTTTCAAAAAATACTTTCATGCCATGCTTGCAAAAGGGATATACCTCCCACCCTCTCCCTTTGAAAGCTGGTTCCTAAACAACGCATTGACATATCAAGACCTGGATGAAACAATTCAGGCTACAAAAGCTTCATTGGCGGAATTGTAATTGCTGTTATTTTACAAGGTTCAGTTTTGTCCGATTTTTAGGTTGATACCATTTTTTTTTGGTAAATTATGGTGTTTTTTTCAACGCCTTTTATTAACCTAAATAACCTGACAACAGCCATGCGTCCATCCATTAAAACGACTTTTTCTGTCTTAGCAGTTATCTTGCTGACATTCAATGTATTTGCACAGAACAGTCCGGGCCGCTTAAATATCAGTCAGTCACACCCCAGAATTCTCCTTTTTGAAAATGAGGAAGCGAGTCTTATAAGTTCCATAAAAGCTGATACCACATGGACGATGTTGCACAAGGCTATGCTTAAAGAATGCGACAGGCTCCTAGACTTAGAACCAGTCAAAAGAATACAGATTGGGAGGAGGTTGCTCGACAAATCCAGAGAAGCCTTAAGACGAATTTTCATGCTCTCCTATGCCTGGAGAACCACAAAAGATGACCGATATTTTTATCGGGCTGAAAAGGAACTGCTGGCCATATCAGGCTTCAGTGACTGGAATCCTTCTCATTTTCTCGATGTTGCAGAAATGACTATGGCGGTAGCTATCGGGTATGACTGGCTTTATCCCCAATTATCAATTGAGTCCAGGATTAAAATTAAAGAAGCCATACTCAAAAAAGGACTTGAACCCTCCCTTGATGCAAAATACAACAGCTGGCTGAAAGCAGAACACAACTGGAATCAGGTCTGCAATGCAGGAATGACTTACGGTGCCATGGCCATATTTGAAGACCAACCGGCACTTGCATCACAAGTCATTGAAAGGGCTATACAATCCATTACCCTTCCAATGAAAGATTACGGTCCGGATGGCATTTATCCGGAAGGCTATGGTTACTGGGGATATGGAACCAGCTTTAATGTAATGTTCCTCAGTGCCCTAGAAAAACTTTACGGAACAGATTTTAATTTGAACCAGGTTCCCGGATTCCTCAAAACAGGAGGATTTTTGGAAAACATGACTGGCCCTACAGGCAAGCCCTTCAACTATTCTGATGCCGGAAGTATAGGAGGATTTCATCCTGCCATGTTCTGGCTCGCCAACAAAACCAAGGACCCCAGCCTGCTTTGGGTTGAAAAAAACTACCTGATTTCTACCAATGCTGAAAGACTGGTAAAAGACAGGCTCCTGCCTGCCATCATGTTGTGGAAAGGTAACTTTTCTACCAGAGATATCGTGGCTCCAAAAGTGCTAACCTGGACCGGAAACGGCAAAAACCCAATCAGCATGATGCGGACATCATGGACAGATTCCAATGCCATTTATGTGGCATCGAAAGGGGGCTCAGCATCTATCAACCATGCACACATGGATATCGGTTCATTTGTGATGGATGCCACAGGCGTTAGATGGGCGATGGATTTTGGTATGCAGGATTACGAATCACTTGAATCAAAAGGCGTAAAACTTTGGGGCAGAACACAAAATTCCGAAAGATGGAATGTATTCCGATTGAATAATTTCACACACAATACATTGAGCGTAGATAGCCAGTTTCAGGTTGTTTCAGGACAAGCTTCCATCATCAATTCAGGTAATGCGACTGACAAGATGTATACAGTTTATGATCTTCAAACTGTTTATGCTGGACAATTGATGGATGCAAAAAGAGGAATATCTATTCTTAATCAAAACCAGGTATTGGTGAGGGATGAATATGGAACAGGAGCAAAAGAAACTAAAATAAGATGGACTATGCTGACCCCAGCTGTTGCTAACATCACAGGTGATGATGAAATCACACTTGAAAAAGATGGAAAAAAACTGAAACTGTTGGTTCATGCTCCGAAAGGGGAACTCAGGATGAAAACATGGAGCACCATCGGACCCAATAGTTATGATGCGCCAAATCCCGGAACCATCCTGGTAGGATTTGAACTGACGCTGCCTGCAAATACAAGTGCATTCACCAATGTTTACCTGCTACCCGGCTCAACAAAAAAATCTAAAAAGATGAAGAAACAACCACTTTCAACATGGGGCCAATAAGCCGATTTTGTGTTTTGTTTTTTTCCAAGCTGATCTTTGCCCTGATTTTCCTGCAGGGTCAGGAAGTAACTGATGGATACAGAGGTATTTGGTTCACATTGGGACAATTTTCAACCTATGGCGATAAATATTCAGGAGGATTGGGAACTTATACAGCAAACCATGTGCCCACCGCCATTTATAGCACAAAGGTTAGAAAAACATACTTCGTATATGGTGGCGCCTCTAATGCTGACAGGAATATCCTTCAAATCATGATATCTTATTATGATCATCGGACGGGTAAAGTACCCAAACCTACAATAGTCTTGGAAAAAAAAGGAGTCAATGATCCGCACGACAATCCATCATTGTCGATTGATGAAAAGGGTTTTATCTGGGTATTTGTAAGCGGGAGAAACACCAGCAGACCAGGATACATTTTCAAAAGCACCCAACCTTACAATGTAAACGGATTTGAAAAAATTCTTGAAGATGAGATCACCTATCCCCAACCCTGGCATATACCTGGAAAAGGCTTCATGCATCTGTTTACCCGTTATACCAATGGTAGGGAACTTTATTGTTCTGACAGCCAAGATGGACTTGAATGGACTCATGCCCAAAAAATTGCCGGATTCGGTGGACACTATCAGATTTCAGTTGCTCATGATTCAAAAGTATACACGGTGTTCAACTATCATCCCGGGGGAAATGTAGACAAACGCACCAATATCTACTTGATGCAAACTGCTGATATGGGAAAAACCTGGCAAAACATTGATAACCAAAAATTGTCAACCCCTTTGGATAAAGTTGCAAATGCATCATTAGTCCACGATTATCAACTAACGAAGCAACTAGTTTATTTGCAGGATATCAACATCGACGAAAATGGCCAACCCGTTATTTTAGCGCTCATTTCAAAAGACTACAGACCAGGACCGGAAGGGAACCCTCGCGAATGGATTATTTGGAAAAGAAAAAATGGAAGTTGGCACGAGACAAAAGTGACGGAATCTACACACAATTATGACATGGGTTCACTTTATATAGAAAAAGAAAAGTGGACCATCATCGGACCTACAGAGCCTGGTCCGCAACATTGGGGGACTGGCGGAGAAATGATATTATGGGAAAGTAGGGATTCAGGTGAAACCTGGGAGAAGACAAAATCACTTACCACTAAAAGTCAGTTTAATCACAGTTATGCCAGAAGGCCATTGCTGGCAAACAAAGATTTTTATGCCTTCTGGGCAGATGGTCATGCGGATACACTTTCGCCCTCAAGGCTTTATTTTGTAAATAGAAAGGGAGAAGTCAGACAACTACCCTATCACATGACATCAGAAAAAATAAAACCCCAAAAACTAAGAGCCCGATGAAAAAACATGATCTGAAATGTCTTCTCAACCATCTTTTTGTGATAGTCTTTTTTTTCTGCTTGGGTATTCGCTACACCCTAGCTATGCAATCAGATGCTGAACACCCCCATATTCTTGTGAATCATCAAGATAGAAAAGAAATCCTTGAAAAGATTCGCAATCAGGATTGGGCTGCTAAAATATTTAGTGGGATGAAAAGCCGTCTCAATACATATGTTTCTAGACATAAAAAAGACCCTGAATGGATTCTGAGCAGATACCTGATGAACAGGATTCCTGGCAAGCGGTACACTGACTTCATTTCTGATGCTGATGGAACACAACTCATTTCCTATGCTGGTGATGCGCCCTTCCCTACTGTGAGAGTTGCACCACACAAGCGTCAGCCCATCAGCAAAGATGGATATACCTACAAGCAGCCCACCATTGAGGAGCTTGTTCCAAATGATACTTCCATGCGCATGTTATTGCAAGTAAATTCCCCTGATGGCAGAAAGGAATGGGCTGACCCCCAAACATTTGTTGACAATATCAATGAGAAAATAAATGCATTGGCACTCGATGCCGCAATTATTTACTGGCTAAGTGGTGATACCAGTTATGCAAGGTTTGCAGCAGATATCCTCTCGCAATGGGCTAGAGGTGCTTACCATCAAAATCCAATACAAGGTCCATGTAGAACAGGTTTCCTGTCTATTCAGACATTAGGAGACGGAAGCTACGAAGCTATGCCACTCATATACGATTTTCTTTATGATTACCTGAGGAAAAACAATTACGAGACTAAATGGTATGAGACCGTCTTTGATAAAATTGCACACACCATGACATTCAGAGGATTCTGGAATAACAATTGGTTTGCAGCGCAAACACCTGCACTAGTTTTTTCAGCCATGGCGCTGGAAGACAAGACAAAAAAGGATTATTACCTGAGTTTCGTTACAACAAGGGATACGATCAATGGCGGATGCGGTCACCTCAGTATGCCGTCTGTGGTAAAAGAATGGTTAACACTAGACGGACATTGGAAAGAACCTGGAGGTTACCACAATTTTCCTGTAAGTAGTTTACTGACCGCTTCACTTGCGTTGGAGAAAAATGGAATTCAAATATTCAAAGACTATCCTGCGCTGTTGGATGCTTCTTATGTGATGATGAAATATTCTTTCCCAAACTTACAGGCTCCTACTTTTGGTGATACAGGGCCAGCCACACAAAGTCCGCTCTGCCTTGAAATCGGTTTGCTGATGGCCAGCAACTATCAGCATCCTGTATTACCTCAGCTAACTGTTACAATGGAAAAACTGAAAGCTGAGAAAGGGTATAAACGGGAGGAGGCAGACTACTTGGGTTTGTTATGCTATTTACCCCAACTACCTGAAAATAAAAACAACCCAGGATATGCTTGGCCTAGGAGTGGTCAGCTTGATTTTGCAAAAGCATATTTTCAACGCAATGGCTCAGAAGCAAAATCAGCCCTGATGTATGTTGTGCAGGGTGCAACCTACAACCATAATCATGCCAATGGTATGTCTGTTGAACTTTATGGATCCGGAACAGTAATGGCTCCTGATCCTGGAAATGGCCTCACCTACGAAGATCCGATGCATGTAAATTATTATGCACAATGGGGCGCGCACAATACTGTTATCGCTGGAGGTATTTCTGGTCCTGCTACAGTATTTAAAGGCGGAGGAGGTTCAAAGAAAATCGGTGAAATAAAATTAAATGCCATGGAACCTACAGCGGAAATGCCTGCAGTATCTCCATATTTCTCTTTTACAACCACCCAGTACAAAGATTTAGCATCCAATGCGAATCAAGAAAGGACGCTGGCAATCATCAGAACATCAGCCAACACTGGGTATTATCTCGACCTTTATCGGTCTGATCACCCGCTGAATAACAGTTATGTATATCACAATATTGGTCAGGAGTTACAACTGTTGGATTCTGCAAATAAAATAATCCCATTAAAGGCAGATTCACTTCCGCTGGCGAAGAAGCCATTTGATCCACCCGGACTAAGGTATATTAAAAATGTGCAGTCTACGGGTGAATACAACAAAAACCTGACAGCATTATTTCGCATTATGGATAATGAAAAAGATACAATTTTCAGATACATGCGTACAATCTATACTGGAGAGGAAAAAAGAATTTTTTATAAAGGGATGGCTCCACCATCCAAAACGGTTACTCCCCAATTCAGAAATTTACCAACCCCAACCTTAGTTAGTCACCAACTGGGTGAAGCAAAAAGCAGACCATTTATCGCAATTTATGAACCGTTTACTGGGAAAAATAACCACACTGTATTGCAGGTTGAGCGAATCAAAACGAATACATCAACTACTATTAGCGCATTACATGTACAAAATAAAAACAACCTGGAACAATTGATATTTCAGTCAACAGAGCCAGCGATCTCAAATCAACATGATAACTGGTTATTCAAGGGTACATTTGGAATAGCCCATTTAACAAATGGAAAGTTATCCGAACTTTACCTGGGGCAAGGAACAGAAATTCGCTACGAAGGTTATTCAATAATAAGCAGTACGCCAAATGGATCAGCAAGTGTGAGAATTGTTGATGGAAAATTGATAATATTTTGTAATCAAAAAACCCTGGTTAAAATAAATGAAAGACGATTCAATGTCCCTCCGGGAGCTGAATATGAAATTCCACTGGTAGATACACAATAAACTATTTCTATTGCTTATTATGGTAAATGCTCGTGTATTTAATGCGAAGAGGCAGCCCATCAGGGCTACCTCTTTGCATGTTATCCGTTGAAATCATTGTCTACAATGCATATCTAAGCATGCTGATAACTGCACTGCCATTTGCATTAATAGAGTTAAGAAAAATGTATGCTTTATATTTTTTATCTGCCGTTTCAACCCAAGTACCAGCTTCTGCCCGCAAACCCAACGCATAATTGGGAGCGTCAGTAAGATCCACCTCCTGCAAATCCTTGTCATCAACATAAATACCAAATTGGAGGTTAGCCAGGTTTCTGTCTTGCAGATTAAACACCTTTCGAACTTTTGAGCTACGGTTAACGCCTGATGGCAAAGTCACTCCCGGGAGGTAAGCAGACTCAGCACCTGGTGAAACCAAGGCATGCGTAAAAGTTGTAGGAGTAGCTCTGTACAAATAAACCAGATCAACTTTACTGGCATTTGCGGCTGCTTCTGCTGCGTTGTAAGCAACCATATTTTCAATAGAAATGTATGCAACATTGCCATTGGATACGGCAATATTCTTCTTAATACCCATTTTGGCTATTGTATATGGCCCCATTTTGTAGGATACAGTCTGACCATTGCTGCTGGTGGCAGTGAAAGTAAAAGTAACTGACTGTCCACGGGCTTCCTCCGGAATAACATAAAAGTAACGAAGGGTAGCTGCCGTTGTATCAACCGAAAAAGAAACCTTTGTGGCTTTACCTTCGTTAGAGGATGGCGTACCAACTGTTACCGGCACATCTACACCACTGGTATTGGTATAAAAAGATCTGTGTTCAAGGTAGGTTCCAGTTGCACCGGCAATAGAAGCTTCAACCTGAGCTGACACTAATTTACCTTTACTTTTGGGGATAGCCATTGCGTAGGCGAACTCAATAGGAAGACTTACTATATTAGGACCAATGGTCCGCTTTATGCAATCGTTGGTCAGATCTGAAACAGGATCTGGCACAACATATTCATCTTTCTGACAGGAAGAAAATAATAAAGTTGAGAAAACAACCAGAACTGCTATGTTTTTTGTGATGAAATGCATCTTTAGTGTTTTATAAAGTTTTGGTTATTGGAATTTAATATTCAAACTGTATTCTTTCCTTATTTTCCTATTTCCGGAAACAACAGTATACTTTTTGGGATTTGCCAAATCAGATAAATCTGTTCTGCCAGTTACTTTGGGGTCAAGTTTACAGTCTGTAGCTAATGTAAATTGTGGATACACATTTTTGAGGTCTGTCCCAAAAAGGACAGTCACACTTATAGTCTGTGCTGTTGTGTCAATAACAGGAACGGCTGCCCTCACGGTTACAAAGTCAGAACCGAGGAGTTCAAAATTACTAACAAAACATTCCTGACGTTCAGTGATTAGCAGTCCGTCTTCATCCACAGGAACATCCTTTGAACAACTAACGGCAATTGCTGCAGCTAATAGGATGGCAATCAAGGTCTTATATATTTTTGTCATTAAATATCTTTTTAGGGTTTTCAAAATAGCTTCATCAAATGTTTATCTCCAGGGGATATTCTGAGTCAGCTTAGGGTTCAAATCACGCTCTGTTGGCGGAATTCTGAATATATAATTTTGCTGATATTCCCTGTCAATGGTGTTTTGATAGAATCTTTGTTGGTTTGCACCCCATGTATCCTGCCTCCAAACTCCTGGTCCACCAGGGCCGCCCCAAACTTTTTCAATCGCCCTCCATCTGCGTAAATCAAAACCACGATGCCCTTCAGCAACGAGTTCAATAATTCTCTCTTGTTCAATTGCATTGAAAAAATCCTGTTTACTGGCATATTTCGCAGGAGCCAATGCCGGTAAAGCCCCCCTAGCCCTTACTCTGTTTACCAAAGCTACAGCATCAGCCAAAGGACCACTTACCTCATTTGAAGCTTCAGCATACATCAGGAAAACATCAGCCAATCGCATCACAGGAAATGCATAATTCCCTTCTGAACGTCCAAGTCCCTCATAATTTCTTACAAATTTTCTGAACACATAACCGGAATTTGAGCCATCTGTGTTATACGTGATAAAATTTTGGCCATTTAAATTAATTTTTGCAGCCCATGTTCGGTATATGAAAGGAGAAAAGCCGGTGGACTTAAGCGCAGTTAAACCTATACACTGCTCATAATCCCACATGATACTCGACTTCATGCGATAATCCCTGTTTGCATAAGTGTTCGGGTTCACAGCTGAGTTCAAAGTTGTTCTTGCTGCAGAATTTGTTGTTGGATTTAATTGTACCATTTTTGGGGCAAAATCACCCGTTGAAATCAATTGATAACGGTCAGCAATCTCATAGCGAGGAGATGCCCAACATTGTGAACCTTCTATGGTTCTTCCTGAAAAATCTCTCATCAACTCTTCACCCTGGGATGGATTTGTTGGTGTACCGTTGTGAGTGAATATCATAATCATTTCGGGATTACCATTGGCTTTGGGAGTAAAAAGCTCATAATAATTTGGTAGTATATCCGCTTTACCTAATGCGTCAATCTGACCCGGATCACCGTTCTTGTATAATGTAAGACCGAAATCATTTACAACAGATTTGAAATCCTTGGCGGCAGCAGTGAAAGCTGCAGTGGCTTCACTTGGGTTTTGCTGAAAACCTTCAAGTTCAGGCCATCCATTTTTTTTCCAGCTTCCCCAGTAAAGATTAAGTTTACCCCTGAATGCGAGTGCAGCAGGCTTAGCTGCTCTTCCTAAACCAACAGATTTCGCAGGTAATTTGGCAACGGCGTAGTCAAAATCCGCCATAATTGAGTCTTTAACTTGCTGGATAGGCATTCTTTCAACCTCCTTCACTTCACTGTTATCATAAATTATCTTACTAAAATAAGGAACATCACCCCACATGGAAATGAGTCTGAAGTAAGTCATCCCCCTCAAAAGCCTTGCCTCTCCTAGGATTGTTTCAAGATTGGTCAAAGTTGAGCCGGTAGCTGAAGGCAACATTTTTAAGGTAATATTTTCAATTACATAGTTCGCTCTTGTAACAGAACCATACAGGTACCTGAAATATTTATCGAAACTGCCAGCATACCCTGTAGGATTGTAGTTCGCACCTTGATAAGCATCTCCGCGAAGGATATTACCATTTGTAGCACTTGTACCGCGAACCCGCGTATATTCGCCATGCCCTTCAAAATAATAATCACGATCAAACACAGCTCTCGCTGCAGCATAAGATGACATCAATGCGATCGTAGCATCAGCTTCCGTTTTCCAGAAAACTTCAGACGCCAGCTCACCAGTCGGTAACCGGTCAAGCAACTCTTTTTTACAGGAAGACAAGCCAAGTACCCATAAAGCAAGGGAGATACAGACAAATCTTTTTATATTGTTCATTGTGTTCATTGGTGCAAATTTTAAAAACTAAGGTTTACGGCAATTGAATAAGACTTGTTGATTGGATAAACATTGTTATCATCTCCCTGCTTTTCAGGATCTAAACCACGATACCCTGTTAAGGTTCCTATATTCTCAGCAGTACCAACGATCCTTAAGTTTGTTACACCCAATCTAGCTAATGCCTTTCCTGGAATAGTGTAACCAAGTTGTACATTTTTTGCGCGCAAATAGCTCATATTATCCAGCCAAAAGGTTGATGCTTGACGGTTGTTACCACTCCCACCAAGCCTTGGCCATAATCCTGCACGATTGTCCCATGACCATGGATTATTGAGATGTTCCCAAGAGGCTGCATAACGTGCATTATTGAAGTTAGTATTGTTGTAAATATTCAACCAGTAGTCTTTTCTTCCTGATGCCCCCTGAACAAAAACACTCAGATCAAAGCCTTTGTAAGCCACAAATGCGTTTAACGCAAATGTTGTAGTTGGACGCTCTTGCTGCAATTGGGGATATGCCTTACGGTCATCTGCTGTAATTCGGCCATCTCCATTAAGGTCTTTCAAAAGGATATCACCTGGTGCAGCACCTTGTGGAGTTGTATTGTAAATTTGTGCCCAGCTTTGAGCTATTCCCATGTCTTGATAACTGTAAACGAACTGATACGGCATATTCAGGAAAATATTTCCACGCAACAACTGCTGATTCCATTTCTCCAGATTTGTGTTGTTGTAAGACGCGTTCATATTCAATCCATACTGAACTTTACCAATCCTGTCTTTCCAGGATAAATCAAGCTCAATCCCACGGTTGCGTAAATTACCTATGTTGGTACGAGGAGGTGGGCTGTATGCTCCCGTAAGAAAAATTGAAAACTCTGATGGACGATTCATTCCGGAAGTTAACCTGTCATAATAATCTATTGCTGCAGTTAACCTGTTGCGCATAAAAGCAAGATCCAGTCCTAGATTAAGGACAGATGTTGTTTCCCAAGAAAGGAAGCGGTTGATCATTTTACTATTGGCAAAACCACGCTGTACTGAAGAACCAATGACATAATTTATATTACTGAGTGTTTCCTGTTGCTCAAATCTACCTACGCCGCTATTATTCCCCAAGCTTCCATAAGATGCCCTAAACTTACCACTTGTTAGGAATCTGTCAGTCACTTTTTGAACAAATTGCTCTTCTGTAAATTTCCAACCTACTGCAACTGAAGGAAAAAATCCAAACCTGCTCCCTGGCAAGAACTTGGAAGATCCATCAACACGGAAATTAGCCTCCAAGAGGTATTTATTGAAGCCCGTATAGTTAAACCTACCTATATATGAACGGAGGCCTTCGGTAGTTGAAGTTCCACTTGTTGATTGTATATCCGTCAACGCAGCATTGATTTCTGTAAGAGATGGATGCAACCTGTCATTTCTGGAACTACCCTGACTGCGGTCGTACCAGAATTCTTCATTGTAAACAACCATTGCTGCTATGTCATGATCTGTCCCAAAACGTTTGTTATAGTTGACACGGGCATTAAACAACGTTTTGTAACCCGTTGCGGTATTATTTGAAATACCAGCATTAGGCCCAACATATACCCGACTTCCAAAAGATTCAGTCTGAAAATTATATGCCTGATTGGGTGTATTTGCCTGATACTGAAATTGGTTATAATAATTCAAAGCATAATCAGCCCTCAATGTCAGTCCTTTAACGGGGGCCCAGTCATAAAACATTTGCGTATTGAGTTCCTGCCTTGTTCTTCGAGAAAGAGAATTAATGTACAAAGTGTAAGGATTGTAAGCCTGAGGGTCTTCTCCATATGCCATAACACCGCCGAAATATCCTGACTTTGGATCGTAGGGCAATAAGCCTGCAATGGCATACTGCATATCATTTCCTGCCGTATTTGTGCTGGATGGATCATTAAATCCCTCTGCCAAAGCATACGTGTAATTAGACCAGTTTCCATTAAAGCGGAAGCCCACATTCATGTTGTTTTTGATTTTTGAATCAAAATTAAAACGGGCATTGTATTGCTTGTAGTCGTTATTTATCTGCAATCCCTTTTCATCTTTCAAACCAGCAGAGACATAAAAATTTGACGTCTCATTCCCGCCAGTTGCAGAAAGGTTATAATTCTGAAAGGAACCCTGACGCAAAATAATATCCCACACGTCTGTGTTTGGAAACTTCACAGGATCTATCATACTCATGGCTAGCCACTGGTCCACCGTACCATTTCTAAATAATTGATTTCCACCCAGCGTTGAAACTGCAGTTCTTCTCTGCTGCACCAATAATGCCCTAGAATAATCATCCATGAAATCCTGGCCGCGTGTTGGTGCTATAATTGAACTGTTGCTCGTGAAGTTTAGAGCTGTTTTTTTGGACCCCTTGCCACTCCTGGTCGTAATCAGGATAACCCCATTGGCTGCACGTGAACCATATACAGATGAGGATGTAGCATCCTTTAAAACAGAAATAGTTTCAATATCATTGATGTTAATCCTGTTGATATCAACATCCGGCATTCCATCTACCACAATCAGTGGGCTGGCGTTGTTTACAGTACCAAGACCCCTTATAAGGAGTGTTGCATCATTGTTTCCAGCCATTCCAGAAGACTGTACCGCTTGTAAACCCGGAACCAACCCGGTCAATGCAGATGAGGCATTGGGCAGCGCCCGGCTTACCAGCTTTTCATCAACATTGACCTGAGAAACAGAACCTACCAGGTTTACCTTCTTTTGCTTGCCATATCCCACCACCACAACATCATTCAATGAAGATGATTTGGGTTTCAAGACAACAAGGTAATTGGATTCAGATCCAATTTTAAGTGTGAAACTTTCATAAGTTGATGATGAAAATACAAGCTCATCGCCCAGTGAAGCATTGATCTTGAAAGATCCGACCCCGTCTGTAGTTGTTCCAGCCTGGCTGTTTTTTAAAACAACTGAAATTTTGGGAAGAGCTTCTCCGGTATCATCCTTTACTGTTCCGGTAACCACCTTTTGTTGCGCTAACATTTCTACTGGTGCAACTAAAAAAGCGATTAATAAAAACACTCCTGTGGCCAAGTATCTTGGCACCCACAGGTTTTTGTTCATGCGCATAAGCAAGCATTTAGTTTTCGTTTGTATAAGAATTCAAAACCAATGTTAACGAAATACTAAAAGATTTCAAAAAATATAAGCGAAATGCTTTTCGTTAAAGTTCAACAAGCATAGTCTAAATTAAATCTGTTTTGCGGGCTGTTTCGTAAACAATCGACAAATATGTTTTTTCATTACCTTTACCCCCCACTGAAATCTTTATTTATTTTATGGCAGAGATCAGTACTAGACAATTTCTGGAGTTTGAGAAGCCGATCAAAGACCTTTTTGACCAGATTGAACAGTTGAAAAAAACAGCTGAAAAAAACAACCTGGACCTCACCGACTCCATCAGGCAACTCGGGGAAAAAATAGAAGAGAAAAAAATCGAGATCACTCAATCTCTAACCAGCTGGCAGAAAGTGCAACTCAGCAGGCACCCAGATCGGCCTTATACTCTTGCCTATATTGAAAGAATTTGCACTGACTTTGTGGAGTTGCATGGCGATAGAAATTTCAAAGATGATAAGGCTATTGTGGGTGGTTTTGGCAAAATAGACGGACAAACAGTCATGATTTTAGGTCAACAGAAGGGGATCAATACCAAAATGAGACAACTCAGAAATTTTGGTATGGCAAATCCTGAGGGTTATCGCAAAGCCCTGAGACTGATGAAACTTGCTGAAAAATTCAACAAGCCAGTAGTAACGCTAGTGGATACTCCCGGTGCATTCCCGGGTATTGAAGCAGAAGAACGAGGTCAGGGCGAAGCCATTGCCAAAAATATTTTTGAGATGCTTCGGTTAAAAGTTCCGGTAATTTGCATCATCATTGGAGAGGGTGCTTCAGGTGGCGCTATGGGAATTGGCGTGGGAGATCGTGTTTATATGATGGCCAATACCTGGTACACCGTAATCTCCCCGGAGAGTTGCAGTTCAATTTTATGGAGAAGCTGGGAACAAAAGGAAAAAGCCGCAGAAGAACTGAAACTGACATCGGACCACATGCTTGGGTTCGGATTGGTAGATGGAATCGTTCCTGAACCTGTTGGGGGTGCACACTGGAATCCGGACGAAGCTGCAGCTATGCTGAAAAAGCAAATATTGGATGCACTCGGTGAACTGAAAATTGTAGACCCTGAGACCCGTATAGATCAACGGATAGACAAATTTGCCAATATGGGCAGGTGGATTGAAGAAAGTCAAAATATTTAACACCCCATGATCAATCATCCTTTTTCAGGCACAGGTGTAGCCATAGTAACACCCTTTTTGCAAAATGGTGACCTGGACAAACCTGGTTTAAAAAAACTGATCACACATCTCACTAATGGTAATGTTGATTACCTTGTTGTTCTTGGCACAACCGGAGAAAATGCGACCATCTCCAAGGAAGAAAAACAGGAGATTTTTTCTTTGGTATCCGAATTCAATGAAAATAAACTTAAACTCGTAGCAGGAATAGGCGGAAATGATACACGTAATATTATCAACGCTTTCACTTCATTTGACCTTACAGGTTACAGTGCTATTTTATCTGTAAGTCCATATTACAACAAACCAAATCAGGAGGGCCTCTATAAGCATTACAAGGCTATTAATGATGCTACTCCACTTCCTATCATTATGTACAATGTACCTGGCAGGACAGGCATGAATGTGAGTGCTGCAACAACAATCCGCATAGCTAGGGATTGTAAAAATATTATTGCAACAAAGGAAGCTTCCGGTAACATGGAACAAATGATGCAAATCATCAGTGATAAACCGGATGGTTTTGAACTGATAAGCGGCGACGATGGCTTAACCCTTCCACTAATCGCATGTGGAGCAATAGGTGTAATATCTGTAGTTGCAAACGCATATCCTGCTCAATTCTCCACCATGGTAAATTACTGCCTTGAAGGAAATTTCTCAGAAGCAAGACCAATACATGAAAAAATGCTTCCGATCATCAACTCTCTGTTTGCTGAAGGCAGTCCGAGTGGTGTAAAAGCCTATCTCGCTGCTATGGGCATAGTTGAAGAATCCTTTCGTCTTCCGGTTGTTGGCGTGAGTGACGCATTAAAAAATACCATACACAATTTGATGAAATCCATCTGAATGACCAATGCTATTATTTCAGGTGTCTTACAGAAATTTCCATTTGAATCAGACCCTGCTCTTTTGGAAGATTTGAAAAGAGCATTGCAGTACAGACAGGAAGAAAGAACCCCGGAAGAAGTCAGAAATACGTACCTGCAGGATCTGGCTGTGCCTCAAATTGTCTTGTTTGATATCCTTGCCAATAAGTTCCCGATTGTTCTGAAAGCACAAGAAATTATCAATTCCCTTTTATGTGAGGGTGTTAGTCACCACAGTGAAATAACCATTCTTGACATAGGTATCGGGAGGGGACTTCAAATAGAAAAGCTACTCCGGGAAATTAACAAATTACCACAGGTTGAGAAAGTCACCTTGATTGGTATCGAAATATTTAAGCCTGCACTTGATTTCACCACGCAATGCATGATTTCATTGTCAAAAGAATTGAATTTTGACCTCAATTTTATCCCACTCCATTCTTCAATAGAAGCAATTGATTTCAGGTTATTGGCAAGCGAAATACCATACAAATCAACACTTTTTATGGTAAATGCTTCACTTTGTCTTCATCATGTACAATCAAAAGAGCAGAGATTTAATCTTTTGCGAGAAATAAATTCATTTCAACCTGACATATTCACTTTAATTGAACCGAACACTGATTGCTTTACGAATGATTTCGAAAAAAGGTTGGAAAATGCCTTTGAACATTTCAATGCATTATACCAATATATTGATACGCTTGACTTATTGATTGAGCAAAAAAAAGGACTGAAACAATTTTTTTCAACAGAATTCTTCGATGCAATCGCCCTGCCTGAAGCCTACCGATTTGAAAAATACCAGACAGGAGAACAATGGGTTGAAACAGGAAAAATGGCTGGCTTTCATCCCAAAGACTTAAGCAAAATTGCCGGCGGAATACATATCAGCGACATCACTTGCAAATCAGAAAAATCCAACTTCCTTAATTTTAAATTCAAGGAAAGTAATATTCTTTCAGTCATAGCTTTTGAATCCTAATGCAATAAATTCTATTTATTTTACATCGAGCCATCGCCCTTTCAGGCCATTATCCTTCATGGACTCCTCCAATAATTCAAGATATTCCTGACGTCCAATCAGACTTGCTCCCATAGACATCAGATGCGTATTCTCCAACTGTGCATCAATAAGACCATAACGCAAAGAATGTGCTATTTCAGCCAGTTTCCAAAAAGCAAATTTTGAGGCGTTGGACTCTTTGCTGAACATGCTTTCACCACAAAAAATGTTTCCAATAGCCAATCCATAGAGACCCCCAACCAATTCAGCGCCACGCCATACTTCAACTGAATGTGCATAGCCAAGTTCATGAAGCTTTACATAACAAGAAATAATATCGGGTAATATCCAGGTATTACCTTCCCTGCCATTAACTGAACACTGTTTGATTACTTCTCTAAAACACTTGTCTGTTGTATAGGTCCATTTTTGTTTTCGGGCTGCCTGTTGCAAGGATTTTGAAGGTGTAAATGCAGCGGGATAAAAGACACAACGTTCAACTGGACAAAACCATTCTGGCAAATCAGGTTCATTGTACCATGGAAAAATACCCACACTATAGGCCTTTAACACCCGTTCAGGTGTCAACGTGCCTCCAACTGCCACTAAGTCAAATTCATATTCATGTGAAGGAGGAAACCAGATTTCTTCTTCATCCAGTAAATAAACAGACATAAGTAATTAGCTGTTTATGATCAGTTTAAAATCCAGTTTTTATATCTGTGCATTGCCTCCAGGAAATAATAATCTCCGTATGTAAGCGGAACATCAACCTCTGATTTAGCTGGCAGGTGTCCTACGCCATGCATCAAAATAAAACCTCCGTTCTCACCTGGTTTTGCCCTGTAATCATCAGAAGCAAGCTTTACAATAATCTTACGTGCGGCCTCAACATACATTTTACTTTCTTTCCCTTTGGTATAGCGGGAAAGCTCAAGCATTCCTGAAGCCATTACAGAAGCAGCAGAAGCATCCCTCAGCGCATTGGGAATATCGGGTGCATTGAAGTCCCAGTAAGGGATTAAATCTTCCGGCATATTCGGATGGTTCAACAAAAACTTGATGATATTTCTCGCATGATTCAGGTAACGTTCATCTTTTACAAACCTGTACATCATGGTAAATCCATAAAAACCCCATGCCTGACCACGTGCCCATGTAGATGCATCATTGTATCCCTGGTGATTTTTTCCGGCAATCAGTTTGCCCGTAGTAAGATCATAATCCAACACATGGAAGGCACTGTAATCTGGACGGTAATGGTTGGCGATTGTGCTATTGGCATGGTTGATGGCTATCTCCTTGAACTTGGCATCTCCTCCATTCTCCGATACCCAAAGCAATAACTCAAGATTCATCATATTGTCAATGATAACCGGACAATTGAAATTCTTGTTTTTGTTCCAACTTTGAATGGACTTGATTTCCGGCCTGTAGCGGGTAATCAAAGACATGGCAGCAGTGTCAATTGTCGTTTTGTCTGCAGGATTCTTGAATAAGCGGTATGCATTTCCAAAAGGATTGAACATCATAAATCCTAGGTCATGATTACCCGTGTAATGCTTTTCTTTTTCCTGAATCGCCAAACGCTTTTTTGCTATGCGAAGAATTTCCTGGTCCTGTGTATGCTCAAAAATATACAACAAACTGCCTGGGAAAAAACCACTGCACCACCATTTTGTATTGCTTACTTCAACCTTTCCTGAACTCTTGTTGAGTGTCTTGGGCATCATGGTATCTGGTACATTCTTTTCAAGTAATTTATATTGTAAAGCTGCATTGGCAAACTGTTCTTCAATTAGAACAGCCATATCTACTTTTTTATCCTGAGCAAATATTAGTGAAGAGACTGCTCCCAAAAATGCTAATGAAATAAAGTATCTTTTATTCATATCAAAATATTATGGTACGATAAATATAATGAGATTAACTTCAAATAATTTAATTCAACCCATATTTTATTGAGTCTTCCACGGTTACTCATTAAACTAATAATTTTATTACATATGAAAATGCAACTTGAATGTACCAACGTATTTGTACAAGTTGGAGGCAAGCCAGTTATTAAGCATATAAACCTCCATGTTAACACGGTTGAAAACCTTGCAATCACCGGTGAAAGTGGAAGTGGGAAATCAAGCCTGGCAAAGGCTATAAGCCAAAAAATTTTCTTCAGAGGGGAAATCAGTTTTCTATCTGAACATGGACAAAAACTGTCCCCTCGGGTTATACTGATTGAACAACAGCATGCGTTTAAAAATAACAGCAATGTAAGTAACTTCTATTACCAACAAAGGTTTAACTCGTGTGATGCTGATGACGCCCTTAGGGTAGAGGACGAACTTAAAAAAATGCAATCCAGTAGCAATAATGAATGGATTAACTTATTGGGACTGAAAACGCTACTGCATAAGCCCATGATTCAGTTGTCCAACGGGGAAAACAAACGGCTACAGTTTGCAAAAGCACTTATACAGGAGCCTGAATTGTTGATACTGGACAGTCCATTTATTGGTCTGGACATAGCGGGAAGAGAATTACTTAAAGATGTCATCCTACAACTGATTGATAGGGGAACCAAGATAATACTCATCGCACCTCTAGATGAGATACCGGATTATTTTGATAAAACAGTTGTGCTGAGAAATGGTAAAATAGACAGGATATATAGGAAAGGGGAAATCGAATTACCAAGACAACGTTTAAACCGAGAGGAGGATAAACTTTCTGAAGATCAAATCAATCGTATTAAGGATATTTATACGCAACAAACGTTTCCATTCAATGAAGTTGTTTGCATGAAAGATGTGAACATTTCCTACAATGGAAGAAGTATTTTATCCAACATCAACTTAACCATAAAAAAAGGAGAAAGGTGGGCTGTTGCCGGTCCAAATGGCGCTGGTAAATCAACATTGCTAAGCTTAATCACGGCTGATAATCCTCAAGCATATGCCAATGATATTTGGCTTTTTGAAAGAAAAAGAGGATCAGGCGAATCAATATGGGAAATCAAAAAAAATATTGGATATGTTTCGCCTGAACTGCACCTTTATTTTGATAAAAGCATAAGTGTAATAGACACTGTAGCATCTGGACTATTTGATACCATTGGACTGTTCAGAAAACCAACAAACTGTCAGATTGAAAAAATAAATAATTGGTTGAAAGTAATTGGGATTGAGGAACTAAGAACAAGCATGTTGAATCAACTTTCTTTGGGTCAGCAACGGCTGGTAATGCTTGCAAGGGCTTTGGTAAAAGCACCACCACTACTCATCCTTGATGAACCTTGTCAGGGCCTGGATACCAAACAAACAAATGGCTTCAAATCATTGATTGAAGCCATTTGCCTGGTTTCTGACACAACCTTAATTTATGTAAGTCACTACACAAATGATATTCCACAATCCATTCAAAAAAGATTAAACTTGATGAAAGGACATGCTTTACAGGATATTAGCTGACAACAGTTAAAGTTGTTCCGGCAACCTGCAAATTCTTCTTGATAAGTCCGGATGTAGCTGGACCATTTTTCAAGGTTCCATCTGCATTAAAATTGGATCCGTGTAAAGAGCAATTAAAAGTGTTGTTGGTTTTTACGAATGTTACCGTATTACCTCTGTGCGGACACTCATTGTTAAATGCAATAAAACTGGTTGCTGCATTTCCTGTAGCAGTCCTAACAACGATAATCCCCTTGTCTGAAACATAATCACCTACACCCGTTATTTGTGTTGCAAGATTCACAGTTAACAATGCTGGGGTTGTTGGCGTAGTCGGAGTCGTTGCTTCTTCTTTTGAACATGCATTCATCATACAAGCAACGCAGGTGAGTCCAATACCACCCCCCAATTTTCCGAGGAATTCTTTCCTTTCCATAGAGCTTTATTTGTTTGTGTTAAAAAATGAGTTATTAGTGGCTCCACCAGAAATTGGATAGAGTAAATCTATCAACAAAAACGGAATATTGGAAAAAATTATATAACTACTTAAAAACTCTATATGAATTTGACAATTACATGACAATTTGAGTTTAAAAATCTATCTTATATCCAAACACTGGAATCCTCCCCAACAGATAAGAATAAACGATATTACCACTTGCCGCATCATAGCGCTGGCCAATCTGATTTTTTCTATTCATCGCGTTTTGCATACCCAGTATAAAGCTACCAGTTAAGCCCTGCCTTTGAACCTTCCATTGAACCTGAAAATCAATCCTGAAAACAGGTTTTAACTTATCCGCATAAACTTGACCCGTCTGCAAAATGGTTGTCCGCTGCAACCTTGATTTAACAAGATCAATTGGCGTTACCCGAACACCACCCGCAGCTATTAATTTTATATCCAGTCCGATGGATGATGCTTCACGCCTGCCATAAGTCCACTCTCTGCCCGTAGCCAGGGTAAAAGATGAGTTTGAATTGAAGCGGGTATTTCGCCACATATTATCTGATGCCCTGTAAGTTGACTGGTATAAGCTCAATGTACTCAACAGGTAAAACTTGTTATTTAAAAAACGTTCAAGCGTAAACTCTACTCCCCTGTTCAAGCCATTCCCCTTGTTGACCAGTCTTTCAATGGCAAAGTCGTCAACCATGTTTATAACACTATAACTTGAGGCCCCAGAAGCCTGAACCGGAATCCTACTTAACCATTGGTAATATGCCTCAGACTTTAAATTCCAAAACTTTCCCAACAGTATGTTATAACCCAACACATAGTGCTGAGCTTGACTAAAATCAAGGTTCTGATTTGGCATGATGGTATCTGCTCCAACCCTTATCCTTGCAAAATAATTTCCTATGGGCTGAGTCTGTGCATGAGTTCCCAATCCGAATGACAGATATTTACCTTGACCAGTTATCCACCGCAAGCCTGCACGGGGTCCGAGAGCGCCTTTTTTATTAAGTGCAAAATATTGTCCATGCAAGCCCAACTGAAATGACAACCGATCTGCGGGGTCCCATTTCCACTGCAGAAAATAATTCGTCAATCTGGTATTACCAGTCATCTTGACCTTATCCCTTAGGACGTTTCCTACAGCCTCGCGCTGATATAAATCAAACCCCTTACCACTGCTGTACAGTCCTGCCTTTATGACCTGTTTCTTGGTAAGCTTATGAGTCAAGATGGAAGAAAGTATATGATTACTTTCTGAGAAGCGGTTTCTCCTGGTGAAAATAACCGGGCCTGCAAATGCATCAAGTCGGGAGTCTTCCTCCCTGTAACCAGACCCATTGATGCTGTATATTGTTCGAATGAGACTCTTGTTTCCCAAACGCACCTGATGCGAAAATCCAACCGCACCGGCATCTGCTTTATCAAGCGTTCCCCTGCGCGTGGATGGATCATTCTGCCAATCAGACTCCTTTTTAGCCAATTCATCTTCCTGCATACTCAGACCCCCAAAACCAAATATTGAAAATCCACCTACCTTTCCAGCTGGCAAATAAATATTAAAAGAGAGGTCCTGAAAAGAAGTCTTATCGTCTGAAATATTGAAACCCAATTGTTGCATCAGGGTAAGGAATCCATACCGGTAATTGATCAGGTAAGAACCACCATAGCCCTTTTTAAAATATCCTTCAGTAGCAAAATCAAGACCAATTGTACTCAGGGAAACAGTATGTTCACGCTTATCCTTGTTCCCTTTACGCAATCGGATATCGAAAACACCTGAAAGGGCATTGCCATATTCTGCAGGAAAAGCACCTGAGAGAAAGTCTGAATTGGCAAGCAACTGGGCACTTAATATTGAGATTGCTCCACCAGATGTGCCAACCCTGGCAAAATGATTGGGGTTAGGGATATCAACTCCTTCCATTCGCCATAACAATCCGTTTGGAGCATTCCCTCTTATGATTAGTCCGTTTCCATCCCCTGCAGCGCTAACTCCGGCAAATGCCGTTGCTATCCTGGAAGGATCGTTGAGCCCTGCAGCAAACCTCCTGGTTTCATCAACACTAAACATTCTTCCGCTTACCATAGACATGCTATTCAGAGGACGACTTTTATTAACATTCGAACGGATAATAATTTCCCTGGTTTGTATTACAGCATCTTCCATTTCAATTGTAAGAAACAACTCTTTACCTGACTCAAGATTTACATTATTCATTTGAATCTGACGGTATCCAACAAACGATACGCGAAGGGCGTACCGGCCTACAGGTATTTCTCGAAACTGAAAAAAACCATTGCTATCTGCAACTGCCTGACGAACATTTGTTCCTTCAACTATCACAGTTGCTCCCTTCAAGGGCAACTGTATGGATCGGTCAACTACGTATCCTTTGATGGACTGACGAGGGGTTTGCTGTGCAAATGCATACTGAAGGTGAAGAAAAAATATGATGCTGAAATAAAATGCAGATTTTAAGCTCAAAACACCCATTAGGCAATTTAAAACCAACTACATTACAAATAAAAAAATATATATTAATGTTTTTTGTCTATATTGTTTGAAAGCTATTAATGGAGAATCATGTGATTATGGAACCGCTGACACCTATTTGGTGGGCCTGCATTACAACCGTTGTTGGTATGATTGTCATTTTGGTGTCTTTACCCTTCTTTACATCATGGGCAAAACACAAATACTATACCAGGACCATTGCCATTTTGCTTATCGTAAATCTGGTGATTGAAAACACCTATGCAATATGGATAGGAAGCTGGTCCCTAAAAAACAACCTCCCACTTCACCTCTGCAGCATCAGCAACATAATCGGAATGATATTATTGTTTAGGTTCAATACGGCACTGGCAGAAGTGTTTTTTTATTTTGGACTAACTGGAGGAATACACGCCATGATTACTCCAGAATTGTACCTAGGTGATGAGGGCTTTTTCTTCTACAGTTACTTTATTACGCATGGCAGCCTGCTCCTTATATGTTCCTTCATGATTATTCACCACAGGTTCAGACCTGAAAAAAACTCCTGGCTAAAAACATTTGTGATCATCCAATTTGTAGCGCTTGTAATTGGCTTATTTAACTGGAGCACCGGTGCAAACTACATGTTCCTTTCAAGTCCACCTATCGTTGATAATCCACTGATCATCGGAAATTGGCCCTGGTATATACTGGTTTTTGAAGGACTGGCAATTGTACATTTCTTCATGTTTTACAAATTGTTTAGGTTAATTAAATATTAGGTATATTCGTTTATGTGTAAATAGTACACAAACATAAACGAACATGAAAAAGACATTACTACTTGCCATAACCTTGTTTTCAATCAGAGTAGGAAACACTCAAGTAATCAGGTGGAGCCCTGCTTTCATTCAGGAAACCTCCGCTACCATCAGTATTTCAGCTAATGCGAGTGCCGGCAATAAAGGTCTAGCAGACCACCTGCCTGCAACAGATGTTTTTGTTCATATTGGTGCCATTACCAACCTGAGTAACAATGCTGCTGACTGGAAATACGTCAAATTCACCTGGGCTACAACGGTTGGAGCAGCAAATGCTCCTGCATCTGGCAACAATGAATGGACATTCTCAATCAGTGGGGGATTAAGAAATTTCTTTGGGATAACCAACAGCGTAGAAAAAATCCAAAAGATAGCTATCCTTTTCAGATCAGGAAACGGAAACAAAGTATTGAGAAATGACGATGGTTCAGACATGTATATCCCTGTCTATGATAATGGTAATTTTATACGGATTGATGAACCGGCTTCCAAACCCTACTTCAATAGAAGCTTACAAGCAATTGATAAAAAAATAGGGGAAAATATCAGCATCACAGCAAATACGAATGGAAATGCTGAACTCAAACTATTTTTCAATGGCAACACGATTGGCACTGCTACCGGGACTTCATCGATTTCAGCCAGCACCTTGCTGCTAACCGGAGGTACCCAAAAAATAATAGCTGAAGGTCAATTTCCGGGCGGTATTTTGGTAAAAGACAGTGTCCAGTTTTTTGTACCCGGACCAGCATCGGTAAAACCGCTTCCGGAAGGGATAGGAGATGGAATTACCTATGAGCGGGGAGATACAAGTGCTTACCTGGTGCTCTATGCTCCGGGTAAAGGCAGGGTTTCTGTTTTGGGAGACTTCAACAACTGGACCGAATCAGAAACTTTTCAGATGAATAAAACCCCAGATGGTTCAAGGTTTTGGATTAGGATAGGAAAACTGATTCCGGGAGCAGAATATGCCTATCAGTTCCTGATAGACGGTATCCTCAAAGTTGCTGATTTTAATACGGAAAAAGTACTTGACCCAAACAACGACAATACCATCCCAGCAACCACTTACCCAGGTTTAAAATCCTATCCTACAGGTAAAACATCGGGAATCGTGGGTGTACTGCATCCTGGCAAGCCCACCTATTCCTGGAAAGTCCAAAATTTCAAAAGACCGGAAAAGCAGAATCTGATTATTTATGAATTGCTGCTCAGGGATTTTGTTGCAACACGGAACTTTCAAACATTAAAAGATACCTTGGGCTACCTGAAAAAACTGGGGATTAATACGATAGGATTAATGCCGTTTTCGGAATTTGAAGGCAATCTCAGCTGGGGTTATAATCCCAATTACTTTTTTGCTCCTGATAAATTTTATGGAACAGAAAATGCCATCAAAGAATTTATTGATGCCTGTCACCAACAGGGTATCGCAGTGGTAATGGACATGGTTATGAACCATGCATTTGGATCGTCCCCACATGCGCTCATGTACTGGGATGGTGCTGGTAATAAACCTGCCACAGACAATCCCTGGTTAAACCCGGATGCAAAACATCCTTTTAATGTTGGGTATGATTTTAACCATGAATCAACAGCCACCAAAGAACTTGTTGCGAGAGTGATCAAACACTGGCTAACAAATTTCAAGATAGATGGCTTTCGCTGGGACCTGTCCAAAGGATTTACTCAAACCAATAACCCAAACAATGTTTCGGCATGGGGGAATTATGATGCATCAAGGGTTGCTACTTGGAAAAGGATCTATGACACCATGCAAGCTGTTTCTCCGGGTTCCTACTGTATTCTGGAACATTTTGCAGACAATTCAGAGGAACGAGAACTGGCCAATTACGGGATGTTGCTCTGGGGAAACGGTAATTTCAACTTTAATCAGGCAACGATGGGCTACACCCAGGACAGCGACTTTGGTGGCATCAGTGCACAAAGAAGAGGCTGGGAAAAACAACATCTGGTCGGTTACATGGAAAGCCACGACGAAGAACGACTCATGTACAAAAACCTGAATTTTGGCAACCAGTCGGCCTCCTATTCAACCCGAGACTCACTGAATGCGCTCAAAAGAATGGGACAAGCTGCAGCTTTCTGGGCAATGATTCCGGGTCCTAAAATGCTTTGGCAGTTCGGAGAAATAGGATTCCCTTACTCCATAAACACCTGCACAAACGGAACAGTTAACAACAACTGCAGGTTAGATAATAAACCATTGGTGTGGGAATACTTTGGCGATGTTTCAAAAAGAGCACTCTATGACGTCTATTCCAACCTGCTTCGGCTGCGCCAGAACCCTTCCTTTATCTCAACTTTCACCGGGGATACTTATACGCTTGACCTTGCAGGAACTGTAAAGACTATTCAGGTTAATACTGATTCACTCAAAATAGTGGTTGTTGGTAATTTTGATTTAACTCCCAAAACAGCCAACGTTACTTTCCCCAATACTGGAACCTGGTATAGCTATCTTACCAAAACATCCATCAATGTATCTGGTACAACCAGCTTCATCAGCCTGCAACCAGGGGAATACCATGTCTATCTTAATCGTGACCTCAGCAGCTCGGTGGTTACAGCCTTGTTTAACCCCGTTATTCCTACACTAGATTTACAGACAATCATATACCCCAATCCTGTAAAAAATGAACTCAACCTAAAATATGTTCTACCTAAATCCGGACAAGTAGTTATATCGCTTATGAGTTCAAATGGCACTTTACTGGGAAATCTTTTCAAAGGCGTACAATCATTTGGTTTAAAAAATATCAGTTTTCCTGGCTCGGCGTTCGCAGGTAAAATTAAATCAGATGGTATATACTACCTAAAAATCCAAACCGATCAAGGGCAATCAATCGTTAGATTTCTTAAGGCCTTTTGATATTCCACATTAACAGTACAATGTTAACAATTTAGTAACGCCAAAGTGTGTACGAGTTCATTGGCATTAATCAACTTTGATAAGAAATATACTGATACCTTTTCTTTCAATTATTCAAAATATCGGTTCAGTCAACGAACGATTTATTGTTAAAATCATACGAACTAATGGCTACAAATTCTTTTTTTAAAATTTTCCTCCCCAAAGACAGAATATTTTACAGTTTGTTTGAAGAAGTGGCAGTCACCGTTCACAAGATGGGCGGATTATTACAAGAAATGGTATACGAGTCTGATGAAGACAAAAGAGCCAGTATCCTGGGACAGATAGAACACATGGAACACAAGAATGATGATTCTACACATACCTTATTCACTGAATTGGGTAGAAATTTCATTACTCCACTTGATAGAGAAGATATTCATATGCTTGCAACAGCACTTGACGACATCGCAGATTACATCTATGCTTCAGCAAAAAAAATAAATTTCTACAAAATAAATCCAAACGATACAGGTATTCACAAAATGTCTGAATTAATCTTACAGGGAACGGTCGAAATAAAAAAGGCAGTCAACGGCCTAAGAAATATGAAAAATCTAAGGGAAATGACTGAGGCGCTGGTAAAAATAAACAGCATAGAAAACCAGGCTGATGATGTTTTCGATATGAGCATAGAAATGTTATTTAACAACGAAAATGACTTCAAAGAAGTGATCAAAAAAAGGGAGATTTATCAGGTGATGGAAATCGCAACTGACAAGTGTGAGGACGCAGCCAATGTAATTGAATCTATCATTATCAAATATGCTTAGGTCAAAACCCTATTTGAAAAAATACTCACATGACCCTTCTCATCGTAATAGTTATATTGGCTTTGTTGTTCGACTACATAAACGGCTTTCATGATGCAGCCAATTCTATTGCAACAGTCGTCTCAACCAAAGTACTTACCCCATTACAAGCAGTAATATGGGCTGCCTTTTTTAATTTCGTTGCATTTGGTATTTTTCAGGATCATGCTGTTGCCAACACAATTAGTAAAACTGTGAACAAAGAATTCATCACGTTGAATGTAATTCTTGCAGGACTGATTGCAGCGATTTTTTGGAATCTGCTAACCTGGTGGTATGGTATACCATCTTCATCTTCTCATACATTAATTGGTGGTTTTGCTGGTGCCGCGATAACTCATGCTTTAATTGACTATCAAGGAAAAATTGGTATTGGAGATATTGTTGAAAATGATACAATCATCAAGACCATACTTTTCATCTTATTTGCGCCACTCATTGGGATGTTGATTTCTATATTCATTACAATTGTCACAATTATGAGGAATATGTGGGCAAGACTAGGAATTATCATAATAGTTACAGCTCTAACTGTAATACTTTTCGACAGATTCGAAGAATCGAAAATGAAGGAAAGCACCCTTAAATTCGTAAAACTAGATAAATACAAAGCAGATTTTGAAAAAGCTTCTAGGGAACTAGCAGCAAACCAAAATGATGAAAAAGTAAGACACAATTATGAAACTGCAGAAAACAAGCTGAGTCAAACCAAAAAGATTTATGCACAGCTTGAACCTTTGGTGGTGAACTTTGATGAAATCGGTTCAGACTCCATTGCTCGCTTTGCTTATCAGAATGGTTTACTTACTGAAGTTGAAATCAGTAAGCTAAAAGATGAGGCAAGAAATGCCAATGATTATTTGGTGTTGGAAGCCTTATCTGCAGATAACACTGTCAAGAAAAAGGAATTTGAAATAGCTAAAATTGAAACTGAAAAATATAAACTGCCAGTGAAACAATTCATTCACAAAGAAATCAATGCTGACAGTGCTATTGCTTTGATGAATTCAATTTATCATATTGAACCAAGAAATATCAACAAAGTTAAAAGCAAACTAGAAAGATTCAATATACAATCTTCTTTCAAGAGAGAAATTGACAAGTCTGAAAACCATGTAATTGTATGGGGTATCATTTTCACTTCAATACTTTTCATGTTGGTTTATTTATATGTTGAAAAATACAAAACACCAACAGCATATTCAGTTGCCAATATGTTTAAAAAATTACAATTATTCAGTTCTGCTGCTTTCAGCATTGGTCATGGTGGAAATGATGCACAAAAAGTAATGGGTATCATTGGTGCGGCCCTGATTGCAAGTGGAAGCATACAAGACTTTGGTCAGCTTCCAAACTGGGTACCTATTTCCTGTTACCTTGCAATTGGATTGGGTACCATGAGTGGTGGCTGGAAGATCGTCAAAACAATGGGCACCAAAATTACAAAGGTTACTCCGCTTGAGGGGGTTGCAGCTGAAACAGCAGGTGCATTCACATTGTTTTTCACTGGTCAAATGGGTATACCGGTATCTACTACTCATACAATAACAGGTTCAATCATTGGAGTAGGAGCAACAAAGAGGTTAAGTGCGGTTCGCTGGGGGGTAACATCATCATTGCTTGTTGCCTGGATCCTCACCATTCCGGTAAGTGCAGTTTTGGCGGGTCTTGCATATTGGATCATCACACTATTCCACTAAATAAAAAATTAATTATCAAAAAGGCTATCTCAAATTAATGAGATAGCCTTTTTGATTTAGATAAAGTATGTTATAAATAGAAATTAGAATAAACAATCAAATTTTTAATTTTTCAATTGAATATGATTAATTTAAAAATAAAAAATGAAATACCTTCTGATTAGTCTGCTTACATTAAATTTCTGTGCGAAGGCTCAGATAATATCAGATTCATTACTGATTGAAGGCCATTACAGGGTGTTCCATTATAAGAAACCTGCTGCTGATACAAAAGGGTTTAGCCTTGTTTTCGTGCTACATGGATCTGGAGGAAATGGACTACAAATGATGCAAAGGGTTACATCTTTTAATTCAATCAGTGACAATGAAAAAATGATAGCAGTTTTCCCAAGTGGATATAAAAACTTCTGGAATGAATGTAGGAAATTAGCCCCTTCTGCCGCAAATGTTGAACAAATCAATGAAGAAGCATTTTTTACAGGAATGATTAATTATTTCGTACAAAGACTCAAAATTGATCAAAAGAAAGTTTTTGTAGTTGGGACATCAGGAGGAGGACATATGGCATTTAAGCTGGCACTGACTATACCAGACAAATTCAGATCTATTACATCAATCATAGCAAACCTGCCAGCAGATGAAAACCTTGATTGTCAACAAAGTAAAAAACCACTCAATGTTATGATTGTAAACGGAACAGCAGACAAAACCAATCCCTATGAAGGTGGAGAGGTTATTCTGAGTAGCGGTAATTTCGGCAAAGTCAGGTCTACTGAGAAAACATTTCAATATTGGGCTAAGTTGGCAGGATATAATAATGAGCCGGTGTATTCATTACTTCCAGACAACAATACAAAAGACGGTAAAACAATAGAACAATACTCACATACAGGAAAACAAAAGGATGTGATTTTGCTCAAGGTGAACGGGGGGAAACATGATTATCCTGGCGACATTGACGTGCATTTATATGCCTGGCAATTCTTTAAAACTTCTTTCTGAATATAAAATAAATTAGTTATGAAAAAGCCATCCCGCAAATGCGAGATGGCTTACAGGTATGTTTGGTTACGATCTACTAATTCTCAAACTTAAGGTCAAGTCCAAGTCCCCTCAATTCATGCACAAGCACGTTAAATGATTCCGGAATACCGGCTTTAGGAACATTGTCGCCTTTTACAATGGCTTCATAAGTCTTGGCCCTACCTATTATATCATCTGACTTGAGGGTAAGCAACTCCTGAAGAATATTGGATGCACCGTATGCTTCCAGAGCCCAAACTTCCATCTCACCAAAACGCTGACCACCAAATTGTGCTTTACCACCCAACGGCTGTTGGGTAATCAAGGAGTACGGACCAATTGAACGGGCGTGCATTTTATCATCAACCATGTGATGGAGTTTCAGCATATAAATGATGCCTACGGTAGCCTTTTGATGGAACCGTTCACCAGTTTCACCATCATACAAATAAGTATGACCAAAACTTGGGAGTTGGGCTTGATCTATAAGGTCTTTGATTTCAGTAACTGTTGCACCATCAAAAATTGGCGTAGAGAATCTCATTCCCAACTTCTCTCCTGCCCAACCCAGGATGGTTTCATATATCTGACCAAGATTCATCCTGGATGGTACACCCAATGGATTCAGTACAATGTCAACAGGAGTACCATCCTCGAGGAATGGCATATCCTCAGCACGAACTATCTTGGCTACAATACCTTTGTTACCGTGTCTTCCCGCCATTTTATCCCCAACCTTCAGCTTACGCTTAACAGCAAGGTAAACTTTAGCCAATTTTAATACACCTGCAGGTAATTCATCACCAATCGAAATGTTGAACTTCTCACGCTTGTATCTGCCCAATTCTTCGTTGAATCTGATATTGTAGTTATGCAACAAAGTGTTGATTGCATCATCAGTTTTCTCATCGCCGGTCCAACCCAATGGATTAACATTCTGATAGTCGATGGTGGTCAATACCTTGGTGTTAAACTTTGCACCTTTACCAAAGATCAGTTCTCCGAAATTATTGGAAACCCCAGCTGAATTCTTGTCTTTCAGTAAAATCTGAAGCTTGCCAACAAGAAGTTCAAGAATATCCTTTTCATTTTGGACGTGGATTAATTCTAACTTTTCAAGTGCTGTTTTTTCTTTTACTTTTGAATTTTTATCTTTTTTGGCACGCTGGAAAAGTTTTTTGCCGATAACAACGCCTTCTGTTCCACTTGGAGCCTTCAATGATGCATCTTTGGCATCGCCTGCCTTGTCACCAAAAATGGCTCTCAAAAGTTTCTCCTCTGGAGTTGGGTCACTTTCCCCTTTGGGTGTAATTTTTCCAATTAATATGTCACCCTCTTTTACCTGTGCACCAATCCTGATAATACCATATTGATCAAGGTCTTTCGTTGCCTCCTCAGATACATTTGGAATGTCTGGAGTAAGCTCCTCTTCACCAAGTTTGGTATCACGCACTTCAAGTTCAAACTCTGAAATATGAATGGAAGTAAAGAGATCTTCACTTACTACTTTTTCATTGATTACGATAGCATCCTCAAAGTTGTATCCTTTCCATGGCATGAACACGACTTTAAGGTTACGTCCAAGTGCCAATTCACCATTCTTCACTGCGTAACCTTCTGTAAGGAAATCCCCTGTTTTAACGCGTTGTCCTTTAAACACCGCAGGGCGGAGTGTAATGGAGGTTTCTTGGTTTGTTTTGATGAATTTGGTAAGCTTGTAAATCTTCAGGTCATCTTCAAAGCTCACAAGCTTCATAGCTTCATCACGCTCATAACGCACATGTATCTCATTGGCATCAACAAACTCAACAACACCCTCTCCTTCTGCATGTAGCTGAATACGAGCATCTCTTGCAGCTTTTGCCTCGAGACCCGTACCTACAATCGGGGCCTGTGGTTTGATAAGCGGAACTGCCTGACGTTGCATGTTTGAGCCCATGAGTGCGCGGTTGGCATCATCATGCTCAAGGAATGGAATA
>Ga0079300_10000042_pt1 | contig 33902 bp, 29 predicted proteins | sample Wag4_2014_7_11_FD_74799 | JGI IMG/M metagenome (GOLD analysis project Ga0079300, IMG submission 74799) | Fresh water microbial communities from Ohio, USA - Utica-2 Time Series HT 2014_7_11 | ecosystem: Environmental > Aquatic > Freshwater > Water tank | place: USA: Ohio | collected 2014-07-11
TTAAATTGGGTTGCCATTGGAAAAATTGCATGGTTACGATTTGTTTTGGCATAAAGCGTTCAATAATCGCACGGGTTTTTAAAAAGTAGTTTGCTGTATAAAAACCTTGGCGAATCGTTTCAGGAAACTGAAAAGTTCGATTGGTTAGACGCGCAATCTTTTTTGCCCTTTTTAGCTCGATTTCATTGACCATAAAAATCCTTTCCAATAAGAGCATCCTCATGAAGGATGTAAACGCCAACTTGCGTTTCTGGTAATAGTCCTAAGGTTTTTTGTGAACAAAACATTCCTTGAGATTTTTCCTTCATCATCAGCCCCTCTTCAATCACTTGACCATCCATTAACATTGCACCTGGTCTCGCTACAACAACTCGATGCATCGGTTTAACTTTTGAGGAATTGGTGACAACTTGGATTGATAGTCCACCAAGATTAACTTGGCAAAGCCATAATGCATCAGCATCAGGATGCGCTTCTATTTGCGTAATCTCTCCGATGACAAAACCAGATTGAAAATGAGGTAAAACAAAAGATGCGCCTTTTTGACCTAGATATTGATTTAATGTGTCGATATCTCGCTGAAAAAGGTGGCGAATTACACCGGATGAAAGCTTAGGCAATAGGTTTAAAGGTTGTTGAATATTGATGCCAATCAATTGATCAAGGTGATAAATGAGGACAATATTGTCCTTGGTTAGATGATGGGTTGGTTGTAAGGTTGGTTTTAAATAAATAGCAAGGTAATCGCCTAATGAAAGAGGTTGATAGACGTAATTAACCATGTTGATCTTCTTTCGCCAATTTTAAAATCGTTTCGGTATTGAGATGCTTAAGCATCTCTATCAACGTTTGTTTGCTTGCCTCAAAATCACGCGTATCTAAAATGGTTTGAGAAGAATGAATACTACGCGCAACGATGCAATGAGTTAAGGTCATGATACCCGATAAATTTTTATGAACAGCGCCAGCATCCGTCCCACCTGGTGAAGAATAAAATTGAAATGGAACTTTAGCAGCTTTTGCCATTTCTTCTTGCCAGGCTAATAAAGTGGGTCGTGCAATCATCGATGCATCAATATAACGTAATAATAAACCACCACCTAATTGCCCTTGTTCAGAAGGGTCACCACTTGAGTCGCGGGCTGGTGAACAATCTAAAATGATTGCTAGATCTGGCGCAATCATCGTAGAGATTGTCGTAGCCCCTCTTAATCCAACTTCTTCTTGAACCGACGCTCCAACATATAGATCGAAGGGTAAATTCTTATTTTTCAATGCTTGTAAAATTACCAATCCCATAACCAAACTGTATCGATTATCAAAAGCTTTTCCTAGAATTCTTGTGCCACTTTGTAGCACAGAAAATGGTGTTGCATAAGTCACCATATCTCCTGGTTTTACACCTAGTTTTTGTGCCTCTTCTTTACTGGTGAACCCAAAGTCGACATATACACTTTCAACATTCGGTACACCTTGCTGAACATCTTTAAGTAAGTGCGGTGGAGTTGTATCAATCGCTCCTAAAAATACCTTACCTTCTCTCGTGGTCAAATGCATGCGCTGGGATGTCAGCGTAAGCGGATTGATGCCGCCAATGGGTACAATCTTAATCATCCCATTGCCTTGAATATGACTAACCATAAAACCAACTTCATCCATATGCCCTAAAATTAATACCTTTTTGGCATTGGCCACATTACTCTTTTTAAATGCGAACACACTACCCAAATGATCGGTCTGTGTTTGATAACCTAAGGATTGATAACTATCTAATAGAAAAGAAGCAACTTGATTTTCTTGACCAGAAATCGCATTTAACTCGGATAATATTTTAAAGTGTTTTAATTCGAATGCATTGAGCATGATTACTCCTTTTGGGCGATTAAACGATAAATCGGTTCGGAAGCTTTACGAAAAAAGCCTTCATATTCGGTCATAATGTCGTTAGATTCAACTTCATGATATGGTTGTTGAATCTGCATAATATTATAAGACATTTGATTTAGATTCCCTATCGAAAACATAAACAAATCTAAATTATCTGTCTTCATAATGATTTTTCCTTTAGGCTTCAAAACTCGGGTGATTTTTTCTAAATTACCCATAGCAGTCAATCGACGCTTGTGGTGTCTTAACTTAGGCCAAGGATCAGAAAAATTTAAGTAAATTTCATCAAAAAAAGCATCAGGCATTCCGAAGGAAGCTTTTGCAAAATCACCTAAAATGAGTTTGATATTACGTGGATTCGATGGTAAAACTTTTTTTAAGGCAAATGCTATTACAGTGGTTACGCGCTCAATTCCATAAAAAAAAGTTTGAGGTTGCTGTAAACTTTTACCGGCAATAAAATCACCTTTTCCTGTGCCGATTTCTAAAGCGTAATGATGAAATTCAGGTTTTGCTTGGATTGGATCTTGGTCTGTTTGCACCAGTTCAGGATGCTCGGCAATAAGTGGCTTTGCCCAAGGCTTACTTTTTAGGCGCATAAAGTTGGCCTAAATCAAATATCGCTCGAGCGTAGATTGCCATGGAATTGGTGTAGTCTTCAAGATCAATTTTTTCATCATTTTCATGAATGAAATCTTCTTTGTTAGGGAATTTGCTACCAAAAGCTACTGTATGTTTCGCTTCTTTTGCATACGTTCCGCCACCAATCGTAATGATGGGTGTGACTTTATCGCCGGTTTCATCTTGATAGGCTTTTAATAGGGTTTGTATCATGGGGGTTTTTGGATCAAATACGAGCATGGGTGAGGTTGATAATGTCTTAAATTGAAGGGGTGAAGGCGTGATTGACTTTATCTTCTTTTCAACTTCTTCATACTTCACGGATTCAGGATAACGATAGTTTGCGACTAAAGAAAAATGATGACCATCATATGAAATGAGTCCAATATTATTGGTGGTTTCCTTTAATAAAGGCGCATTAGCTTCAATGCCTAAATTTTTACCCGTAAAATCTTCATATTGTTTAGCAATAGTGTTCAAAGGTTCTTGAGGAAATGCTTTAGCTAAAAAGGAAAGTAAGGCGGTGCCAGCATTTTTACCCAATTGAGGTAAAGAGCCATGTGCCGCTTTTCCGTGGAAAGTAATGGTTGTTTTTGATCCATTTACTTTGATCTCATGAGGGAAAGCAAATTGATTTAATGCCCGTTCTAATGAAAATAAATTATCGACAACCGCAACAGCTTTATCGATGACGGAATTAGCCACAATACCTGCTTTTATCGAATGAATACCACGAAGATGAACATGGCCAGCTATTTCAAAATTACTGATACCTTTTTCACCATAAATTAAAGGGAAGTTACCATCTGGTGTAAATCCAGCCACCGCGTATGGTTTCTTTAATTGATGAAAATAGTACTTTAAACAACCACTGCCTTTTTCTTCGTTACCGCCAATCACGAGTTTGACTTGGAAACCTTGAATTAATTTTTTATCTTTTAACATTTTAAGAGCGTAATACGAAGCCAAAGCGGGACCTTTATCATCACTGGTTCCACGTCCATACATCCGGTCGTTTTCAATCACTGCGCCAAATGGTGGATGCTTCCAACCCTCTGCAACGGGCACCACATCACTATGGGCATATACTGCAATTTGAGGTCCAGTTCCAAAAGTAATTTCGGTTACATGACCGTCACAATAGTCGACTTGAAATCCGTCTTTCTCCGCCAGTTTTCCAATAAACTGTAATGCTTGATAAACGGTTTCCCCATAAGGTTTTCCTTTGGTAATTGTCTTTTCATCATGAATCGAAGGAATTTGAATCCAACGTTGTAATTGTTGAATCGCTTCTTGATGGTAAGTCTTTAGAAATTGGGAAAATTGTGATGCCATGTTTGCATCCTCCTAATCTTGATTTAATAACCGTCTTATGGACCCAATGTTATATAACGTTAAATAGAGAACTGGAATGATGAATGCTGCAAGTAATGCTTCTAAAAGGCCGTTGAGACCAAGAATAAACCAAATTAAATTGAAAAGATTACCAAAAGATTCAACAAAGGCATCACTTTCAAATATCCAAAGCATGGATAAAACAAGCACCGTATGAAAAACGGTTGATACAAATGCACCTATACTGATGGACAACCATTGTAAAGGACCTTCAAATCGTTTAGCAAAAGTCAAAATGAATCCAGCAAATAAACCAAACATAAATCGTGGAAAAATAGAGATCATCGGATTTATAAAAAATAAGTCTGTTGGTAATGGTGTGGGATTCGTTAGCACAACAAGTAATGAAACCACCCCAAAAGTCAAACCAAATAAAGTAGACGAACGTGTCGATAATAAAACGGCGCCTAACAAAACAGGTATATGAATCAAAGTAATGGAGACGCCTGCACCAATTGGCAAAAATCCAAGAAATGGGACAAATCCCATGATGGCAATCAAGGCAATAAACATACTATGAATGGTGAGTTTTCTAATTTGTTTTCTAGCGGTTAGTTGCATAATGCAATCCCTTTTAATGATAAATGTGGATCATGTATAACTTTAATGGTAAATAAAGGTATCAACCAATTTGCATAGCCCCCGGTAATAATCACTTGTACGTTTTTTAAAGCAAGGCCTTTTAAACCTTGTTCGATTAAACCTTCAATCATATGAATATGACCTAAAATAATACCGCTAGCCAAAGCACTGACTGTATTTTTTCCAAAGACTTCGGTTGGTTTCATCATTTGCATGGTTTTAATCAATGAAGCATTTTGATTTAATGCCTTAAAGGAAGTTAATATACCCGGTGCAATGGATACACCTTCAAAACCATGATCTCGGATGGCCATTACTTTTGTGGCAGTTCCTACATCAATGATGATGGTGTCTTGGTGATAATGTCGATCTGCAGCAATCGCATCCATCAACAAATCGACACCAAGTTCTTCGGGTTTTTGAATACGTAATTTGAAATTGGGAGCACTTAAACTTGAAAGAAAGGTCGGTTGAATAGTCGTTAACTGGGCGATTGCTTTAACAATTAAATGTCGAAGTTGGGGTTGTACAGAAGCAATCTTAATGGTTTTTATCGCAAATTTCTGAAAAACAGGCGCAAGCCAGCTTTGATAGGTTTTAATGGTTGGGATGTTAGGATGATCCACAAACGAATTCAACACTAATTGACCCTGATCAAAAACACCTAATTTAACAGAAGTATTACCTAAGTCAATTGCTAGTAACATATACCACTATCCTACTACAAAGTTCATCATTTTACCTGGAATGTAGATGACCTTTTTAATACTTTTGCCTTCGACATGTTTGATCACATTTTCGTCTTGTTTTGCTAAACGTTCAATTTCCGTTTCGGCAGTACCAACAGCAAAGGTTAAAGTGGTTCTTAGTTTTCCATTAACAGCGATAGGTAATTCAAAAGTTTGTTTTTGTAATTTGGATGGATCAAAGGTTGGCCAAGGATGATAGGCGAGAAGGTCATTACATTTTAAGATAGACCATAATTCTTCACCGACATGTGGGGCAACACAACTCAACATTTGCACAAATCCCTTCAAGAAGGAAATGGGAATGGTTTTGGCTTTATAAACATCATTGATAAAAATCATCATTTGAGAAATGGCTGTATTTAATTGCAAGGATTCAAAATCTTCAGTGACTTTCTTAATCAAAAAATGGTAACTATAATCCAAAGCGCCATCACTGGTTTCCACCCAACGATCCAGATATTCTTTTTCACTAAATAGTCGATAGACTCTATCTAAAAAACGACGCGAACCTTCTAAACCTTGATTGGACCAAGGGAGTGCCGCTTCTAAGGGACCCATAAACATTTCATATAATCGTAAAGTGTCAGCGCCGTACTGTTCGATGATGTCATCCGGATTAACAACATTGCCTCTTGATTTGGACATTTTTTCGCCATTTTCTCCAAGGATCATCCCTTGATGAAATAACTTTTTGAAGGGTTCTTCAGTATGGACAACGCCAATATCAAATAAAAATTTATGATAAAAACGCGCATATAAAAGATGCAATACAGCATGTTCAGCACCGCCGATGTAAAGATCAACGGGTAACCAATGCTTAAGCAGTTTTTCATCGGCAATCGCTTGATCGTTCTTAGGATCTAAGTATCGAATATAATACCAGCAACTTCCTGCCCATTGTGGCATGGTATTGGTTTCTCTTACATAAGCTTTCCCATCCAAGACGACATCAAGCCAATCGATAGCGTTAGCCAATGGAGACTCACCTGTACCTGAAGGTTTGAATTCTTTTAAATCGGGTAATAATAACGGTAACTCATTAACTTTTAATGGAACGATATTGCCATCTTTTTTAGCAATTAAGACTGGGATTGGTTCACCCCAATAACGCTGTCTAGAAAATAACCAGTCACGTAGTTTATAGTTTGTTTTAAATCGACCTTTTTTGAGAGAAATCAGTTTTTCAGTGATAATTTTTTTGGCGGGTTCAATACGTAAACCATTGATTAAAGGGGAGTGAATATGTTGAGCATCATCAACCATGGCAGCATCTTGAATATCCCCTTCTAAAACGGAACGAATGGGAAGTTTATATTTTTTGGCAAATTCAAAATCCCTTTGGTCATGAGCAGGAACCGCCATCACTGCACCTGTTCCATAACCATATAGAACATAGTCTGCAGTCCAAATAGGTAAAGCTTCTCCATTGATTGGGTTTATCGCAAAAGCACCGGTGAAGACTCCTGTTTTATCTTTATTTAATTCCGTTCGATCTAAATCAGACTTATTTGAAGCGGCTTGAACATACGCCTCAACTTCATTTTTTTGTGAATTCGTTGTGATGACTTTGAGCAAAGGATGCTCTGGAGCAAGAACCACATAGGTTGCTCCATACAAGGTATCTGCACGTGTTGTATAAACCGTAAAAGATTCCTTTGATGCATTTAGATCAAAAATGATTTCTGTACCGGTAGATTTACCAATCCAGTTTTTTTGCATATCTCGTGTTGAATTCGGCCAATCTAACTGATCTAAACCGGAAAGTAATTTTTCAGCATAAGCTGTGATTTTTAAAACCCACTGACGCATCATTCTTCTTTCAACAGGAAAACCACCGACTTCAGATTTACCATCAACCACTTCTTCATTTGCTAGGACCGTGCCCAATGCAGGACAAAAATTAACAGGTTTTTCATCAATATAAGCGAGGCCCTTTTCTAAAAGTTTAATAAAAATCCATTGTGTCCATTTATAGTACTGTGGATCTGTGGTTGAAATTTCTTTTGACCAATCATAACTAAAACCTAAGGCTTTAATTTGCTTCTTAATGTTGGCGATATTTGTTTCAGTAAAACCCATTGGATGATTGTTTGTTTTCAAGGCATATTGTTCTGCTGGTAAACCAAAGGCATCCCAACCCATCGGATGTAATACATTAAAACCTTGCATTCTTTTCATTCTTGCGACAATATCGGTGGCCGTATAACCCTCAGGGTGACCTACATGGAGACCTTGTGCAGAAGGATATGGAAACATATCTAGTATGTAATATTTTGGTTTTGAAAAGTCATATACATTGGTGTAAAAAACTTTTTGATGTTCCCAAAAAGCTTGCCATTTTGGTTCAATAGTTTTGTGATCAAATCCCATAAAATCCTCCTAAAAAACAAAAACGCCCTGGAAAGGACGCTAATGCGTGGTACCACCTTCATTTGCATAAGATTATTATGCACGCTTGATAACTTTAACGGCGTTAGCGAAGGTTGATACGATAGGTGAGAAGAAAGCAAGGCTTTCGATAGTCTATCCAACCTTGTTTCCATTTTACCATAATGACGGTGAAAATCGTTGCATATTTTCCTTACCAATGATAAGATTAGCACGTTGTCTGGAGGAATCTAATTATGGCAAGAGTATGTACAGTTTCGGGTCGAGGACCAATGAGTGGAAATGCCCGTTCACACAGTTTAAGAGCAACCCGTAGAACTTGGAATTTAAACTTACAAAAATACCAAATTACTGAAAATGGTGTTACCAAAACCGTGAAAATGTCGGCACGTGCTTATCGCACTTTGATGAAAAATCAAGCTACCCGATAAACCATTCAATTTGGGTTAATAAAACCCAAACCATTACATTCGCTAACGATAACCACTGCGTATAGGCCATCACAAAATAGGTTGGTCGACGATACAGTGGTTTTTCATTTGTCCCCTCAATTTTTTCAAGTAAAGCCCAACCCTTTAATCGTGGATTCAAAAGTAGCATTAATTGAACCATACCTTGTACTAAGGTAGTCCATGGTAAAAAAGTTTGAAATTGGGTATAAGGTGATGTAAATGTGAGATAACTACTTAAGAATAAGATTGCAACAATACTGACACCAAATAATGTCACCATGAAAAGATAAATTTCAATTTTCTTAAGTTGTAATGTAAAGATACCCATTGTCGACATTAAAAAAATGATCATAAAGGTTAATAGTACATAGGTAATGGGTAAATTTGGATAAACAAAAACACTTTCCCAGTAAGCAAACAAAGCTACCAAAAAGAAAATAAACAACCCCTTGAGTGGTTGAAAAGTATATGCATAGGCAATGGGTGTTTCATGAAGTTCAAATGGTAAGTGGTAATGAAATAAATAAGGTGTTTTTTTAATCGCCTTAAATTGGGTTAAACCAAAAAATAAATATCCACTCAGTAAGACAAAGATAAAAATCCAAAGCATCCAAAGTAATGCATCATTCATGCTTAAGTTGTTTAATCACCTTTGTAAGATTAGTTTGCTTAAATATGTAACTTCCGGCAACGAGAATATCAACGCCAGCATCAATACATTGCTTAGATGTTTCCAAATTGATGCCACCATCTACTTCAATAAGCGCTTTAAAGTTTCCTACGTCAAGATGATGTCGAAACCATTTTATTTTTTCAATCGCTGAAGGGAGGAATGGTTGACCGCCAAATCCTGGTTCGACGGACATCACTAAAATCAAATCAACCAGGCCGAGCAGAGGTTTTAAAACCTCGACCTTGGTTTGAGGTTTAATGCTAATGCCAGCCTTTACGCCAAGCTCATGTAGTCTTTTAATCCATGTTTGAATAGTCTTTAGATCTTTAGCGGTTTCAAAATGGAAGGTTATGATGTTAGCCCCGGCTTTCGCAAAGGCTTCGAAATATGCATCTGGGTTCGAAATCATCAGGTGCACATCATGAACGATGTTATACGTTTTAGTAATAGCACTGACGACGGGTAAACCAAAAGAAATATTAGGAACAAAATGCCCATCCATCACATCATAATGAAGATAGTCTGCTTTTGCGTTTATTACTCGCATTACTTCCGCTTCTAAGTTTAAAAAATTACTTGCAAGTAGGGATGGTGCGATATAGATTTTTCTCATCGATTAATACTCCTTTTGTTCAGGTAATTGATGTAACATCTTTACATAATCTTGATAGATCTCTAATGGAATTTTACCACTTTTAACATCTTGAAGAATTTGACAACCTGGTTCATGTTGATGCGTACAATTGAAGAATTTACATTTTGAGAATTGATTCTCAAATCCAGGATAAACTTTGGCGAGTTCGTTTTGAAGCATCGGCAATTCCAAGGAAGAAAATCCAGGCGTGTCTGCAATAAAACCACCAAGCCAAGGTAGTAAGACGACTTCTTTGGTTTGATGCTTACCTCTTCCTAAAGCTTCAGAATAGCTACCGATTTGTCTTGAAAATAGTGGGTTCAAAGCGTTAATAATCGTTGATTTTCCTACGCCTGTTTGGCCGGCAAATGCAACCAATTTATTGGGCCCAATCAATGTTAATAAAGCTTGTTGATCAGGATGATATTTATCAAAAAATAAAGTTTTAAAACCATGCTGTTGAAGATAATTCCAGTCTTTCTGATGATCAGTGATTTTTCCTTGATCAATTTTAGTAATGATATTGGTGATATTTAAATTGTAATACCGACCAAAACTAATAAACTTAGCTAAAAGAAAAAATGAATATTGAGGTTCGACTAAACTGGTGACAATGATAAGGTCTGAAAGATTACTAACCCTAGGACGTTTAATAAAAGTTTGACGTGGATGAATCATTGTAATCATGCTAAGGGTTTCATCAAGTTCAACATGATCACCAACCACTGGCTTGATTAATAATTTATCGGTTTTTCGAATATGGCAAGAATAAATTTGCTCTTGATAATAGACTAAATATTTACCAAAATCTAAATTAACAATGGTCCCAATCATACTTCATCTACTTTTAAACCCAAAAGCTTAGCCCAGAACGAACGTTTTGGGGTAATTAATTTAGGATGGTCAAGACATTCTTTGATATCTCTTTGTAACTCTAAAACGGATCGATAACGATCATTAGGATTTTTTCTACAAGCTTTTAATATAATTTTTTCAATCACCTTTGGCGTTGAGGGAATCCATTGTCTTGGCGATGGGAATTTTTCCTTGATATGACGCATCGCAACCGTAATTTGATTATTGCCTTCAAATGGAACTTTGCCGGTTATTAATTCAAAAAAAGTAATTCCCAATGAATATATATCACTCTTAAAGGTTGGTGATTGACCGTTGGTTACTTCCGGAGGTAAATAATGGACTGAACCAATAATCACTTGGCTTTTAGTAACACGCCGTGAGTTTTCAAAAAAAGCAATACCGAAATCGCCTAACTTAATGGTTTCATCTGGCGTTAAAAAGACATTATCAGGTTTGATATCGCGATGAATTACAAGGGAGTTATGAGCAAAGGCAACAGCCTCACAAAGTTGAAACATAATTTCGCAAGCTTTTTTGAATCCAAAACGTTTTTGTTCATCTAAAAGACCTTTTAGGGTTTTACCTTTGATTAATTCAGAGGCCATATAAGGTAAGTTTTGATGATAACCAATATTTATAACACGTACGATATTTGGATGGTTTAACGAGGCTGAAGCTCTAGCTTCTCTTTCAAAACGAGTGACATTATCTTTTGATTTGATCGCTGTTTCTTTGATTATTTTTAGAGCGATTTCTTTTCCAGTAATCAAATCCTCTGCTTGGTATACATAGGCAAATCCACCTTCACCTATTTCCTTTATGATTCGATAACGTTCATCAATGATGTCATGATCTTTAATCATCGTTCAGATTCCCAAATGGCAATGGCAATATTGTCATTTCCACCATTTGCATTTGCTAAATTAATCAACGAGTCTACCTTTTGTTGCGGGGTATCTTTTGAACGGATAATACTCGATAATTCACCTTCGGTTAGATTGTTATATAAACCGTCACTGCATACCAATATGGTTTGCCCATGATATGGGACAATTTTCACATCATATGAGACAGATGTATTGAGACCTAAGGCATTGAGAAGTACATGTCTTTGAGGATGATTGGCTTTTTGGGCTTCTGTGATTTTACCTTGGCGAAATAAATATTCGACATATGTTTGATCTTCGGTAGCTTGCGTTAATTGACCATCTTCAAATAAATACACTCTTGAATCACCAATATTAAGAATGATGAGATCTTTATTCACGATCAAAGCAATCACTAACGTTGTGCCCATTTCTTTCAAAGAGGAACTTTTTTGTGCTTCTTGATAAATAGCACGGTTAGCTTGAACCACTTGCTGTCTCAACCAAAGGGTTGCAGTTTTAGAGGTTAACAAACCAAAAGTATTTTTAAAGCCTTTTATTAAGGATTGCATTGCTAGGCGACTTGCAAGATCTCCGCGAGCATGTCCACCCATACCATCGGCAACTCCAAGCAAAACGTCTTGATGACGATTGACCATCGCCACTACTTGATCTTCATTGGTGGTTCTGACTTTACCAATGTCAGTTTTGAAAGCAAAACTACCGCGCTTCTTCATGCTTATGCTTTGCCCTCAATTGACCACATGCAGCCTCAATATCATGACCAAATTCTTTACGAACCGTTGCATTGATTCCCAGTTCAATTAATTTCGACATGAAAGCATTAACCGCTTGCGGATGTGGGCGACGATATTCATTTTCCATCACCGCATTATATGGAATTAAATTAACATAACAAAAAAGGTCTTTGATTAATTCAGCAAGTTGAACGGCATGTTCAATTTGATCATTAATCCCTTCAATAAGAATGTATTCAAAGGTGATGCGTCTTCCAGAGTTGGTTTGATAGTCTTTAATCGCAGGAATAAGTTTTTCCAAAGGAAAAGCTTGGTTAATTTTCATCAAGCGCGTGCGAATTTCATTGGTCGGCGCATGCAAAGAAACTGCAAGATTTATTTGCAATGGTTCATGGCCATATTGTTTAATTTTTTCTGGAAAACCAGAAGTTGAAACGGTAATATGACGAGCGCCAATCGCTAAGGCTTTATTGTGATTAGCGATGCGAATAAAGTTCATCACATGATCGTAGTTATCAAAGGGTTCACCTGTTCCCATGGCAACAATATGACTGACTCTTTCTTTTCTTCCTTCTGCATCAAGCAAGTCATTCATCACCACGATTTGGGCAATTATTTCACCCGCTGTTAAATTTCGTTGACGCTTCAATAAGCCAGAGGCACAAAATGAACAACCAATGTTACATCCCACTTGGGTTGTTACACAAATGACGTTCCCATAGTTATAACGCATTAAAACAGCTTCAATTAAAAAACCATCTTCTAATTTTAATAACAATTTAACCGTCCGGTCTAAGGAGTCACGACGAACGTGAATTGAAGGCAATTGAAAATGAAAATGTTTTTCAAGGACTTGTCTTAATTCAAGACTTAAATTGGTCATGGATTGGAAATTACGGACCTTCTTTTGATAAATCCAATCATAAATCACACTTCCATAAAAAGCTTTTTGACCCCATGATTCAAGGGTGTTTTCTAATTGTACTAATGTTTGTCCAAAGATACTTTCCATATTATTTTTGCTTTCTCATTGCAGCGACATACAATGCTGTATTTAATTTATCAAAAGGGAAATATTGAAATTCTTGAATTAACTTGAACGCAGGATGTGCTGATAAGAACTCCGCAATCAAATATTTTCCTTCTTTGTGATTAAGTGTGTTGACACCATAGAAAAGTAAACCGCCTTCTTCAACAAATTGACTGGCTTCATGAATTGCCGATTGCTGCTTGCTAATAAGTGTATCAAGTTCTTCTTGTTGAAATTGAATGAAGAAATCGGGAAGTGAACGAATTAAATCAAACTTTGAACATTGTGGGACAACCATCACGACATCTTGTGGTTTTGATAAATGCGTAATGAGTCCTTTGGGTTCCGCTTCGTATAAAGATAGGTTATGAAGTTGAAAAGCTTGTAAAGATTTTTGCATCGCTAATTTTCTTTCAACTGAATTGGTGACGATGTTAATTTTGATTTGTTGCTCTGTATAAATGGGTAATTCTAAATACAAAGCTTGTGGCCTTGTTTCGACTAATAACATTTCACCTTTGACATTGTCGAAGCTGAATTGCTTAACAATATCTGTAACGGCAAGTCGTTGTTGAAAAATTAAATTATTTACATAAGCGGGGTGATTTTTTAACGGTTCTTTTGCTTGATAAATAACGGTATCTTCAACGGGTGTTGGTATGAGTTCAGGATAGGTTGAAAGTAATTTCTCAGTTGAAATTTTTAAGGTGTTGACTCGGCATGCTTGAAGGACTGCTTTATTGTTTGTGGATAAAATTTTAACAGTTATTGGAAACCCAAAATGTTTAATCCACATTTGAACTAACCAATCAGGGGTATTAAATTTAATAGCTAAATAAGGTACTGAGTTTTCTTTTAAATTTGGATCAATGAGATTTTTTCCTGGCACAGCTAAATTGATGATGGCTTCAATTTGACTATCATTGACTTTTTTTTCCCTAAGAAAATCCTTCAAAAACGCAAGGGTCATGTCATGGGCCATACGTTTAACAAATACATTATTCCCAATCGCTGTTTGAACTATATATCGATCTTCCGACGCCAAATCAGGAATGAAGCGTTGAGTGACATGATCAAGCAACCGATGGTGATGTAGTTCACAACTGGTTAAAGAACGAATTAAACCTTGGGAAACGGATTTTGGTGCAGTTGCTAATCCAGACTTTAAAGCATCTGAAAATTGAATTTTTTGATGGATAATTTTATTCAAGATTTGGCTTACTAAGATATATTCAATCATGGGGATTTAACTTAATCATTATGCAATTTTTTTCTTTTTGCTTTTTGGGGGTATCCCATCACGATTGAGTTTTTCTAACTCAGATTCCTTACCAGCAAAAATATTACCGTGGTATATTTCAACATTTTCATCGTTTTCTTCTTCATTCTCTTGATCAATCGCAACTTCATTGGTCTCATTTACAAATAACGGATAATCTTTTTGGATAGAAGTGAAAACTGTATCGGGCTTTTGTAAAATAAATTCAAAGTGAATATGAATCGTATGGTCTTTAACAGCCTTGAGGAAGATGGCTCTTAAACCTTCTTGGGCGTGGACTAAAGATTCTGGCATCGATATTTTGATAAAAGAATGCCAGGCATTTTGATCTACTCCTGCATGAAACAATAATGTTTCATGGACAGAGAAGAATAAACTATTTTCCTCAATTTTAGTGAGTTGTATAATCGGTTTTTGTAGTTCGCGACTTAAGGTCGCGACCACATATTTATCTAATCCAAAAATTTCGATATGCATGGTTCATCCTCGTCTTTCATATTTTAAACTAAAAAACCCAAAAATGATATGAAAAGCCTACATGTCATAAGGATCGAGATTGAATAAAATTTTGACAGTTTTTTTGGTTAATAGTAATGGATAAATGTTTTCTAAAATGGGATGGAGTAATGGATACTTTTTATACTTCAACAAAATGCGTCTACGAAAAACGCCAGCATAGAATTCAGGATAGGGAATATTTGGGCCAATTACTTCTGCAATATTCTCAAGTTGGTTTTTTAATGATTGTTCTAATTCTAAGGCAACTTCATCAACTAAATGTTGATCTCTACTCGTTAATTCAAACCTTGCTAAGTAAGTGAAAGGTGGATATTGTCTTAACTTTCTTTCTTTCATTTCCCGTTCATAAAATGATGGATAATCTTGTTTGGCTCCGAGTTGGATTGCATGGTGATTGGGCATGGTGGTTTGAATGATAGCTTCTCCAGGTTGAGAACCTCTGCCAGTTCTACCAACAACTTGTGCAATTAATTGAAAAGTTCTTTCGGTAGCGCGATAGTGCGGTACATGCAGGCCTAAATCTGCAAGCATTACACCTACCAAAGTTACATTTGGAAAATCGTGTCCCTTGGCAACCATCTGTGTGCCGACTAAAATATCAAGTTTATTTTCTTGAAACTGTTTAAGAATATTTGTAACATTCGCTCGAATTCCTGTCATATCAGTATCCAATCTAGCGATGGTAGCCTGTGGAAATAGTCGCTGCAAAGAACTGACAACTTTTTCAGTGCCAAAACCTTCCTTCATCAATTGATGACTTTGGCAAGAAGGACACTGGGTTGGCAAGGTTTCAAGATAATCACAATAGTGGCATTTCAAACTATTAATTTGAGCATGGTATGCTAACGGAATCTGACAAGACGGACACGTAAAACGAAAATCACATTGTCGGCAAACAACACTTTGGGCAAACCCTCGACGATTAACTAGCAGTATCACTTGTTCTTTTGATGCTAACCGACTTTTGATTCCATCTAGTAAACGTGAAGAAAAAATACTATCTAGATTAGAAAGATTCTGAGTCTGATTCATATCTATAATTGTTGTTTTAGGTAATGATTGGTCAAAGATTCTTTTTGACAACAATAAATGTTGATAAATACCTTTTTGAGCACGGGCGCGTGACTCTAAAGATGGTGTTGCTGTCCCCATCACCAATTGACATTGATGAAATTGCCTCCTCCATAAAGCTATATCACGGGCGTGATAATAAGGAGGGGTGTCTTGTTTATAGGTTTCAGAATGTTCTTCATCTAGTACTATCAAACCAATTTTTTCTAACGGGGCAAAAATTGCCGATCGCGCACCGACTACAACGAAAACCTCACCCCGTAAAATTCTTCGGTATTCATCAAATTTTTCAGCCGGGGTTAGCCCCGAGTGTAGAATGGCAACTTTTTCACCAAATCTTTGATGATAGTAACTCATCATCACCGGTGTTAATGCAATCTCAGGGACAATCATTAAAACGGTTTGATCTTGTTTGATTACTTCTTCTGACAGTGAAAGATAGACTTCTGTTTTTCCACTTCCCGTTACACCTTCTAATAAAAATATTTTATTTTGACTCTTTTTTATTTCATTCATTACGTGCTGTTGATCAATAGAAAGTGAAGGTTTTGTGTCAACTTTTAATGGTTTAAAATCAAAGCGCCGTTTTTCAATCTTTTCGACTCTAGCCAATCCTTGTTCTAGAAAAAATTTAATCGCTGCCTTACTTTTTATTTCGTGGGTTTTAACTTTAATTAAACCCTTGACGGATTCCCACCAATTTCTTTGGTAAGCATTTAACATGTTAATGTCAGGTTGTTTGATGAAAACTAACCATTCTTCAAAAGCGATTTTGGGACCACGCAAGCTTTGTTTACTGGGAAATAATGAAGGAGGAAGCATGGCTTGAAGTAAACCAATTTTTGAGGCGAATTGTTGGGTTGCTAATTCATCGACTAAGGTTAATAATTCACTTGAAAGAATCGGCTTTTCATCCAATAATTCTGTTACTTCTAAAATTGGATAGGGACTAGAGGATTGGTAAGATTCAACATCCTCAATAATCTTAGATTCTGTTACATATCCAATTAAGGATTGTTGACGAAAAGGCACACGAACCCTAATCCCTTTTTGAGGGATGTTTTTTCCGTGATAAACGTAGGTAAAAGGACGGTTTAGTTGTTGTAATTGATGTTCAATAAAGACCTCAAGTAAATAGGCCTTCATGATTGCATCGCTGACATTCTTTCTTTAATGATATCGATGATTTGTTGACTGGTTTTTTCGACATCATCATTGACGACCAAATATTGATATTCATGATGAAGATTCATTTCCCGTTTTGCTTTAGCAAGCCGTTCTTGAATAATCAATTCTGATTCTGTTTTACGTTTGCGAATTCTAGCTTCTAACGCCTCAAAAGAAGGTGGCATTAAAAAGATGGTTACCAAACCAGGCCCAGTTGCTTTTGCAATCACTTGTTTAGCACCATTAATTTCAATTTCAAGTATGACATTTTTTCCTGCTTGCCTTAACTTTTGAATTTCTGCTTTGGGTGTACCGTAACGATTACCAACAAACTCAGCCCATTCTAATAATTGATTATTGTTGATTGCCTCTTGAAAGGTTTCTTGATTAACAAAAAAATAATCTTTTCCATTTACTTCTCCAGGCCTTATTGACCTTGTCGTCATCGAAACTGAGTAGATTAAATTAAGTGAAGGATCTTGCATAATTCTTTTTCGAATTGTGCCTTTTCCTACCCCAGAAGGACCGCTTAAAATAATTAACAAACCTGGCTTCATACGTTGTTAGAAATTATCTTATGAATCGTGCTAAAAGTCAATCAAACCTTCGCTTATGATATACTTTTTTTATGGTTAATATGACTGATTCTATGGAGAAAATTTGGTCTCAATTGACCAATCAAATTATTCAACATGTTTATAGACTTAAACCCCACTTTTGGGTATTCGCTTTCCGAGCGAAATCCAATGGGCTATTGATTTTGAATTTTCAAAATGAACATCCTGTTTTTTCAATCCAATTTAGGAATGAATATGCAATTTTATCCAGTTTTTTAGAACCTGGTCTCACAGACAAATTAAAAGGATTTCAAATAAATAAAGTAAGCTTGTCAGATCATCGGGCGATATTGATGTCAATTTCCCAAGACGATCAGTCATTTATCTTGAAAGTTCAACTTGCCCCTTTTGCCCCAAGATTTCAAATTATCAAAGTGGATGAGATTGTCTATGATTCAATTTTGGGTTGGCAACCTAAAAGTGAGATTAAGTCAAAACCTTCTCGTTTTGTCAACGATGATTCATTAGAACTTGATTGGATCATCAGATATTCTATCTCGATTGACTATTTAGATATCATCCATAAAACATTGCTCCGTAAAAAAAAGCGTCAATCAGCTTTAGAAGATGATTTAAAATTGCATATCAAATCATTGGAATACCAAGCTATCGCAGAAGCAATCCAGTTACAGCCGAATCAACCTTGGAATAGTTATCCAAATCCATTAAAGTTATTGCCACCACATCCTAACTTTAAATGTGATTTCGCAGGAATTAATGAGTTGTTTCAACTAGTTAAAAAAGCTAAAAAAGGTAACAAATTAACGCAATTACAAATCAAAATCAATCTTGGATTCATCGAGAATCTAATGGCATATTCAAAGTTAATGCCTCCTTTATCAGATGAGGATTTGGCGACTTTAAAAACTTTCCTTGAAAAAGAACAATTGTTAAGTGGTATTGAAATCAAACCGACTATCGTTCTCCATCATTCTCCTTACTATGTTGAATTCCATGGTGTTCGTTTTTCCTTTGGTAAAAATGCAAAACAAAATCATCACTTAACATTCTCAATTGCAAAAAAAAGCGAGATCTTTATGCATATTGAGGGTAAACCTGGAAGTCACCTCATTATTCATCATTCTCAATTTAATCATGAATTAATCATGAAGGGCGCCCAGCTTGTCTTGGCTTTAGCAAAACAAATCTCGGGAACCATCACCTATGCAAAAGTTGGTTCTTTAAAGCAAACAAAAACCATGGGACTTGTCATTATCAAAGATGCAAAAAACATTAAAGCAAATGCAGATCCTGAATTTAGCAATAAAATCCTTGAGCAAGCAAAGCGTTATTGATTAAGTTTATTTTTAAGAAAATCTTCGCCTTTGAGAATTTCTTTGGTGGATAATCCAGAGAATTTTTGTTGTCTCAATGCATCATATAGAACGAGAGCAACGCAATTAGAAAGATTAAGACTTCTTGCTAATACACTCATAGGAATCCGATATAGATGTTGTTGATTAGATTTTAAAATCTCATCTGTCAAACCACTTGATTCTGAACCAAATAGAAAATAATGATTCAATGTAGCATCACCTACAGGCATTTCTGTATAAATCTTTGTTCCATAGCGGGTGATGCAATATAAAGTAGGATGGTGATTCACCTGCATAAATTGCTCAAAGGAATCATAGTAAACATAATCAAGATGCTCTCGATAATCTAATCCGGTGCGTTTAATCGTTTCGTCATTTAACTTAAATGGCAAGGGTCCAATAATATGAAGTTTGGCTTCAATTGCCATGGCCGTGCGCATAATATTGCCTGTATTCTGCGGAATCTCAGGATGAAAAAGAACCACATGGTTCATCAAGGGTTATCCTTCAAAATGTTCTTCGTATGATTTGATGCTATGTTTAATAATTTCGATTGCCATTTGTTTGCCTTCAACTTGAGAAACAAATGTATCTTTACCTTCGAGCATTTTATAAACCTGGAAAAAGTGACGCATTTCGTTAAAGACATGGTCAGGAATATCTTTTAGGTCTTTGTAGGAACTAAAGACTGGATCGGATACTGAAATAGCAATGATTTTTTCATCGACAGTGCCATTATCAATCATCTTAAAAACACCGATTGGATAACATTCTACGAGTGATAAAGGTTGAATGGATTCTGAACATAATACAAGTACATCTAGCGGATCTAAATCCCCTGCATAAGTTTTAGGAATAAAGCCATAATTTTGTGGATAGTGAGTGGATGTAAACAAGACGCGGTCAAGAATTAAGGCCCCAGTTTCTTTGTCTAATTCATATTTGTTTTTTGATCCTTTAGAAATTTCAATACAAGCGAGGAATTTTTCTGGATTAATCCTTTTTTTCGATACGTCATGCCATAAATTCATAGATTGACCTCTTTTTACATTATAAACAGAACTAGGCTTTTTGTTTTCACTAATGCTATAATTTTTACAATATGAAGCCTAAATTCATCATTTTAATTACTTCGATTCTGATGATTTCTTCATGCGTTTCAAACCTTCAAGCAGTCGAGATATCCTCAAATCTTAACTTACCGGAGTCGCTTGGAAATAATGATGCCATTGATTTGTGGACAATTCGAATGGGTGTTGAATCATTAAGTGTTCTTGAAGCTACCAATGAAAATTTTTTATTGTATCTTGGTAATCCAACTTGTAGTAGCTGTATAAGATTTCAATCCCCATTAAAGTCGTGGATTTTTGAAACGAAGGCGATGGTTTACTATCTTGATACGCTTGAACATTTTCATCAACTAAGTTCTATCCAGGAGCAATTTCCAAGATATTTCCCTGAAGGATTTTCCACGCCAACGTTATTTTTTCTTAACGGTCAAGAAAGATTGCATCGCATCGGCGCTTCAGAAGCATTTTTTTCATATCCAAGATTTAAAGCTTTAATGTCAAGTTACGCTGCTATATCTTTATAAACCAGTTAATTAAAGCCTTCAATAAGATTTGATATTGATTTCATCAAAATGATTTATAATTTAATGTTTCCCAAGTATTGGGAAAAGGAGTAAATAAAGATGGCTTTTAAATTAAATTACCTTGGTCAAGAAACGATATTTCAAGATAAAGTTACACTTAAAAAGTTATTACCAGAGCAACATCAATATTTATGTGCGAAAGTGAATCATCGTATACGTGATTTAAATTATGAAGTTTATTTTGATGCAAAAATTGATTTCTTAACGATTTTAGATCAAGATGCCGTGCGAACCTATGAAACGACGCTTCGCTACCTACTTGCGATGGCAGTTTATCAACTTAATCCAGAGTATCGCTTTCGTTTTTCTTACCATATTTCTCGATCCATCTTTATGGAGTTTAATCACCCAAAGAAAATTGATCCCTCTTTTGTAGAAAAAATAAATCAAAAACTTACTCAACTAGTTCAGGAAAACGTCAGTTTTGATCGAGTAATTGTTCCAAAAGAAGATGCAATTAAACTGTATGAAAAATTAGGGTACACAGATAAAATCGATATTTTAAGATATCGACCAGAAAAAACCGTCCACTTTTATCAAAGTGGCACTTATACAAATTATATGTTTGGCATGATGGCCATTTCTTCACGCTTAATTAAAGATTGGAAATTAATATATTACCCACCGGGTATCATCATCCAATATCCTCGCTCAGAAATGAAAGGTAAAATTCCAGTCTTTGAAGATGCTCCGATGTTTGGACAAACCTTAAAAGAAAGTCATGTTTGGTCGAAAATTACCCAAGCTGATACGGTTGCAAATATCAATCATTATGTGAGTGAAGACAAGGTTGTTGATTTTATCAATTTGTGTGAAGCCAAGCACGCTCGGATGTTAGTAGAATTAGGTGAAGCAATTGAAAAAAGGCGCGATGAATTAAGATTGGTTTGTATTGCTGGACCTTCAAGTTCTGGTAAGACTACCTTTGCTAATCGTTTAAGGATTGAATTAATGTCGAGAGGATTTCTTCCAGTTCGGATTTCGATTGATGACTATTATTTACCTAAAAATGATGCACCAAAAGATAGTGATGGAAAACCTGATTTAGAAAATATTCATGCTTTAAATTTACCTCTATTCAATCAGCATTTAGCCCAACTTATCAACGGAGAAGTTGTGACATTACCTCAAAGTAAATTTGATGCTTCTTTAGGAAAGGCAAAAACTTTAAAAATTCAAGAAGACACGCTCATCATTATTGAAGGAATACATGCACTGAATGATGCTTTAACATCTCTAGTACCAAAAACTCAAAAGTATAAGATTTACATCTCACCACAATCACAAATTAACTATGATCACCACAACCCAATGTCCCTAACTGATCTAAGATTATTAAGGAGAATGGTAAGAGATAAAAAATATCGTGGTTCGAGTGCTGAACAAACCATCGATATGTGGCCATCAGTTCGTCGCGGAGAATTTACTTGGATTTATAAAACCCAAGAAGAAGCGGACTATGTTTTTAATTCATTTTTACCGTACGAACTTTGTGTGATGAAACGTTATGCGATTCCTTTATTAACTGCAATTCAAAAAGAATCAACTTATTTTCCAACGGCAGAGCGTTTAATGCGAATGCTAAAATATTTTGTCGATATGGAAGAAAAATGGATTCCGTCTAATTCATTAATCCGAGAATTTATTGGTGGGTCTTGCTTTAGAGAGGTCGAAGATTAAGCTTCAAGTTCCTCAATCGTTTTAGGAATTTCAATTGATAAATTTTCACAACCTTTTTCTGTAATTAAAATGTTATCCTCAATTCGGATACCAATACCTAATTCTTTAATATAAAGTCCGGGTTCTACCGTAATCACGCATCCCGGTTCTAAGGGAATTTCTCTACTTATTGGGTCGTGGGTATCTAATCCTAAATGATGACCAACATTATGATAGTAAATCGATCCAATATCTTCTGGTAACTTTATTAAGCCTTCTTTAAATGCAGCTTCACTTAAAAACTTCATCACTGCTTGTTGTAGATCAACAATTTTTAATCCTGGTTTTGCCATTTGAATAATCATCTGATTTGCTTTAAGTACAATCTCATAGATTTGTTTTTGTAAGGGATTAAATTTACGATTGGCAGGATAAGTTCTAGTAATATCTCCCCGATATTGACCATTTGTCGCTCCCAAATCACAAAGGACAAGCGCTCCATCGCTAATTTTATCTTTTGGATTAGGGTAATGAAGCACGACAGCATTTTTACCACTAGCAATAATGGTTTCGAAAGCTAAGCCCATGTTTTGAAATTCTTTAATCGCATATTGAAACAAGCCTTCAATTTGATGCTCATATAATCCTGGTTTTAAATGTTTACGAATCGATTGTAGACCGTAAGCAGTTCCTTTAATAGCTTGGCGAATCGCCTCTACTTCTTTAGCTGATTTAATCATTCTTAACTTCGTAATTTGGGGGTAAATATTTTCAATAGTAAGATTCGGTGATTGAAGTTTTAATTCTTCTCCATAGCTATCCGGAGTTTTGATTTTGCCATCAAGAATAAGATTTTTTTCTTGATCTAAATAAGCGTGGGTGATTTTACCAAATCCATTGGTATCGAGTAACATTTCTTTTAACCTTGTTTCAAACATAGATCGCATAAATACATCATGAATACCGCTCAGTTTGGTTGCAGTTTCAACGTCCAATTTTTTACCAACCCAACGAGTTTTTGTTTCATCAATTTCATCAATAAACAAATAAGTTTTAACAGTCGTTGGTGTTTTAATCATCACCAAAACGCTATTTTCTTGTTCAATTCCTGTTAGGTAATAGAAGTTTTTATTCACAACAAATGGATAGGTTGCATCTGCTGATGATTTTACTAACCCACCCGCAAACAAAACAATCATGGATTGCTCCATCACTTGTGCAAACAATTTTTCTCTCCTTAAGGTAAATTCTTTAGCATCCATAAAGTTAAAACCTCCATGATTGAATGAATTGACGAATACTATCTATCTCAATCGTTTCTATCTTACCACTATCTATCAATTTCGGTAATGCTGAATCAAGTGGTAACTGGGCTAATAAAGGTAATTGATATTTCTGCCATATGCTAGTACGGTCACTTGTGTGAAATAATGCATGCCTGTTATGACAATAATCACAGATAAAATAACTATAGTTTTCGATAACACCAAGGATTGGTTTGTTTACCATTTTCGCCATTTGAATACCTTTAGCCACAATATCTTGAACGATATCTTGTGGTGTTGTTACCATCATAATTTGATCTACATTCAAACTTTCCAAAACCGTCATCGGGACATCGCCAGTTCCAGGTGGTAAATCAATGAGTAGGTAGTCCAAATCACCCCAAATAACATCGACATAAAATTGGCGAATTAGATCCAGGACTAAAGGCGATCGCCAGACAATAGGATCATCCGACTGATCAAGCAGTAATTGTGAGGAAATAAAGCGAATACCTAAAGGACTCGTTACGGGTAATATGAACCCATCTTGACCGACTACTTTTGCTTGTGTTACAAAAAGACGGGAGATAGTAGGACCAATAATATCAGCATCCAAGATACCTACTTTTTTTCCATTTCTACTTAATTCAATTGCTAATAAGGCCGTGACTGTACTTTTGCCAACGCCACCTTTGCTAGACATGATGGCGATGGTTTGTTTGATATGGCTTTTGGCATTGAGTTGAAAAGATTTTTTCATATCATCCAAACTAAGCAAAGATGTATTCTATTTTTTCGCCTTCGATTTCAAAAACAAAATTAGTCGCATAGGAACTTGTAGATAGATTAACTGGGAATAATGGATTTAATACCAATGAACGAGCGGTAACTAGTTGACTAAAGAAGGTAAATCCAGGGGCAAGAACTACTTGTGAAGCATAAAATAATTTAGCAATTTGAGAGTTACCACTGGTCGTCCATAATGTATAGTCGTAGGCATTGATATCGTGTGTTGGACCAAAAGGTGCAGTGCCTGTGACTTGGTTCGTCGCTAAACTTCCCATCAATACCATTGAGGATTTCATTAAATTAATTCGCGTTGTGCCAGGATCATAGTTTGGATCAAATCCACTGGCGATATAATCATCTGAGATTTCTGCAATTACATTTAGATATCGTAGTGAACCCTCTAAACCGTCGGCTTCATAAGGATTAAGGTTTAAGAAATCATTGCTGATACCATTACTAGGATTGCCGTCATAAAAATTGATGCGTTTGGATAAATTGTTTGAATCACCAAAGAAAGGCGCATTCACATCAAGGACATTGCCATATTCTTCATTGAAAATATCGGTAAAAAATCCAGCTGATAATTCAGAAACCAAATAAGCACGATCCGTAATGGTATAACCAGTACTTGAATATGTTAGCGTCATTAAAGAGCGAATTTCATCGGGATTATCACTTAGCGATGAAGCATCACTAAGGGTTGTAAAATCTGAGAGAACACTAATGAATTGGTCAAGGCGATTGGCTTCAAAGGTTGTATCAAAATCGCCAGCAAAAATGTCTTCAATGCGATCAACTTTCTTTTCCTTTTCATCGGCAGTGGTATTGAGATAATTGAAATATTTGGTTACACCAGAACCATCCAATAAATTAAAGAATGTTAAAGCTCTGGTTTTAAAGGTGAGAGTAGCAGGTTGTAGGCCTAATGCAAGATTGGAAGGATCATTAATCACGGTTGCTACATTACCAAATAGGTTACTTCTAGCCAATAAATCTAGAATGGCAAAGGTAGAATTTCCATCATCTAAATAATCTTTCATATTGAAATTTACACCTAAATCTAGATATGCATTAGTATCTTCATCATAAAAATTATTCAGCGCTTGGGCAATGACACCAGTTTGAACGATGCTAGGTGTTACGCCAGTATAATCCATTTGGTTTAAGTCGGTCAGAACATATTGCTTAGGATTTAAATAATAGATTTCGTTATTTTCTGTATAGGTTGAAAATGAAATAAAGCCGAAAGCATCTTTCACTAAATCTGGTACTGCATCACTTCCGAGTGAAGAATAATTTAATGCCGACATGATTCTGCTAATACCATTCGGTGAGATAGCACCCACGTCAATACCATCAAGATTTCCTACGCCTGGTAAATTAGCTTTTAACTCTTTAAAAATCGTGAAAAATCTTGTTAACTCTCCGCTTTCTGTCGATGTATTGAGCCAACTTGAAGTAAAGTGCGTGAGATTGTTGATGGGGAATAATGTAGAAAAATTCAGGACTAAGAATTCAGCTTTTTCTTCTTTCGTTGTAAAGGCACCAATATAAGCCGGATTAGGATTATTGATATCGTAAATTAAATCTGAAACGCGAGTTTGGTTCATCATCATCACAACCATTTGTTCAAATACAGTCAAGTCGGTGTTTAATCCGGTGCTTGGACCTTGTTGATGGAATACATTTGAATCATGTAAATCTTCTAATAAAAATTGCATATCATCAATTTCATCATTGGTGAGTAAATTTAGATTGGTGTATTCCTTTGTACCAACATCTTTCACATTCTTAAAGATGGCGAGAATACTGGAAATTTCTGATGGTTGGTAAGGTAAGTATTGATTACCTACTTGAAGGTTATTTGGGTCATTACGATTGCCACGATAACGGGTATTTGCTAAAGAAAAGTCAATATCAAGACCACCAATTGCTCCTGCATTTAACATATTGGAAAATAAATTAGGAATGGCTGGATAGACAATGGAAGAGCTATTCATCGCAAACAATAAATTTTCAACTGATGCAAGTCCTTCATCTGTTTCTGTTAAATCCGATAAAACATCACTAGATCCTGCTCCGGAAAAACTTGAAAAGTCTGCAATATCTAATGCTTTGAATTTTTCCAAAATGTCAATGATTTTTGCGATTTCACCCGTTTCACCTAACCAATCATTACTAAGACTAGGATTAGCAAAACTATTTGTTAAATGTTCAATATCTTCTCTTAATAAAATAAGTCTAGCGCTATTGATTTCTCCATCATAAATGAAAGTATCTAATGTAGAAGTGTTAAGAATCATACTTATCGTTTGTTCAAAAATTGTCAAATCATTCAATAGATAACTATTTCCCGTTTTAAATGTGTTAAAAACCTGTGACACATACATGTTATTGAGGAGTTGATCAAATAATTGAGGATCAATTTTATCCTTGGTAAAGGCTGCTCCACCAGATAAACCAATTGAAGAAATATCAGAGTAAATATCAAGAATTAGAGAAATTTCTTGAGCACGATTGGCTTTAAGTGGCTCTTGATTGAAATACCCAGTGTTGGAATCTGACATGGTTAAGCCATTGATATTAAATGAATCAGAATCAAAAATATTACCAAATAAATTACCAATCGAAGGAGCAACCAATGTTGAGTTGTTCATTGATAACAATAAATTCTCAACCTTCGTTAAGCCTGGTCCCGTGCTAAGTAAATCGGAAATCGCATCGCCACCAAAGTTAGCAAAATCAATATTGGTCTCTTTAAATGATTCTAGAATACCAATAATTTGATTGATTTCACCATTACTGCCTGTCCAATCATCATCGGTCAAACCAATGCCAAAATTATTTTCTAAATCCGCAATATCGGCTTGGAGTAATAGTAAGCGATTGGCATTGATAGGCTCATCATAAATAAAAGTGTCAAGCGTTGAAGTATTTAAGATCATTCGAACTGTTTGTTCAAAAATCGTTAAATCATCTAATAAATAACTATTGCCAGTTTTAAAGGAATTAAAGACTTTTGAGTCATGCATTTTATTGAGTAATGCATCAAATAAAACTGGATCAATTAAATCGGCGGAGAATGCGGCACCACCCGTGATTCCAATACGATTGATATCCCAATAAATATCGAGAATTAAACTAATTTCTGTAGCGCGGTTTGCTTTGAGGGGTTCTTGATTAAAATAATTCGTGTTGGCGTCTGACATCGTTAGTCCGCCAATATTAAAGGCATCAGAACCAAAGACATTTCCAAATAAGTTGCCAATCGCAGGAGAAATAAGCGTCGATTCATTCATCGATAATAGAAGATCTTCTACTTTTTCTAAACCGACTTCTGTATTAAGCAAATCACCAATGGCATCACCACCAAAGGTTGTAAAATCTATGCCCGTATTAACAAAAGCGACCATGATGTCGACAAAACGTTGAATTTCGCCATCATTTCCATCCCAATCGTCTGGTGAATTGGTCCCAAAATTATTATCAAGTTCCGTCATATCTTGATACAAGGCGGTTTCTCTTTGAACTTCAGTAAGACCATCATAAATGAAGGTGTCTAGCGTTGCAGTCGTCAATAAAAATTGATAAGCTTGCTCAAAAACCGTGAGGTCACCATTTGCCCGTGATCGTCCTATTTTAAAGGAGTTAAATAAAGCCGCATCATGGAGAATCGTTAGCAAATCTCCAACTGTAAGAATGGTTGATTCATCAAAATTAGCAATATCAAATGCCCCACCTCCATCAAGACCCATTTCACTGATCGTATCAAGCAAATCAGCGGTAGCTTGGATTTGTTCAGCGCGACCTGCCTGATTTAATTCTAAGAATACGAACGTATTGGTTTGCGATAATGAAAGCGATCCGATATCAAAGTTGGAACCACCAAAAATTGAATCATATACGTTATAGACTAAAACCCTTAATGATGAGGCATTATTAAGAGCGAGTAAAACATCAGAAATCGTTTCACCACTTAATCCAGTACCCGAAGTAAGATCATCAATCGATACGGATTGTAATTCAGAAATAAAACCAACAATATTTTCTAATTCACCACCAACAAATTCATATTGAATATCACCATTTAAATCGAGAATTGGATCGCCATTGCCATCCGTAATAATTGTTTTGGTACCATACCAATTTGCTCGCGTTAAAACTTGATTACTAACCGCGTAAAAGTCTTCTTTTACAATAGTAAAGTTATCTGCTGGATCATCATCCCACGTGGATTGGTAGGGTGATGGATCCTCAAAATAATTAGCAAGCTCAGCAATGCCCGTTAATTGATCTAATAAAAAATCTGGGAAAACATAATCACCGTTTGGTTTGATAAAAATTTGTGATGCGGCAAGACCTTGTAAAAGTTCCTCTATCATCGAAACATCTGAATTTAAGAAGTCGATATTCTCTAAACCATCAGCAAAATTCGTTAATTGTTTTACTAAATACATCAAATTTGAACCTTCTTCAGTCCAAGATGTGACGTTTCTAAAAGATGTACCTAAAACTGGATCTAACAATCCACCCGTCGATCCAAATAAATTATCGAGGATACCACCAAATGCAGCAGCAATAATCTCTGATCGATCGGCATAAGCAAATATTTTATATAAAGTTGCAACTTCTGGATCATCAATGTCTTCGCTTCCAGTCGTCAAATCTTCTAATGCCGCAAATATATCACCTGAAATATCAAGTAAGCCTGATTCTAAAGCGGTCTTTAAAAAATTAATAAGGTGGAAATTTTCCCCTTTAAAGTTAATGGTATCAAGTTCATCTAACTTATCATTACCATTTGTGTCAATAAAAGTCGTGGTCCATCCATTTTCTAGACTTGTTGGTTCTACACGGTTGAAACCAGTATCAATATCAGTTTCTTCAATACCGATACCTTCAACTAAAGAAAAGATACCTTTGATGATTTGATTAAAGTTTGTGGATTTATTATTGGTAACAGGATTAAAATTAATGATATCCGAGAAATAAATATTGTCGAGCAAGCCAATGAGATCATAAGCAATCGTAGGAAACTGATTTAATAAATCTGAACTTGCGTCTAAGACATTAAATGCATAACCCATCATATCGACAACAATTGTTAATTCTCTTGATAAACTTTCAAAGTCAAAATTAAGATCCGCCGTGGTCAAAGAAATTAAACTCAAGAAATCATCAAAACCAGCGCCAGTTAAAGTGGATTCAAGAATACCAGGTACAACCGTTAGAATAATCTGTGAACGATCAAGGGATGGGATTAAGTCTGCTTTTAATCCAAGTCTGAATTCTCCATCTTCTAATAAAGCAAGAATATCAAGGGTTTGACCGGGTTCGGGTTGAATTAAACTAATTAGGGTTTCATTGCCCAGTACCGCTCCTAAAATACTAAAGATACCAGCAAATTCACCTTTATAATCGATGCGTATATCACCACGGGTGCCAGCATTAAAATCTGAAATTAATTGATTTAATTCCGTGTCATCAAATCCTGCACCCGCTACACCGGTCAGTGTTGGTAATAATAATTCTTCAACAATCGTAGGTAAACCATTCACAATTAAATCTGAATCCATCAATGATTGGCGATTGATTGCTTTACCAGTCGAAGGATCGTTATTGATTGGTAAGCCGTCTTCATCAACTTCTCCGATGAGCACTTCAACAAATAAATCAAAATGATCTTTTAATAAGTCGATTATGGTAGGGGTTGGTTCATCAACAAATTTTCTACCTGATGGCCCTTGACCTTGATTGGCGGGTAATACAACATCGAGTAAACCATCAACGCCTTCATTTAACTCATACACCAATTCATAGATTAGACTTAATTCCGAACCGAATGCGATGGATTCGTAATCACTCCATTCGGTCGGTAAAAATGTCGATAAACCTATACCACCAACGGGTCCACCTGCATCGACTTCATCGGTAACTAATTTATATAAAACGGCAGGAATTACCTGAGATAAAAAAGGCGATGCATCAAGGGTTTCTAACATCTCAGTCACTTCGTCTTTAGCCTGTTCAGAGAACATAGCATTTATTAGACTGGTTGTATCTGTGCTGCCTGAAAGAATTGGGGTGAGAACACCCGATCGAATCACACCTGTAAAAATATCACCTAAATATTGGAGTTCATCTTCCCAAACTAAATCATCTAAATTGATTAAATCTGCATCCAAGAATGGAGTGACTTGATCTAAATTTAAACCAATTGTGACTGCAATTGGAAGAATTTTCATAATCAATACTGATCCAGTTAACGATGTGATGAGGTTGGTGACAACATCTTCTGTTATCAATAAGGATGTGTCGACGCTGGAAAATGTAGCATCCACAGCGCCACTTCCAAGGAGGGTTGCTGCAATGTCAACGAATGATCCTAATTCATTGGCAAGCGTTAATCGATATTCTTCAAGATCTTGACCGGTTACATAATCCATCAAAGCTGTATCAATACTTAAGCCATCATCAGTTAAAGACCAAGAAAATAAAGTTTGCGCAAAGGTTGAATCGTCATAAGCATTTACAAAAGTCATGATTTCGTTATAGAACTCAGCGTCTATTTGGTCACCATACTCATTATCAAAATCTTTCAAGGAACCCGTGATGGTGTTAACCAAAGAAGTAAAGGGTGAAAGAAACATCGTTAATACTAAAACCATTTTGAGTGCTCCAGCTAAACCACCCAAAAGACGCATTTTCACTTTTTTTCTAAGATTTCTTGGAATCAAAAATCGAAATGGGATGAAATATAAAATCGCAGCAATACTTTCCCCAAGTAAGAAAATCACAATTGCTAAAACGATAAACACTAAATACCGTAAAATTACTAGCGTTAAACCGATGATTAAATCAGCAATTGCCGGCGTAATCAAGAACCCAAATGCAAGTAAAGATTGTTCTAAAACTTCATATATCGTTTCATAAGGAGTCGTCACCGAAACAATAATGGGAGCAGCATTCAAATTTAAAGCGATAGAACCAAATCCTGCACTAGCAGCAATACTTGAAATATCATAATCCATTACAAAATCGACAATTTGCCTGGTAAATAAAACAGAAGCAATGACTAAACCACCGACAAAAAGTAAACGAAAACCTTCTCGCCAAACCCCTCTTAAAAAACCAAGTATAAAACCCAAGGCAACCATCCCAAAAATTCCATACAATGCGTAATCTAAATATTGAGCAATTTGGGTAGGATCAATGCCAAAACTTAAAATATTAATCATCTTAAACCTCCAAGCAACTTACCTTTTCATTTTATATGATTTTAGTATGCTATCATATGAAAAAGATAAATAATTTTAAAGATGTTAAAGCAATCTGTTAAGAATGAAGATATATCAAAAAATCACTCGTTAGTTCTCTTTTTCTTGGGGTGGTTAGGTTTGTGGGTGTTTGCAATCATTTTTGCAATTTTAATTCCTATTTTTGTACCGTTTTTTTTTACACAAAGCGATGCTAATTTATTTCTAGAAAGTCCATTGTTTTTCCAAATCATTAATTTTTTAACTTATTTGACCATTTTTTTCATTGGCTTAACAATATTACTGCCTTATATTCAACGATCCTTTCTACCAGCGATGCTTTCGTCGAAATGGCTATTAGGTTTACCATTTACATTTGCTATTCTATTAAGTTCATATGCGCTCATCACGCTTTATGAATATATTGGCATTGTACTGGAAGATAACCAAAATCAAACTGCTATCGTATCTTTGGTTCAAGATTCACCTATTATTTCACTAATTACCTTTGGTTTTTTAGGGCCAATTGTTGAAGAATGGACTTATCGACTTGGTATTTTCAGATACTTAAAAAATAACAATCATCTTTTGGCTTACTTAATAACCTTAACTATTTTTGGATTTATTCATTTTGACTTTACTTCTTTGAATCTTCTCAATGAATTCTTAAACTTACCCATTTATTTGATTGCTGGCGCATGGTTTTGTTTTCTTTATGATAAATTTGGATTACAAGTCGCTTTATCCACGCACATCTTTAATAATGTCTTTTCAGTCTTAGCAATAATCTTAGAAGTAAATCTTAACTCTTCAGCGAGTTCTTTCATATGAATAACTCAAGATCCTATACAGCTTACCAACTCAAATGGATAGCAATCGTTACCATGACCATCGATCATTTTGGTGTATTGGTTTTATTACCCTTTGCACAAGATGAAGCCATTAGCACCCTCTACCTTATCGCAAGATTGATTGGTCGTCTTGCATTTCCATTATTTGGATTTATGATTGCCGAAGGAATCTTTCGATCGAAAAGACCAATTCAATATCTTATTCGCCTTGCCTTGATGGGATTTTTAATTGGTCTAGCAATGTTCTTATTAGGTCAATTTGGCATTCAAGCTTTATCAGGTAATATATTTATTGACTTAACAATGGCCGCACTTGCAATGTATCTATTCAAACACAAAAATATTATTTACCGTTTCTTTGCACTCCTTCCAATACTTTATGTGATGATGACTAGTTTTACGAATCAATTTCCAAATTATCTAAGTGCAGATTATGGTTTTTATGGTTTGTTGATGATGCTGTTGTTTTTCCTTTCATATCAAAAATTACCCATTTTTATTTATCAATTGAACCCATTTAAAACCCGTTTAATTGAAGTGACAAATGAGGAAAAACGCTACCAATTTGCAAGTGTAATTTTCATCCTCATGCATATAGTTTGGTATATAATTAATTTTGTTTTGAAAGATGGATTGAATCTTTCCGGACCGTTTGTTTCCTATTTCAATCGATTTGTTGGAGCACAAACCTATGCCGTTTTCGCAGCTTATTTTATTTACCATTATCGAGGTGTCAAAGGTTTGTCCCCAAAATGGTTTCAATTGTTCACTTACTTATACTACCCCTTACATTTTGTAATATTGTATGCGGTCTATTATCTTATTAGTTTATAAATTCATCTAGGGAGGAATTAAAGATGATTAAAAATATTACCAACGCAAAGGAATTCAATGAAATCCTATCAAGCGCAAAGGGAAAAGTGATTGTAGACTTTTACGCAGATTGGTGTGGCCCTTGCAAAATGCAAGCGCCGGTACTTGATGATTTTTCAAAGAAAAAACCTGATGCGGTTATTTTAAAAGTAAATGTTGATCAAAATGTTGATTTAGCAGAAGCTCATGCCATTATGTCCATTCCTACAATGATGGTCTTTAGTAATGGAAAACAAACTTATAAAAAACCAGGTTTTCATCCCTTGAATGCTTTGGAAAACTTGTTGAATAACTAATTTATTGATTAGGATTTTCTTAGCATATATTGTATGTTAAGATAATTTGTCGTCTTGCAGGTGTAGTTCAGTGGTAGAACATTAGCCTTCCAAGCTAATTACGCGGGTTCGATTCCCGTCACCTGCTCCAAAACAAGTTTAAACTTGTTTTTTTTTTACTCAAATAGTTGATAAACTATAGGTAATGAATTACGAAATCGTATTAGCAACCAATAACCAAGCGAAAGTTGAAGAAATAAAGACTTTCTTTAAAGAATATACCGTCACTTTTTTGACTTTAGATGATGTTAAATTAAAATTAAAACCTAAAGAAACTGGAAGAACTTTTTTAGAGAATGCTCTACTCAAAGCAAAAGCGGTTAGTCTTCACGTTAATAAAACGGTTGTAGCAGACGAT
>Ga0079300_10000044_pt1 | contig 33685 bp, 32 predicted proteins | sample Wag4_2014_7_11_FD_74799 | JGI IMG/M metagenome (GOLD analysis project Ga0079300, IMG submission 74799) | Fresh water microbial communities from Ohio, USA - Utica-2 Time Series HT 2014_7_11 | ecosystem: Environmental > Aquatic > Freshwater > Water tank | place: USA: Ohio | collected 2014-07-11
GGATTACAAATTGATGCACTTCACGGATTTCCTGGCGTCTATTCTTCTCGATGGTTGGAAGACAAAACTTATGAGGATAAAAACAAAGAAATTTTAAGATTAATGAATATTCACAAAAATAGAAAAGCTCAATTTACAAGTGCCATGGTTATTTTATATCCCCATAAAGAAATGCGTTTTTTTGTTGGTACGACCATCGGTAAAGTCACGCGTGAAATTGATAATAATAAAAACGGATTTGGCTATGATCCTATCTTTTTCAGTGATGAGCTTTCTAAGACCTTCTCGCAGGCAACCATTGAAGAAAAAAATACCGTATCGCATCGTGGAAGAGCCTCTGCTAAATTGCTTCAATGCTTACTTGATAAACGATTGATTACCAAAATAAAATCAAGATGAGCAATCGGACAACGCAATGGTTTAGAATTGACAATGCGGGCAAACTTTTTCCTATCATTACGGAAACCAGACGATCTTCGTATTTTCGAATGAGCGTGATGTTAAATGAATTAGTTGACCCAGTTGTTTTACAAAAAGCTGCTGAAAAGACTTTATTTCGTTTCCCACATTTCAACACTAAACTACAACGAGGTTTATTTTGGAATTATCTTGAAAATCAATCTAGACCTTTTAAAGTTTTACCTGAACCGAATACCTTTGGTTCCAATAGCCGCCCTTTTGATAGTTCAAAACATTTGATTGAAGTTTATTACCATCGTAACCGCATCGCAATCGAGGTATTTCACGCCATTACTGATGGCCGTGGAGGGATGGAATTCTTAAAAACGCTTACGTTATCTTATTTAAGAGAAAAAGGTTATGCAGTTGATGCTGAAGGATTGATATTTGATGCCAATGATCAAGTCACTCATGCGGAACTTGAGGATAGTTTTGCTACGAAGGTTACAAAAGGCAAAAGTATTTGGTTAGCAACAAATAGAGCCTACCACCTCAAGGGAACTTATTTTGAACATAATGGTCACTATCTAACTCATCTCCACTTAAATACTGAGGCTTGTATTGCCATTGCTAGACAATTTCAAACGACCGTTACAGGATTATTCGCGACAATCTTGATTCTAGGTTTGATCAAGAAACAAGAAAGTGAAAATCCCAAAAAACGTAAACCCATCATTCTCTCGATTCCTGTTGATATGAGAAAATACCTTGCTTCAAAAACCATGAAGAACTTTGTCATGACAATCAATATCGGTAAGATTTTTTCTCCACAATCATCTTTTCAAGAGGTTCTTCAAGAGGTGAATACGCAATTAAAAGAAGGTCAAAAAATTGACGTATTGGCTCCACAAATTCGGGCAAATATGAAAGCTGAAAGAATGCTGCTTTTAAGATTTGTTCCTTTATTTATCAAGCGATGGATTGTGAAAAGTGTCTTCAATCGAGTCGGTGAACCCGCTTTAAGTTTAACCATGTCAAATTTAGGAAAAATCGAGATGCCTAATACGACTCAACCATATATCAAACACTTTGAATTTATGATTTGTTCAACTCCAATAATGCCTGTAAATCTTGGAATTGCCTCTTATAAAGATCAATTAGTTTTATCGTTTTCTAGAATCATTGATGATCGAACCTTAATTCAATATTTTGTTCAATATCTCGTTAATGAACTTAAACTTGAAGTCTTGGTATCAGGTAATCGTTGGGAGGAACATGATTAATGCCAACATGTAAACGATGCCGTATCCAAGTTGATGATAGCCTCACGCATTGCCCTGTCTGTGGTGGTTTTCTCCATAATGTAGTCAAGAAAGATCAAGAAAAGTTATATCCTTCTTCAGATTATTCAAAAATTGAAAAACAAACGGCAACCCAAATTCATGCTTTTTTTGCGTTTCCTCTTTTACTTGCATTATTACTGACACTTTTTATTGATCTTGTTTTGATTGCAAATGAACTTGGCACAACATTCATGATGACCTTTATTGTGTTTTATATTTGGGTTTTAATTTACAAAACCATTTACAATCGCCAAGGTATTGGTTATGTCGTTTTATGGCAACTTTTTAGTTTGAGTCTCGGCACCATCATCATCGCATTGGTTGCACTTAACACTTTCAATGCATGGCCTTTACAATTTGTTGTTCCCATTCTTATTTCAGTTAGCAATATTTTGTTCTTTATCATTACAACAGTTAAAAGAAAAACCGATGTCATTCTATTTCAAATGTTAGTTACGAGTCTACTAGGAATATTGCAATTTTCAATTATGTATTGGTTGATTAATAGTGAGATTTTAATCCCTTCATTGATCGCAGGTATATCTTCAATAATCAACCTAACTTCTTTATTAACCTATCTAAGAAAGAAGTTTATCGATTACCTTCAACGTTGGCTGCATATATAATTGAAAAACCATTGCCAAGCAATGGTTTTAAATTGAAAATAACAATTGTTTTTAGGCTTTGACTTTTAAAGAATCAAGACCACGATAAACGCTCTTGTTTCCTAATTGGTCTTCAATGCGAAGCAGTTGATTATATTTAGCAACACGATCCGTGCGAGACATTGAACCGGTTTTAATTTGGCCAGCATTGGTAGCAACAGCTAAATCTGCAATGGTAGTGTCTTCTGATTCACCTGAGCGATGAGAGATAATGGCAGTGTATCCATTTGTAGCAGCCAGCTTCATTGCTTCAAGGGTTTCGGTTAAGGTTCCAATTTGATTAACCTTAATTAAAATGGAATTTGCAATTTTACGATTGATGCCTTCTTGGAGAATTTTAGGATTGGTGACAAATAAATCATCGCCAACGAGTTGGACCTTTTTACCTAATTTGGCAGTGAGAGCTTTCCAACCATCCCAATCCTTTTCGGATAAGCCATCTTCAATTGAGACAATTGGGTAATTACTGATGAGAGCATCGTACCAAGCAATCATTTCTGCGGTGGTTTTCTTTCCTTCACCACTCTTCTTTAATTCATAAACTTTGGTTTCTTCGTTATAAAATTCTGATGCTGCAACGTCCATCGCTAAGAAGATGTCTTTACCTGCAACATAACCTGCAGCTTTGATAGCTTCCATAATGACATCCAAGGCTTCTTGGTTACTCTTTAAATTGGGAGCGAATCCACCTTCGTCTCCAACGGCAGTAATATGCTTCTTACTCTTTAAAACCTTTTTTAATGAGTGAAAAACTTCAGCACCCCAGCGCACAGCTTCCTTTAAGGATGGTGCGCCTAAAGGCATAATCATAAACTCTTGAAAATCGACAGAACTATCTGCATGGGCGCCACCATTAATGACGTTCATCATTGGGGCAGGTAATACTTTAGCTTCTGTACCAAACAGGGTGGCAAGATATTGATATAAGGGTAAATGTAATTCTTCAGCAGCAGCTCTAGCAACCGCCAATGAAACAGCAAGTATGGCATTTGCACCTAAATTGGTTTTAAAATCTGTGCCATCCATTTCTAGCATGACCTTGTCGATGTCAGATTGATGGGTTACTTCTAAACCCACGACTTTATTGGCAATGAGTTTATTAACGTTATTAACAGCTTGAGTAACACCCTTACCTAAATATCGCTTAGGGTCTTGATCTCGTAATTCCATCGCTTCACGTTCACCAGTTGAAGCGCCAGATGGGACGATTGCCCTACCAAAAGAACCCTTTTCCGTAAGAATTTCAACTTCAACGGTTGGGTTACCTCTAGAATCAATAACTTCACGTGCATATACTGACTTTATTTTAGACATTTTTAAAGTCCTCCTATACTAAACATAGGTATTATAAAAGATTTAAAAGTAAAAGTGGTAAAACTTTAGTGAACTTTATTTTTTTTTGATTTTCTAGTTAAAAAATAGTGATAAATTGAAAAAATAAGTATTAAAATAGCTAAAACGATCAGTAATGAGGGCCAGCCTTGAGATACGATTCCCACGAAAAGTAGTAAAGGAAATCCTAAAGGAATAGCCATCGAGGATCCATAAACAATATCATTGGCTGCCGGGGTTTCAAAATAAGGGTCTTTTTCTCTTAATAGAGCAATACCTGTAGAAGCTGTCCCTGTCATGGTCCCATAGAAAACGAGCCATGCTTCATGGGTGTAATTTGGGTAAACAATCTTGGAAAGGTAGCCTAGGTAGTAATAGGTGATAAGACCACCACCAATGACCAAGACAAGCAGGGTAACTAAAAACCCTGGGTCGCCAACAAGGGTAACATCAATTGCCATAATTGAGGCGATCATCATAATGTCAAAAGCAAATCCAGCAATACGGTTGAGAAGAAAATCGTTTGTATAGATTCGTAGCATCCAATTAGCCTTTAATAGTGCACGCGTAATGACTTTGTATAATAGGGCAGCGAAAACTACAATAATAAAATTAAAACCATAAAGTAGAGGCCTTAAATTATTGATTAAAAATGTAACCCCACTATTCAATATCAGTTGTTCCAAAATATAGATAAATAACCAAGAAATACCATAAACAAAGAAAATAATTGCAATTTGAATGGTCAATTTATCTACAGCATCCACAAGGGGAATTTGGCCATTACCCTCCAGGACTGTTGATTCTTGTTTACTTTCCATCGAGGTATCTTCAGCAGTTTTAAGAATGTTTAATTTTTTAAGTTTTTTCAAGTAAACAACCCCTCCTAATGAAGCTGCCAAAAATCCTATGGACGCAATGGACAATCCGAAATCTCGACCAAAACTAAATCCTACGCCTTGAAAGACGGCTCCAACATTCAACGCTTGTCCAGGTCCTTGGCCATAACCCATCGGCAACAAGAAACCAACATAAGCAGGAATATTCGTAAAAATAAAACTTAAGACAATGCTTACAATTAATCCAAAAATACCTTGGATTAAGTAGGAATTTACAATAACCATTCCACTTTTGATGGCAAGGGGTTTATTGCGAATACGGCCTTCGTTAAGTCGATCGATGCCTTTTAAGGTTAAAGCACCAAAACCTATGGCAATCGCATGATAAGTGAAAGCACTCAAAGTATCTGCATCAAATAAACTCGTAGAATTAATCTCTAAATTAGCAAGGGCAATTGTACTTCCATTGAACAAATATTTAATAATCAGCCCTAAAAAGCCACCAATGACGGCTACCGGTAATAATGATGCTTTTAACCATTTAATTTTGCGCCTTAAGACATTGGCCAGCAACAAAATCGCCATGATTAAAGCAAACTGGATAATGCTACTCCAATAAAAATTAAAGTCCCAAAAAGGTAACGGCTGGACGTTTGCTAAAATCATCATCGGTTTCCCCCTTTATTGCTTGCTTATACCACTTGATAACATTGAATAGTCCATAATGGGAATATGCTTTTGGAAATCGCACTAATAACATCGGACCTTCTATCGGATAAATTAACAATTTTGTGCGTACTTGGATAGCTTCCGCATAAATTTGATTGTAGGAATAAGTGAATTCTTTTTCGATTAATTTTAATTTTACACCATTTTTACTTAGTTTAATGATGGCTCTTTCAAAATTACTTCTTCGTTTTTGATTACTGTGCCAAAAAGAAACCTCACAACTGTATTCAAGTTCAAATTTTTCTTGATGCTGAAGCATTTGACGATGAAATCTTTCAAGATTAGCATGATCGTGGTGGATGAGATTAGCTGTCAACTGATCAATGGTTAACATACCTTTTTCATCATACCTTGCATCTAAATGACAATAGTGACACTTCAATCGATCACCTTGACTATACGTTGAAAAAAGTTTGTGACAATTAGGGCAGGTAAAAATTAGTTTATGTAAACCTTCAGCAATTTTTTTACCTTTATAAACTCCAAGAGGGTTCTGATAAGCAGAAATACTTAAAGTTTTTTTCACTAAATTCTCGATGGTATCTGGATTCATTTGATTGAACGCTTGAGGATGGAGGGTTGTAATTTCACGCATTGTAGATGGTCCAAATTTACGATAATAAGACCATCTTGGGGCCGATAGATATAAACCTTCAATACGAATAAATTTAACCGGAACATTAAGAAATTTAATCAATCGACCCATCCCTTCTGGAATAGGGGAAGGTCCTCCGTTCATCGTCGCATTTCCTTCAGGGAAAATACAAATATTACCACCTTCATTAATAACAGATTTCATCCGTTTAACTAAAGCAAGGTCTGCAACCGATTTACTCTTTGGGATGGGATTGAAAAAAGTTCTTAAAAACCAACTGCCTTTGCCTGAATTTAGGAGCTGATCACTAGCAACAAAATAAAGGGGAGCATCAAATAACATGTCTAAAAAAATGATGTCGAATTCAGCAGTATGATTGGCCAGTATTAAATACGGACCTGTTTTTTGGATTGCAATCGCTTTTGCAGAAAATCGATAATAAAAACGAAAGAATGGTCCAAATAGGAAACGGAATATTTTTAGAAAGAAACCATGATGCCAGTAGGTATAACGGCGTGACTTCATTTAAATGATATCTTTCACAAAAGCACTTCTTGTTTTATGATGCCGGTGTTCAAAGTTTTTCCACAAGGATTGGACATGTTGATTATTTTCTAATTCGGGTCCAGTTTCCGCAATTAGTATGCCATTTTTTACTGCATTTTTAATCGCTTCCGTGAACACCAAGGCTAAAACGCCTGAATTTTTAAGAGAAGGTTCCACTGCAACCAATAGCATATCGAGAACCTTACTTCGTTTTAACTGAGAGAAGAAATCAATAAATCCAAATGGAAATAGATGACCTTTTGAACGTTTCAAGGCATCAACAGGAGAAGGAATCATTAAACCGAAAGCAACAACTTTTTCAGAAGCATCACAGACGAGTTGAATGTAGTCTAAATTAACAAGAGGAATGTATTGTTTGGCGAGCATATCCATCAAATCTTCTTTGACAGGGACGTATCCATAAAGATGATCATAGGTTTTATTCATCAGTTGGAAAATTTGTTTAATATATGGAGCTAGTATCGAATATCGTTTGGATTTCACTTTTACCAAATGTAATTGATTTCTTTCAAGTACTCGCTGAGAAATTTTCTCTAAAATCGGTGGAACCTCTTTGGGAACTTTAATTTGATACTCATTCCAAGTGGCGTCAACCTTAAAACCATATCGTTCAAAATGTTTTACATAATATGCTGCGGTATAAAAGGTTACAAACATATTTTTCTCTTCAAAACCAAAGGTTAACAAACCTTCTTTGTCTTGATCAGAGTATCCCAAAGGCCCTGCTAATTGGGTCATACCAAATGATTTTCCATAATCATTAACAGCCCCCATTAATGCGTCAAAGACCTCCACATCATCAATAAAATCTATCCGATTAAACCTTACTCTTTTTTCATGATATTTATCGTTGGAATAACGATTGATTATCGCTGCAACCCTGCCGACAATCACACCTTTTTTGTATGCAAGAAACAAACGAAAGTCACAGTAATCACTTGCAGGATTGAATTTTGGATCTAAATTCTTCATTTCATCCTCAAAGATATAGGGTGTAAAATAAGGATTATTTCGATACAGTTTCGTAGGAAAATCAATAAATGCCTTTAAGTCTCTTTTGGTTGAAACAACCTTAATAGTTATCATTTAAAAACTCCGTTAATATCATCTTAATACTTTATGAGCAATTCGTAAAATAAAAAAAAGACTCATAAGTCAATATGAGTCATGGCGGAGTAGGAGGGATTTGAACCCTCGCACCAGGTTTCCCCGATCTAACGGTTTAGCAAACCGTCCCCTTCAGCCTCTTGGGTACTACTCCAACGCTACCCATAGTAGCATAGATTTTTACGGATTTTCAAGGTAAATTAATAGGCGCGAGCGAAATAAACAATACGTTTTGCAGGCTTACCAGTAATCGCACACACTGGCTTTAAACCGATTTGATCAAAAGGAATCACACGAGCGGTTGCTTGTGCTTTTTCTTTAACAATTTTTTCAACATCTTCGCTATCGTCAACGGATACTTTTACATAACCACCGAATTGGTTAAGAATCGATATCATTTCTTCCAAGGAGTTTGCTTCGCGGATATTATTGGCAAGATGTTGTCGAGCATGCTCTAATAATTCTTTTTGGATTAATTCCAAGGTAACTTTGGATTCTTCAAGAAGTTCAGTAAATTTGATCGTTTTCTTAGATTTATCATTTCGTTTAACCATCACGACTTGTTGTTGTTCTAAATCACGTGGTCCTAATTCAATTCTTAATGGAATCCCCTTCATTTCCGCTTCGGCATATTTCCATCCCGGAGAATTATCCGATTCGTCCAATTTCACTCTTATGCCATTTTCTTTAAGTAATGCATATAAAACTTTAGCTTGAGCTAAAACACCTTGTTTTTGCGGCATGATTGGTACAATCATGATTTGAATCGGTGCCACACGTGGAGGCAGAATCAATCCATTATCATCGCCATGAACCATGATTAAGCTTCCAATTAAACGCGTTGATACGCCCCAAGATGTTTGATGAACTGGTTGTAATTGGTTTTGCCGATTTTGAAATTGGATTCCGAATGCTTCAGCAAACCCAGTCCCAAAATAATGACTCGTTCCAGATTGCAAAGATTTACCATCATGCATCAGCGCTTCAACTGCATAGGTTTCCTTAGCACCTGCAAATTTTTCTTTTTCCGTTTTTCTTCCAGTTAAAAAAGGAATGGCAAGTAATTCTTCCCCTAGCGTTTGATAGATTTTTAGCATTTGTAAGGTTTCAAATCGCGCTTCTTGTTCTGTTTCATGAACGGTATGACCTTCTTGCCAAAGGAATTCTGCTCCTCTTAAGAAAGGTCTTGTAGTCTTTTCCCATCTGACAACCGAGCACCATTGATTGTATTTTTTGGGTAAATCCCTATAAGAATTAATAATCTTTGCATAATGTTCACAAAATAAAACTTCTGAGGTCGGGCGAATAATTAAAGGATCTTCTAATTTTTCCTTGCCACCCAAAGTTGCAATTAAAGTTTCAGGTGCAAAGCCTTCAACGTGTTCTTTTTCTTTATTAAATAAGCTTTGAGGTATCACCATTGGCATGTAGACGTTTTCATGACCGGTATCTTTGAATTTTTGATCAAGATATTTTTGAATTTGTTCCCATATCGCATAACCGTAAGGGCGATAAATAATAAAACCTTTGATTGATGAATAATCCATTAATTCAGCTTTTTTACAAACATCCGTATACCATTGTGCGAAATCGGTTTGTCTTGACGTAATAGCATCATTTTTAATTTGTTTTTCCATAATACTGCTCCTGTTTATCGATTAAAGATTTTAATTTGTTAAGTGACCGTTTGCTAGGTTCATCAGGATTGGTTTGGTAACCCATAATCCAGTCTGCACCCAAGATTTTAACATGCTTTAGAGGTAGTAATTCTAAGCTAGCCTCCGATAATGGATCAACAAGAATAAATGGTTTGTTGAATTTATTAAAGTTTTGAAAAATAAGTTTCAATTGAATCGCGGTCTTCTGCGTATTTTCTACATTGATAATTTGTTTATAATTGAGAAAATAAAAATCAAAATATTGATAAATTGCATCTGGTAAATTCGTATTTAAGTCATCAATTGAAAGAGCGAATTTGATACCAAAGCGGTGGAAAGGATCTGCCCAAGCTTTTAAAGAAACCTCAGTGGCAGCAAATTCTTTAACTTCTTGCTCATCAAGTAACAGTACGAGGTTTTTGGCATTCGGCAAATTTTTAATATCATTCAAAAATTCAAATGGTTTAACAACAAGTGAGAATGGCACCAAAATAATTTGATCAAGTGAAGGTAAAACAATTTGACCAATCAGGTAAAGATACCGACGATAAAAGTCTTTTGTATAAGTCATTAGTTCAATTGCATCTTGAAGTAATTCTAAGGTTGATAGTGTTGTTGAGGTTTGAGACTGAATCATAATTTGTTGACCAAAAACAGATAAATCATCTTGGCGAATTAACGGTCTAAAATTGAGTGAAAATTTAAGCTGGTGATATAGGTCTTCAGCGAACATTGATTCAGTTGTTTGAAGCGCTTGAACGATAGGTTGATTGGTTTCATAGGGTAAAATACTTAGTTTTCTTTTGATCATTAATTGATTCAGTTCTCGGCTTTTCCGCATTAGATTACGGAAATCATTCGGAAAATGCTTATGCTCGATGATTGCCATATTAAATTTAATGAGTGATTCTAAAGCATTAACCTCAACATACTGGGAAATGACTTGAAACAACCCTTGGGCTGTCTGCATGTACTCATACGTTTCTGCAGCTTTCGTAACTAAAACCAAAATATCATTTGCAGAATCAACCAATAAAATATTGGAAGATAAATAAGGGATTAGCTTTTCTTTAATTTGTGATAAATAAAAAAATTTAAATTGTTCATCAAGCCCCGTCCGAGGAAACATCATGAAAATCGATATGAGAGCACCATTTTTGGGCGGTAATTTTTTTATGACATCTAAAGCTTGTTGTGAACTGACGACCATGGATTTTAATATCGCTTTTTTGGGATTGGGTTTTAAGTACTTTAAGCCATATTGATGAAAATGAATGGTTTGTTTTGTTTCATCAACTTTAACTACTTCAAAAATCAATTGACGGTAATTGTTCTTTCGAATGGTTTTTGAGGTTAATATCCAACTCGTATCAAGTTTAGAAGTTAATAGTTTTTCCCACCATTTAAATATTTTTTCTGACTCTATTGCGGAAAATCTCTTTAAATATTGACTCAGCTGCATCAACTTTTCTTTTCCGGGATGTTTTGGATCAAACTCATAAACAATATCTAGTTTTAAATTAATTCGATAAACCAAATAATGATGAATTCTTTGTTGGATTGCCAAACGATGCTTTTTTTGATTTTGTTGAAAATAAATTAGATATGAAAAGATAAAAATTAACGTGAGGAATATAAAAAAACCAACAAGAATAAAAAGTGTTGGTTCTTCTAAGATGGGTGACCAAGTGAATAACTTAATTTTCATCTATCAAATTATACCTTTCTCTAATGGACCTAACAATCCTTTTTAGAGTTAAGGATTCGATGAAATGAATATTAAAATCGTGTATAATTTCACTCACGGAGAAATACCCAAGTGGCTGAAGGGGTCAGTTTCGAAAACTGATAGGAGGCGCAAGTCTCGCGAGGGTTCAAATCCCTCTTTCTCCGCCAGGAAAACATGATGAAAAAAATTAAAAAAAGACAAGTCTTCGGATCTATTATTCTCGTTTTTGGTCTGATTGCAGTGCTACCCAGACCTCAAAACTTCAAAGGTGAAAATCCATTAAGGGTCGGTAAAAATGAATTACCTTTGTTAATAGCCCATGGCGGTGGAAACCTTGAATTTCCAGACAATACTCTAGAGGCTTATTATCATGCCTTTAATATTAATGAATCCGTTATGCTTGAAACGGACGTCAACCTAACGAAAGATGGCGTGGTGATTTTATCTCATGATCGCTCTCTAGACCAAAAAACAAATTTGACAAATGCTGACATCATCGAAACAAACTATTCAGATCTCGTTAATCAAGAAATAGATTTTGGTTTTAATAATCCCATTTCCGGTGCAAATGGTTATAACACTTCCAATACGTTTATTAAATACACTAATTATTTAGGCCAAGAAGTTTCGCCATTAGACGTGACTTATCCAGAAGGAATTGAACCTCGGCACCCCACAAAGTTCCTCGTGTCAACGCTAGAAGAGTTAATTACACAATTTCCAACCAATCTTATTAATGTTGAGATTAAACAGATGGGTGAAATCGGTTTAAACGCCCTTGATCAAGTAATTGAATTAATGGATGAATTGAGTGAAGAATATCAAACTTATGAAAGGATTATTCTTGCGAGTTTTCATCAGGAAGTATATGAAGAACTAAATCGATTAAAATCGACAAGCCATCCACAATTGATGTTTTCTCCAGAATTTAATGGCGTGCTGTCATTTTTCATTATGCAAACAACATTAACGAGTGCTTTTTATACTGAACCTGTAGCAGCATTTCAACTTCCAACGGAGCAATTAGGTCTTTCACTGACGACGAGTCTATTAATAAATACGGCACATATGCATAACATCGCTGTCCATTATTGGACCATTAATGATGAGTCGACCATGCGTGAATTAATTGAAAAAGGTGTTGATGGCATCATGACCGATCGACCAACCTTACTTCAAGAAGTCCTTAATAGCTATCAATAACTACTTAATCGGCTTAATAAAAAATTTACCATAAACTTGGTGTGATGGAGATTCATCAATAAAGGATTCAGGATCAACTTGACGAATATGTTGAACTACACTAGGAACTTCTCGACTTGATACTACCATGTACACAATATATTTCACTGCGTTTGTATAACCACCTTTAGCTTGAACAACGGTGCAACCATGAAAGAATTTTTCCATTAAAATTTTAGGCAAATCTGTTCGAGATGTAATGATTTGCAATTGCGTTTTCTTATTTCGAATATTAATCGCATCTACAACTCTTGAGGTTGTAAAGGAGTAAATGACTGAAAAAATAACAGCATTTAACGCGCCAGTTGATGAGTCAGTGTTAAGTAAATACAAAATAGTGAAGAAAAAATAAATGGTCACATTAATTGCAAAGGCATATTTACCAACAGAAGTAGACTTCACATTAGCAAAATAGACGGTAATTACATCCATGCCACCACTAGAAATATCCATCAAATAAGCAAGTGAACTTGCGATGCCCTGAATAAAGCCTGAAATGATTGCTCTTGACAATAAATCGTCAGCAATTGTAATCAACTGCGTCCAATCATGAGGAATGATTTCAATAAAAACTGAAGTGGTAATGACATTGAGAAATGAAAATACTGCAAAGCGCTTTCCAATTTTAGTGTAGGCAAGTATGAAAATTGGAATATTAAAAATAAAGTAAAGAATCGCTTGCATTGTTCGATTTTCAATTTGATTAAAGAGATTCAACAAATCAAAAAGACGATTGAATATTTGTGACACGCCTGAAACCCCACCTGTAATTAAAGGTGTTGGAATTGGATCGCCAGCGGGGACGATGAAAGAGCGAAAGATGTATGCTGCTAATAATGAGGAGATACATGAAACTAAAAATATACCAATATTTTCAAGAATGTTCTTGAGTTTTGGATTTTTATTGAGGTTTGTTTCAATTTTTTGAAGGATGTTTGTCATATTGCACCACCTTTAAACCGAAGAAATTATACCCTATTTTGTTAATTGTTGGTTTAGAAGTAATTTATATTGAAGATAATCAAACTATTTGATAACATTAACGTGCTATTCGTGATTAACTGGAGGTTATCAAATGAAACCAATTGGCATGTTTTTCGGAAAGATATTTGGCGGATTATGGAATTGGATTAAGGAAACTGCGTGGGTCCAACCTTTATTAATTGTTGGAACGATTTTTGCCATTATATTCTCAATTCCTACCATTACTGAATGGGTCAATGGTATTGCAGAAAGTATTAATAGTCCTGAAAGTTACTATCGAAACTATCAGAAAAAACTAGAAGGTGAAGAAAATTCAGAAGCGCAAAAGCTTGTCGATGCGATGATGGAAAATTCAGATGAATTTGGTGAAAAGTTTATGCTTGTTTTTGTGCAAAAAGATTGCCAATTCTGCAAAGATGCTCAACCTGGATTTAAAGAACTCCTCGACAACACCTCGCGTTATTATGGTACCCAAGAAATTGACTCCATTACTCCTGTCACCAAGGAACAATTTGGAACCTTCAAATTCTACACTATCTTTATCGATGAAACTTATGACTTTGCAGAGGATGAAACAACCACCCCATTTGAAAGGTTCCTCTTACGCAATTCAGACTTTTTAGAAAGAACAGCTGAAGTGGCGAGAAACTCCGCCTATAAAGTTAACGGTCAACTCAATGAAACGCAAATCGAATCACTCGAAAGTGGTGAAAAGAATGCAATTTCCACACCAACTGCAATTATGTTTGACTTGTCTGATAATAGCCCCGAAGTCGGTATCTCTGAGTTACTCATCTCCATTCCTGGGGCTAACTTGTATGACAGAGCAGTGACACTTTCCGATGCTTGGATGCATCGTAATCAATTTGAATTAAATTAATTCACTTTAAACCTATCTACCTAAAAGCGTTTCCGGAAGGGAACGTTTTTTTGTATAATGTAAAAGATGGAAAATTCAATCTGGTACGCGATTCAAAAACCGAACATAATCGCAGGTACAACAACAAGACACGGTGGTCATTCAATCGGCGTTTTTAAATCTTTAAATTTAGCATACCATACCGGCGATGACATGAATAAAGTTGAAAAAAATCGTGACGTTTTTTCTAATTTAATTCAAGTGCCAAGATCCCAAATGGTTTTAACTTATCAATCTCACAGCACCTTGATAAAACGTGTTTTTGAGCAGGATGCGGGAAAAGGGAACCACGAATTCAAGTCTGGAGTCGTTGCAGATGCTTTATATACTACAGAGAAAAACTTGATGTTGGGAGTCTTTCATGCTGATTGTGTTCCTGTCTTCATTACACATAAGCATATAAATCTAATTGCTATTATTCATGCTGGAACACCTGGTACTTTAGAAGGTATTAGTAAAAAAGTGATCGACCAAATCAAATCTGAAATGAAAATAAACCCCTCAGATTTACTTGCACATTTAGGACCTTCGTTGGATTTTGCACATCACCCGATCACACAAGAAAAAGCGAATGAGTTGCTTCAAAAAAATGATAAATTCAAAGATATCATTAAAAAAATCGGCGGCAGTTATTTTTTAGACATACCCTTACTCAATTATTTACAACTCGTTGATGCAGGACTATCACCCCGTTCTATTCATGTGAGTAATTTAGACACTTTTTCAAATGCTAAAGACTATTTCTCATACGAACGTGATCAAAAAACGGGACGTCACATTTCCTTTATTGTTTTAAAGTAATATTTAATTTTTTAAAATAAGGTAATACTGCGTTGGGCACAAGTGAAGTAATATCAACTTGATTTAAATATAATTGCTTAATCAAACTCGAAGAAATAATTTGGTGGGGTTGTTTCGCCATGAAAAATACCATTTCGATATTTGCATCGATTAGTTGATTACCCGAAAAAATATCATGTTCATACTCAAAATCGGGAACGGTTCTTAAACCTCTAACTAAGGCAATTGCAGATTTAGATTGAGCATAACGAATGGTTAATCCTTCAGTACTATCCACAATTACTCTTTTTGAACCAAAAGCCTTTGCAATTTCAAGAAGCATGGATTTTCTATCGTCAAGGGAGAACGTACTATTTTTGTTGGGGTTTACGGCCAAAAGCAAGATGACTTGATCAAAAATTTTCAAAGCACGATTTAAAATATCAATATGCCCATTGGTGATAGGATCAAAGCTTCCAGGATAAATTGCAATTTTCATTATTTTTTCCAACCGATATGAACAAATGTTCTACCATAATTATAAGTCTTTACCATCAATTTGTCTTCGTTAAATTCATGAAGATTAGAGTCATTCTCATAAACCACAATTGAACCAGGTCGAAGGAGATTACTTTTAAACAATATTTTAAATAAGTTTTGCTGATGATTAAATGCATAAGGCGGATCAATAAAAACGATATCAAACTGTATGTGATTTATACGAGCGAATTCCAGGAAATCAATCGCATCAAGTTGCATAATCTTCAATTGATTGATTTTTAAGCTACTGACGTTGGCTTCTATAATACTTTTTACTTCTGGGTGGTTGTCATTTAAATAAGCAAATTTAGCACCACGTGATAGAGCCTCTAAACCATATGCACCTGAACCTGCAAATAAATCAAGAACCATCGCATCCATAACGTTGGTTGAAATTGCTGAAAAAATAGCTTCTCTAACTCGATCTTTGGTGGGTCGAGTAATTGTCAAAGACGGTTGTAAAAGTTTTCTTGATCGAAATTTTCCACCAATGATTCTTAACATATTTAACAACCTGGTGGATGAGACTTAAAGGGGGTAAAAATTTTTTGTTGGATCATTTGGTAAATTTCTCTTACTTGGCCATATGATTTTAAATAGTCTCGTACTAATGGGTGAGAATCAACATGAATTTTAACTTGGTGTAGCTCTGCTCGGGCTCTTAATAAATGTGGACTTTCATCACCATAACTTTCCCACATCGATTGATAATTTGCTTGAGCCCTTTGATAGGTTTCACTTAAGCTCAATAATGTTTGATTTTGATTTAACTGTTGATCGAGTTGATTAAGTAAAACAACGCGTTGATCTTGTTCTAACGTTTCCTTTAATTCTCTTGCTAACGTGATTAGTTCTGCGTAACTCATAGGTTTACTTTATCACACTTATTTCGATGTAGAATCAATAAAAATTATGGTAAAGTGAAAACTATGAAACGTCTCAAAGTCATTCAAGATCCAAATCCAATTTTAAGAAAAAGAGCAATGCCAGTTGCACTTCCTCTTTCAGAAGAGGATTCAAACTTGCTAAGAGCACTTTTGGATTATGTCCACAAATCTCAAGACAAAACCTATGCAGAAAAATATAACATACGTGAAGGAATTGGATTAGCGGCCCCTCAAGTTGGCATCAGTAAGCGTCTTACTGCGATCAGTTATCAACGGGGTGAGGTCAAAACGGAGTACATGCTCGCTAATCCTGTCATTGTCTCGCAATCAGTAAAACAAATTGCTCTCAGTTCTGGTGAGGGATGTTTATCCGTACCAATAGAACATCCTGGATATGTTTATCGAGCCAATAAAATCACCGTAAAGGCATTCGATTTAATTCAAAACAAAGACATTCTTATCCAAGCGGAAGGATTTGATGCCATTGTTTTACAACATGAAATAGACCATTTAAACGGTCGTTTATTTTATGATTATTTGGATAAGATTGATCCGTTTAAAGAAAAAACCAATGCCACCCTTTTATAGCGATATTTCCTTTACAATTTTATTTTCATTGATTATAATTTAATTAATAAAGACGATGCATAGATTCATTATTATCATTAAAGGAGTTTTTTATGGCGTTTAGTGCTGGTCAAGATGGCGTTTCTGTTTTTGCTCTAGGTGGTCTAGGAGAAGTTGGAAAAAACACCTATGGTGTTGAATCTGAAAAAACTTTGATCCTTATTGATGCTGGAGTGAGGTTTCCTGAAGAGGATTTACCGGGAGTGGATTATGTCATACCCGATTACTCACACATTAAAAATAATCAAAGGAAATTTAGAGCCTTAATCGTAACACACGGTCATGAAGACCATATTGGTGGCATACCATTTTTAGTGCAACACGTCTTTGTGCCTGTCATTTATGCACCTCGGTTAGCTGCAGCATTTATTCGTCATAAACTTCAAGATCAACGAATCAAAGAACCTGTCAAAATTGTGGAATACGATGAAGATACAATTCTGAACATCAATGAATTTAAAATTTCATTTTTTAGTATGACGCATTCCATTCCAGATTGTTTTGGAATCTGTGTGGATACGCCTGATGGTAGAGTTGTGACAACCGGTGATTTTAAAATCGATTTGACCCCAGTCGGTGCCGAAATTAACCTCGGTAAAATTGCAAAACTCGGAACAGAAGGTGTCGATCTTTTGCTTTCCGATTCCACCAATGCAGAAATTGAAGGTTATACGCCCTCTGAAAGAAGTGTTATTTCAGCTATTAATGATATTTTTGAAAATGCCAGTGGCCGACTCATTGTCTCCACATTTTCGAGTAATATTTCACGGATTCAACAAATTGTCGAAGCGGCAGTAACTCATAAAAAAAAGTTAGTGATTATTGGCCGTTCTATGGAAAACGCTGTCAGTATGTCTAGACAACTTGGTTATATTCGAATTCCTGATTCTTCGATTGTAGCGTCTGATGATATTCGAAGCTTACGATTAGAAGAAACTGTGATTATTTGCACCGGTTCTCAAGGTGAACCTATGGCCGCATTGTCACGTATCGCAAAAGGCGATCATAGGCAAGTAAAAATTGTTCCAGGGGATACTGTTGTTTTTTCATCAAGTCCTATTCCGGGAAATGGTCTAAGCATCAATCGTGTTGTCAATCAACTTACGAGGGCTGGCGCCAATGTTTTAACCAATTCAATTTTATTCAACGTTCACTCTTCTGGTCACCCAGCAAGACAAGAATTAAGATTAATGCTAAAACTCTTTAAACCAAAATACTTTATGCCAATGCATGGTGAGTATCGGATGTTGAAACTACATACGGAAATTGCTGAAACGTTGGGCATTCCAAAGCAAAACTCATTTATCTGCCGTAATGGTGATATCTTAGTACTAAAAAACCATCAAGTCAGTCGAGGCGGACAAGTTCCTGCAGATGCTGTCTATATTGATGGTAAAGACATTAACGGCTTGTCAACTGCGGTTATTCGCGATAGAAAAATACTCGCTGATGATGGCGTTGTTTCAGTGTCTGTGGTAATCGATGCAAAAAACAATCAATTAATGATTAAACCAACCATTATCGCTTTAGGATTTGTCTTTCAATCGGCAAACGATATGTTAAAGAATGCTGAGTTTAAATTGGAAGAAAAATTGAAATTATTGATGAAAAATCGTGTGTCTTTTTCCGAGTTAAAGAACACAATCAAAGAAGTCGTTGGTAAATATTTATTTATTAAAACACAGCGAAATCCAATGATTATTCCAGTGATTATGAACCGCGGTTCATAAACTTAAATATTCTTTACAAAGGTTTTCTTTAACGTATCAAAATAAGGGTGTTGCTGTTGATGGTAAAGTCGAAAAGTTTTTTTACTTGTTTTCACCTTTACTTTTTCAACAATTTCTTCTGAATTAACCAACAGGTAGTCATAGCCAAAGATGGCCTTCTTAAAGTCACCTTTGAAAGTGATGACACGATTTGCATCTAACACAAGTGAACTACCAAGAGATCGATAGGCATTATTTTGAATTGTAGCCATTTCAGTAAGTTGTAAACTTGCAGTTGAAACATCCACCAGGGCACCACCTAAACTTTTATTGTAGGCGCTACTACCTAAAGTACTTGCAACAATTAGACCCGTACCTCGAAAGGTTTGAAGTTGCTGGTCATCAATCAATACATCCGTAACAAAGGTGTGAAAAGGATTTTCAACCCTGACTTCATTAACCGCATAAAATGTTGATGTCTTTTTACCAACAAGGGAAATTTCTACCAAAGGATAATTGACACTTTGACGGCGCATTTGAGGAATCGATTTAACTAATAGATCTAATTGTTCAGGATAAAATTCACAGAAAAAACCAAGCGTACCAGTATGAATGCCAACAAAAACAACCGAATCCAACATTGACAGATAGGTTTGAATTGACCGTAAGAAAGAACCATCTCCACCAATAAATATTACGATTTCAGGCTTTTGATTATCTTGGATATGACCAGCAAAATTAAGTTTGATTTCCAATTTCTTGGCTATCATTTTAGATTGGTCATCTTCTCTCACCATTAATGTATATTTCATATTCTTTTGGTATATTGATGTAATTTATTTTATCATATAAAAGAACAGACTATTAAATGAGGAACCCATATGTCAACAAACATTGAAATTGAAGCAAAAATATTAGTAAATGAAACAGAATTTAATCAATTAAAGACATTACTTCATATCGATGAAAAGATGAAAGTAGTACAAACGAATCATTATGTGGATGATCAGAAAGGTTCCCTGAGATCGTATGGTTTTGCGTTGAGAATTCGTGAACTTGGTCAAACATATACCCTGACCTTAAAATCACCAATGGCAGAAGGTACGCTTGAAAAAAACCAACAAATTACCCGAGAAGCATATTTAGGATTGCAACATAAATCAATTTTTCCTTCAGGGTTAATTAAAGATTTTTTAGAGATGTTTGGATTCGACACTTCAACTTTAAAAATTATCACTTTTTTAACAACAGATCGATATGAAACAACATTTGAAGGGCGCCATGTTTGCTTAGATAAAAACCAATATCATGGCCTCGTTGACTTTGAAGTTGAAAGTGAAGAATCTTCATTAAAAAACGCTGCAGAAACTCTCAAATTACTATGTGAAAGAGCAAATATTGCATATAATGCTAACCATATTTCTAAATACGCACGTGCGATTAAAACTTTAAAATAAACTATTTCTCTGTTGAATCTATATTAGCCGTCTTTTTTTTTAAGGGATTAATGCTTTTCTCTTTGAAAGTCGATTGGCGTTTTGAAACTGGAATAAAGGTTCGAATTTCTTCTTCGTTATAGCCAACTTGAATACGGCGATCGTCGACCATGATGGGCCGTTTAAGCACTGAAGGATTTTCTTTAATAAATACAACTAATTGAGAAATTGACATGTTTTCAACATCTAAGTTTTGTTCTTTGATTACCTTGCTTCGCGTTGAAATAATATCTTCTGTTCCGTTTTCTGATTTTTCTAGCATCTCTTTTAATTCTGATTCATTGAGAGTTGCAGAAAAAATATTGCGCTCCTCAAAGGGAATTCCTTCTAATTCAAACCACTTTTTAACTTTCCGGCAACTTGAACAGCTCGGAGAAGTGTATATTCTAACCATCTATTTTTTCCTATTTTAAGTATACCCCTTTGGGTACTATTTACCTAATGATTATCGAAACTTTACAATGAATTTGCTAAAATGATTTGGAAAGAGATAAAAATACATTCAATATGGCAAGAATGATTAGTGGCATTAAACCAACCGGCGGTCTAACTTTAGGTAATTATATTGGTGCACTAAAACGTTTCCCAAGTTTTCAGTCTCAATTTCAAACGTTTTTATTTATTGCCGATTTACACGCTTTAACCCTACCGATTGATCCCCAAACCTTAAAAGAAAATACGATTGACCTTGCGGCCTTTTATTTAGCGGCAGGTCTAGATCCGAACTTAAGTACGATTTTTTTACAATCTCAGGTTTCTGCCCATGCAGAATTGAACGCAATTTTACAAAATTTTGTTTATATGGGTGAGTTATCTAGAATGACACAATTCAAGGAAAAATCATTACAACTTAAAGATACTGCAATTGGATTAGGTTTATTTGCCTATCCAGTTTTAATGGCAAGTGACATTTTGCTATATGATGCTGAAGTCGTTCCTGTTGGTGAAGATCAGATCCAACATTTAGAGTTAACCCGTGATTTAGTTCAACGTTTTAATCATCGTTTTGGAGATATATTGGTCATGCCAAAAGCTCAACTCGGATCAACCGGTGCAAGGGTCATGTCCTTATCAGATCCGAGCAAGAAGATGTCAAAATCTGATCCAAAAGGTAACATTGAATTAAAAGAGGATTTAGCAACCATTCGCAAAAAAATAATGTCAGCAGTAACCGACTCAGAAACCTCGATTCGATATGATGAAAAACTTAAGCCAGGTATTAGTAATTTACTAAGTATTCTCGCTTCATTAACTGACCAATCGATGGATGTAACGGTTGCAAGTGTTCAAGGTCTCAGTTATGGATCGTTTAAAGCCAAGGTTGCAGATGTGGTGATTGAAAAAATAGGTATTTTACAAAAACGATATCAGGAAGTAATGATATCAGGACTTGTAAATGATGTCTTGAATCTAGGTGCAAAAAGAGCTCAAGTTGTTGCAAATGCAACCTTACAACGTGTAAAGAAAGCAGTTGGTCTATGGTAATTCCTCGGCATTTAATAGCTTTAGATTTAGATGGAACCCTTCTCAACAAAGATAAAAAAATTTCAAAGGCAACCCTTACATATTTAAAACAAATAAAAGAACACCACGTTATTGTTTTAGCGACAGGGCGTCCTTATCGTTCTTTTATAAAATATTATCAACAACTCGGATTAAATACACCAATGGTTTGTTACAACGGCGCATATGTGACGAATCCTACGGATGCAAAGTTTCAATCATCTAGTTTTGCTTTTCCTCAAGAGGTTGTTAAAAAAATTTATTTAGACATCGGGGTAAATCACCTTGACAATGTGATGTGCGAAACTAACGTTAATATTTGGTTGCTCAAAGAAGAAAAAAATCTAGCATCCTTTTTCTGGCATGAGAATATGAATATTATTTATGGACCGCTTGAAAAGACATTAAACGAAGATCCAATGACAATGATTATAAAAGTAAAAAAGCGAAATCAAAAACTTGACCAAATGGTTTTTAATGCAGTTAAAAAACACCCTGGATTAAAGGTTCGTTTTTGGGGATCCTCACAATTTTGTGAAATTTACTACCGACACATATCTAAAGGTTCCGCACTTTTAACATTATTAAAAATATATCGAATTCCTAGAAAGTACTTTATGTGTTTTGGTGACGCTGAAAACGATCGTGAAATGTTACAGTTTGCTTCCACTAGCTTTGTGATGAAAAATGCCGAACCACACATTAAAAAGTATGGTAAGTATATCACTAAAAAAGATCATCATCATGATGGAATTATTGATGAATTAAAGGACTATTTTAAACGTTTATCTTCGCTCAAATAAAGCGATGAAAAATTCTGCAAATATTGGTTTAACTTGGTTTGAACATCAAGCGAATTTTTGCCATTGATTAAAAAATAAAATTTACACTTGGGTTCTGTGCCACTGGGCCGTACGACTATACTTGAGCCATCATCGAAATTAAGTTTAACAACATTCGCATGAGGTAAAGCGATTGAATTAACATGGCCTTTATCATCTTTAGAAACCTGCGATTGGTAGTCTTCAAACAAAACAACTTTAAATTGTTGAAATGGTTTAAAAGGAGTTAGGCGAATTTTATTCATTAATTGATTCAAGAAATTTTCACCTTCAACACCTGAAAGGGTTAATGAAAATTGTTTATCTAAATGATAGCCATAAGTTTGATATAGTCGGTCAAGTGCTTGACCTAGGTTAATGCCGTTTAAAGAATGATGAAGTGCCATTTCGGCGTATAGCATTAACGCTTGAATGGCATCTTTGTCCCTGACAAAATCACCAATCAAGCATCCATATGATTCTTCATAACCAAAAATAAATTGAGGGCCAGCATGGTGTTGATAAAACTCAATACGATCACCAATAAATTTAAAACCTGTTAAAAAAGTTTCAGTTTTAATTTTGTAATGTTTGGCAATTTTACGACCAAGTGGGGTTGTGACAATAGTGTCATAAATAACAGCATTTGAGGGTAATTTTTGGAGTTTTTGCCGTTGTGAAAGTATATATTCAATTAATAAGGATGCAGATTGATTTCCATCCAGTAATTGATATTGACCTTCGATGTCACGATATGCTAAACCGACTCGATCAGCATCGGGATCGGCAACCATAACTAACGAAGCTTGAGACTTTTTTGCATATTGAATTGCTTTTTCGTAAGCTAATTTTTCTTCTGGATTTGGCGTTAAAGTTCCTGAGAAATCAGGATCAGGTTGACTTTGTTCGGGGACAACAAATACATCATATCCAAGTGAGCGAAATAATGAAGGAAGGATTCGATAGCTTGCGCCATGTTGGGGTGAAAAAACTATTTTAAATGATTGTTTATCTAATTTGGGTTGAAGCTGTAAAGACCTAACCAAATTTAGATAGGTTAATTCAATTTCACCATCAACGGTTTTAATGGTTCCTTTAGGTTCAAATGTAGGAACCTTTACTTCTAATGGTTCGGGTAAAGTAGAAAGGATATCAATTAGAGGTTGTATTTTGTGGGGTACAAGTTGACAGCCTTGTTCATCATAAACTTTGTAACCATTGTATTCCTTTGGGTTGTGGGAGGCAGTAAGCATGATGCCACCCAAACAATTTAAATGCCTTACTGCAAATGATAATAATGGTGTAGGAACCAGTTCAGAAAAAATAAAGGTATGAATACCCATTTCATTGAGTATTTGAGAAGTGAGCGTGGTAAAGATTGTCGCATTTCGTCGATTATCATGGGCAATGACAACGCCTCTTTGCAAGGATTGAGGATATAAACGTCGAAGCATCAAACCATAAGCAACGGTGACTTTTTTTATGGTAAATTCATTAATTCGATTGGTACCTAAACCCATGATTCCACGCATACCGGCAGTTCCAAATTCAATATCCTTGAAAAATGCATCATCGATTTCTTCAGGCTTAAATGTTTTTAATTGTGTTTTAAAATTGGCAGCCATTTTCGGATGGTTAAGCCAATACTGATATTGAGTATTCGCGATGGTTTTCATGAAGATAATTTTACCAATAATTCTTCCTCTGTTCTATCTAATTTAATTGTAAAGGTTTTGTGGGAAAGACCTTGAAGCACTCCTGAAATTTCTCCAAAGCTTAGTTCGGTTGCATGTAAGAATTGATGTTCATATTTATATTCGTCCAACAACCATTTGTTTGCTTTAAAATCGCCATATTTTCGATCACCGGCAATTGGGTGTTGAATTGCTTGCATGTGCACTCTTATTTGATGAGTTCTTCCCGTTATTAAATGGACTTTGATTAAAGTAAAATTACCATAATTTTTGATAACTTCATATTCTGTTAATGCCGATAAACCTTGTTGATCACGATTGGCAACAAAGACCATTTTTTTAGCATCATCTTTTACCAAGGGTAAGTCAATCTTACCTTGACCTTTTAATTGACCCACGACTAAAGCAAGGTATTGCTTATTCATATCTTCTTTTTCTTTGAATAGTCGGTGGAGTGATTGTAAACCTTCGATGGTTTTTCCGTATAAAACCAAACCACTGGTATTGCGATCTAAACGATGACCTGGAGCAGGGGTAAACCCGGGTTCTTTTGGATCAAACTCTCCTTTAGCAAATAGGTGCTCAATTACCATTTCTGTTAAGGTATGCTGGCGTGTATCATCTTCACCTTGCACCAACAGACCTTTTGGCTTATGAATCATCATGCAGTGAGCATCTTCATAAACGATGGGCAAATCAAGTAACTTTTTTTGATATCGACGATGGACTGTGAAATCCTGTAGTTGATCATCATGAACGTAGGCTTCAAGGATGTCCCCTTCTTTTAAAATATAGTCAATTGAAATACGTTTACCATTAATTTTGACGTCTCTTTTTCTAAATAATTTATAAATAAATGACAAAGGTGCTTCTTTTAACCATTTACGCATAAATTTATCAGCACGTTGATTGGCAGTTTGTGATGTGATAGTAATTTGTTTCATCTACGATATTTTAACACTTCTTGGTGTCGCCATTAGGTAAGTTTTGTTATAATCAATATCACGGAGAAATACCCAAGTGGCTGAAGGGGCAGGCTTGGAAAGCTTGTAGGTCCTTAACCGGGCGCGAGGGTTCAAATCCCTCTTTCTCCGCCATATAAATAAATGAATATTATCTTTGCATTATTACTAACCTTATTTGCTGGACTAGCTTCCGGTATTGGTGGATTACTTGCATTTACAAAACTTGCTAATAACGCTAAGTTTTTTGCTTCAAGTTTAGGCTTTTCAGCAGGAGTAATGATTTATGTTTCATTTCTTGAAATAATTCCTAAAGGTTTAACGGCATTAAATGAGAATTTTACTTCATCCGTGAGTGAATGGATTGCGATCGGAGGATTCTTCGTTGGCATCATTTTTATTTTGTTAATTGATCAATTGATTCCTCACGAGCAAAATCCTCATGAAATAAAGGAAAAAAACCAAAATTCGAATTTAATCAGAATGGGATTATTTTCTGCTTTTGCAATTGCTTTACATAATTTTCCCGAAGGAATGGCTACCTTTTATGCTGCTTTAGAAGATGCTCGTTTAGGTTTTGGCATAACCATCGCTATCGCACTTCATAACATACCAGAAGGTATTGCGATTGCCTTACCAATTTATCAAGCGACTAAAAATCGTGCAAAAGCATTCAACCTTGCCTTGATATCAGGACTGGCAGAACCAATAGGTGCGTTGATTGGATTTTTAATATTTTCTTCAATCTTACCTACGAGCGTTTTCGGTGTTATTTTTCCTTTTGTAGGCGGCATTATGGTCTATATATCGTTAGACGAGTTGCTACCAACTTCTGAAAAATATGGCCATCATCATTTATCGATTCTTGGATTAATCGGTGGCATGGCCGTGATGGCACTTTCACTATTAATTATTTAATTTTTTTTATAAACGATTTGATTATCAATCACTGTCATCATAACGGTTGTCGTTTGTAGTTTTTTTTCGTCTTGTATAAAATCCTCATTAAAGAAAGTAAAGTCTGCTAGGTTTCCAATTTTTAGAGTGCCACGATGGGCTAGATCATAAGTAGGAGCATTCGCGCCTATTGTGTAGAGCTCAACTGCTTCTCGCATCGTTAATTTTTCTTCAGGTTGGTAAACTTTTTGATTGTGATCACTGATACGTTGGGTTAGCGCTTTGATACCTAAAAGCGGATTAGGTATTTCGACAGGTGCATCACTACTACCGCATAAAACGAGATTGGCTTGAAGGTATTGTTTCCATGGATAAATAAGTTCTGTTTTTGGAGATATCATTTCCAATGCCCAAGGAAGATCAGAGGACATAAATTGAGGTTGAATATCAAAGATCAAAGAAAGGTTTTTCAACTTTTGAATGGTCGATGGTTTTGCAAACGAAGCATGTATAATGCGATCATGCAAGCCAGGTTTTACAGGATATTTCATTAGCCAATCTGCCACTTCATCAAGTGCTTGATCTCCAATGGTATGAATGGCGATTGGTAATCCAGCTTGGCGAATTCGAATCAATAACGCTTCCCAAGCTTTTAGATTAAATTGTCTTTCTCCCATGTTATTTGAATATTGATAGGGATGTGACATCAACGCTGTTTGACTAGAAATGGTGCCATCATAAAAAGTTTTAATCGCTCCTAATTGTAAATAAGGATTTTGATTTAACCATGGGCGTTTACTTTCTAAATAGGCATCTAATTCTTTATGGTGAATTAATAAATGGGTTCGGAAAGGAACCATCTTCAGAGCGTCTTCAAAAGCTTCTAAAGTATCTTGATAACCATTAAAGTAATAAAGATCATCGCTATGACCACCCGTAACCCCAAAAGCTTGTAATTGTTTGAGGGCTCTAACAATCATAGATGTTAGTTCAGTTTTTTTATACTTGGGTATGCTTTGAACCGCTGTCATCGCATCAGCTTCGTGAAGAATGCCTGTTGGGTGTTTGTCTAAACCAATACGATTGAGTAATGCTTGATTAACCGTAGCCCCATGATAATCAGCATGCCGCAACAAAATCGGTACCGTTGAGGATATTCCATCGAGATCCTGTTTATTCAAATCCTGTTCGATGTGACCTTGTGCATACAAAAAAGGGGGTTTCAAATGTGTACGAACTTTATTTAGAACTTCTTCTTTTTTGAGTGATTTATTTAATTGCAGTAGACTTAGTTTTTCTCCATAACCTAAAATATGTAAATGAGCATCAACCAAACCTGGTAAACCCATCCATCCTTGGACATCAATCGAAGATTGTGCTTTCCAATGTGGATGGAAACCGAGATGAACAATTTTTCCATTTTCAACCCAAATTTCTTTAACATAGGGTTGATCTTGAATTAAAGTATGAAAGCGACCATTGAAATAACGTGTTTTCATTGAATATTGAAAAAAAATTGCTTATTCAGCAATCTTAGCATCTTGTAATCGTTGAGCTCTGCGTTGTGATTTTTCCAATAGTTTTTCTTCATCACTTGCTAGACGTTGCATTAAGGTTGCAAAAATAACGGCACCGACAATCATCAATAAACTACCCCAAATTTGCCAGGAAAAATTTGTGGAAAGAAATTCATTCATTGAATTTTCAGCGATTCGGATCCAATTTTGATCATATGGTAAGTTGACTAAATCACGTAAAAAACCCAAAATGGCGAGAACCAAACCTGAAACTAATGATAATAAAGACAACCCACCCCAAATTTGTTGTGGGAATGTTAAACGTGTTTGTTTATTGTTGGTCATGATAATTTCCTAGAAAGATTTTAGCAACTTTGCTGAATAAATTCAATTGAATTCACTTAATCGTTTCCTTTAAGTTATAAACTCGTTTTATCAAATGTTTAGCATACTTTTTGACTTCTGGATGCGCGTGATCCATACAATAACTTTCAGAAAATGCTTTAAACATTGGAATGTCGTTGCCGGAATCACCCACCACAATTACATCCTTGGGTTTAACACCTTTCTTTTTAATCAGTGCCCGTAATGCCGTAGCCTTATTCGTTCCTAAAGTTGAAACCTCAATCAAACCGTTAATCCAAGCGATTTCAAGTTGAGGAAATTTCTTCTTCAACTTTTTGCTTTCTACTAAGGCTAATTTTTTGCCATGTTTACTGATTCCAAAATAAATTAACAAACGTTGAATAACAGCATCTCCATGAACTTGTTTAAGAAAATAATTGTTATCTTTTTTGTAATCCTCACGATAACGACCTTGTAGTAGATAATAAATGCGGTAAATAATATCTAAATACCACACATAGTTTGATGTAAATACAATGTTAGATTCATTTTTTGTATCAATTGAAAACATGAACCTGCGATGCCTTTTTTGAATGTAGTGTGTTACATCCTCAACATCTTTAGATGCCATAGATTGATCAAGAATAACCTGATGATCATGGACAACCATACAACCATTACGACAGACAAAATCAAGATCTAAATTAATTTGTTTTAAAACTTTTTCTACAAAAAGGCGATTCCTTGAAGTAACAAAAACCACTTCATGACCATGAGCAATCGCAAATTTTAAAAATGTAACGTTCTCTTTGGATACTAAGCGAATCCTTTTTTTGGGATAGAATAGCGTTCCATCTAAATCAATTGCAAACAATTTTGGCATGATTTATTGTAATTTATTTTCAGCCTGAATTAAACCAAAACCACCATCTTGACGATGATATAAAAGGCTAATTTGTTTATCTTCGATATCTAGATAAATAAAGAAATTATGACCCAATGCTTCCATTCTGGTAATGGCTTCTTCCATGGTCATTGGGTTCAAAAAAATAGATTTTGTACGAACAACCTCATCTTTTTTACTTTGAACTTTTTCATTTTCAATCGCGTCTAAAATGATAGATTCACCTAAACTCGTATGTTTATAACTTTTAATTCGAGTCTTTAGTTTTCGTAGTTGATTGTCTAGTTTGTCTAGTGCTAAATCAACTGCAGCATATAGATCATCGTGTTTAACTTCGGCTCTGAGATCCATCATTGGCGTAAAAATTGTAATTTCAACTTTCGCTCCCACTTTGTAAGAACGAACGACGACTCGACAAGTCACATCATCTTTAATAACGAAAAACTTATTAAGATGGTCGAGCTTTTTTTGAATCGTATTCGAAATAGCACTGGTAACCTCTATGTTCTTACCGACAATTTGGTATTTCATATGCCACTCCTTGTATAAATATTATCTCAAGTTTAGGTTGAAGAGGGTAGTGGTAATGTGGAAATTTAAAATAATAATTGTTGAATTTCAATCACTTTATCAGTTTTTTCCCAAGGAACATCTAAATCTGGTCTACCAAAATGGCCATAGATGGCTAAATCACGGTATTTAAATGTTGGTCGATTTAAAGAGAAACGTTGAATAATCTCTCCGGGTTTAAAAAAGAATACCTTTTTAACCACTTGCAGAACTTTTGCTTCGGTTAATCCTTTTTTCAATGTTCCGAATGTAAATAATGTTAAAGAAACAGGTTCGGCTTGTCCAATAATATAAGCAATTTGAATTTCTACTTTTTTAGCAACACCCGCCTCAACTAAATTTAAAGCGATATAACGGGCTAAGTATGCGCCTGATCGGTCAACCTTTGTGGCATCTTTTCCAGAAAAAGAACCACCACCATGTCGGGCATAACCGCCATAGGTGTCAACAATAATTTTTCGACCCGTTAAACCTGTATCACCTGCAGGACCACCGATGACAAAACGATCGGATGGATTGATATAAACTTCATAATCAGAATTTAAATGAAAGGATTGAACTACAGGCTTGATAATTTTTTCTGAAATAAATTCTTTAAATTCTGAAAAAGGGGTCTTGGGATCATGTTGGATGGACATTACAACTTTGTTTACCTTAATTTTTTTACCAGAATAAGCAATTGTAACTTGTGACTTCATATCTGGTCTAGCATAAGGAAATTGACCTAGTTTTCTGAGTCTAGAGGCAACTCTCACTAATTTTTGAGCGAGAACAATTGCTAAAGGCATCTTACCTTCAGTTTCATCTGTGGCATATCCAAACATGAGACCTTGATCACCGGCAGTGGTTTCAATTTTTGAAACAGCTTGATTAATGTCTTCTGACTGTGTTTGAACCCAATCAAAAATCTCAACTTCATTGACAGAAAAATCTAGTTTAGGATCTGTGTAACCTATTTCTTTCATCACTTGTTTAGCAATGGCAGTCATATCAGGTCTTTTAATCGTGTGTGAAGAAAATCTTACTTCACCACCTATCAATAGTTTTTGTTTTGCGGCAAAACATTCAATCGCTACGTGTGCTTGTGGGTCAAGTGCTAAACAAGCATCCAAAATAGCATCCGCAATTTGATCACAAACCTTATCCGGATGTCCTTCGGAAACTGCTTCTGAAGTAAATACCATTTCTTCTTTCATGAATTTATCCTCCTTGAATAAAAAAACTTTCCACGATGGAAAGTGTGTACGACTTTCGCTCATATCGTTCAGAGGTGGAACTCTGCTTGAACCAGCACTTACTAGAATTCTAGAGTTGCTACTGTGGTCGGTTCGTCTACACAGTGTCGGGATATGACCTTGAAAATATTATACAAAAAAAAACCTAACAATCAAAGAGGCTTACTTTATTAATTCCCCTTGTGTATCACCATTTAAACCAGCTGCATTCGCCTCATCGGTATCGATGTGCATGGCAAGAAAAAAATCTTTTCTAACGCGAATGACGACATCTCCAAATATTAAAGAGCGTGAGGACGAAATAACCTTCACAGAAACGATTTGTTTATCTTTAACTTGGAATAGATTTGCATCTTCAGGAGTCATATGAATATGCCGTTTAGCAATGATGCATCCAATGGGTAATTGAATTTGACCTTTAGGACCTACAATTGTAATGGGACTTGATCCTTGAATGTCTCCTGATTCCCTTACTGGAGGATTAATGCCTAACATTCTTGCTTCGGTGGCAGATACCTCAACTTGTGAAGCAGGTCTTACAGGACCTAGCACTACAACATTATCAAAAGTTCTTTTGGGACCTACCAAGGATAATCGAACATTCGATACATACTGGCCTGGTTGTGATAAAGGTCTTACTGATTCCATTTGAAAACCTTTTCCACATAAAATTTCTAAGTCATGTTGCGTAAGATGAATGTGACGTGCAGATGTTTCTACTAAAATTGTTTTCATATTCTTTAGTATTATATATGATTCTGAATTATACGTAGTATTTTTTGATTTCCTCCTCATAATGCTGAACTAAGGTTTTTAAAGTTTCGGACCAAGTTCTAGCAAGATTGATTTTTGCTTGTTCACCAATTTTTTTCAACTCATTAGGCTTATCTAAAATCTTAACTATTCTATTTGCAAAAATGTCTGCACCACCACTTTGAATAAAACCATTTATATTGTTATCAATAGCCGTGGAAACCGAAGTTCCCGCTAAAACTAATGAAGGTAGTCCATGTGCAGCAGCTTCCTTGACGACGAGTGGATCATTATCATACGCCGAAGGAAAAAAGAATAAATCTGCAAATGAATATAAGGCAGAAAGCGTTTGAGAATTTGAAATTTTACCCGTAAAAATGATTGGTGTTTTGATCAATAAGTTTTGTGCATATTGTTTAATAGCGATTTCATCTCGACCTTCTCCAACAATTATCAATTGGTATGTATCTTTGTTATCGTCAAGTTGATTAATGGTATCGATAATAAGTTTTAAGTTTTTTTGCCAAATTAATTGTCCAACAAACAAGATTGTATTTCTAGTTAGTTTAATTTTATACGTTGATTCAAGTCTTAAAAGTTCTTCTTTATTCTCTGGATAAACTTTGATATCTGTGCCATTTGAAAAAACCTTAATTTCTCTATTACTTAAGCCATAATCTTTGATGGTTTCTACAGTGGCTTTTGAGACGGTCCAAATTGCGTTCGATTTAGAAAAAAAACGAATGGTTAAATACTTAAGGTAGTTGGCGATGACTTTGCTTTTTGTTGCAGCATAAAAATCATCGTAATACTTACTATGAAATGTCGTGATTAATGGCACGTTATTTCTCTTGGATAACTTTAAAGCTAAATGACCAAGTAAAAATGGTGTATGTGCATGATAAATCGTAGGACCTTCATAGGATAAATTTTTGAGTAAACGAGGTCGAGCTAATCCATAAGGTAATGGATAAAAGAAACCTGGAATTTTAATTTGGGGAATAGGTACAATTTTATAAGGATACTGAGATATATCACCTGTAAATGGGACCACAACCGTAACATCAACGCCTTGTTTAACTAAGAAACGAGCATAAGCATCTACGGCTCTTACTACACCATCAATAAGTGGGAAAAAACCATCATTAAATATAAAAACTCTAAGGGGTAAATTGAAATTAGGTTTTTGCTTGGAGGTTTTACTCTTTTTTCCTTTTAATTCTTCAACAATTGTCAATATTACCCCAAGCATTAACCAACTATAGAAAAGCAAAAAGCGCCACAAAAAAACGGCAATGACTAAGGATTGACCGGTCATAAAAACTGAAAAAACAGTAGTGAAGGTAAATTCTGCTGCACCCGCGCTTCCAAGCGTTGGTGCTACGCCTAAAACAACATTAGCAAGTGCCATCATCATCAATACATTGAAGTAATTAAAATCTACATTTGAAAAATCAAAATTAGTTTTCGGAAAGGCATTTAGGATGAAAAATGAAAGACTTAGTAATGCAATTTGTGAAAGTAAAGAGAACCCAAAGACCATCAACAATTTATATACTCGTTTTTGGTAACTTTGAAATGCGATACGGTATTGAACGAGGCTCGTTGAAATAGCAAGGTTCCATCTAACACTATTCTTAGGAAAAAATATTTTGATAAAATTTAAAACTAATCTTTCGATTGGTTCACTTAATGAGGCCATCACCAGGATGATGGGAAACAAACAAGTAAAGCCAAAACCAATCCAAGCGAAGAGCAATAAAGTTGGATTGATTAAAATTCCAAAGAAGATTAATCCAATCAAGGCAATGAAACTCATTGCCAATCGCATCAATAATAAATCTAGCATTACTGTGGAAGTTGACTTACCAATTGATATTCCTTTTTGTAGCATTAAACCTATTAAAATAGGTTGTGATCCCAAACCCCAAGGTGTAATCAAAACATAATATCTTGCTAAAATTCCAAACCGTAAACTTTGCCAAAAAGAAATGGATTTTTCTGCGTCTTGGGTCAAGATATGAAAGCGAAAACCACTACTAATTAAAATAATTAAAAACATTAAAATAGCAAGAATTAACATCTGTTGATTGTTTAACCAGGTTTGTTGAAACATAAAAAAGTTTCGCCAATCAAAAGATTCAAAATCATTAAAAATGGAAATAAATGAAAGCACAACTCCTAATCCAATTGAGAAAAGTAAAAAAGTGAGACTAAAAAGTGAGGAGCTTTTTGATGTACTCACCTTAGTTTTATTTTGTTTGATTTGCATTGTCTTGATTTCATTTTAACGAAACTAGAGTAAAATAGTAAGGTATGTCGAGTAAACTTATTCAA
>Ga0079300_10000046_pt1 | contig 32967 bp, 27 predicted proteins | sample Wag4_2014_7_11_FD_74799 | JGI IMG/M metagenome (GOLD analysis project Ga0079300, IMG submission 74799) | Fresh water microbial communities from Ohio, USA - Utica-2 Time Series HT 2014_7_11 | ecosystem: Environmental > Aquatic > Freshwater > Water tank | place: USA: Ohio | collected 2014-07-11
AATGGGATATATATTTCTGCCTGAATTTTATGCTGACTGGGAGCGTCCTAATGGCGCCAAATGTTCACAGGATGTTGCGAAAGAAATTCTGAAACTAAAAGAGCAGCAGGTGGATGGCATCATTATGGATTTGCGTAACAATGGTGGTGGATCTTTATATGATGTTGTTCAAATGGTTGGCTTTTTTATACCTGAAGGTCCTGTTGTTCAAGTTAAAGACCGTGTGGGGAATCCAACTGTATTGAGAGACCGTGACAGATCGGTTTTATATGATGGTCCACTTGCCGTTATGGTGAATGAATTTTCTGCCTCCGCTTCGGAAATATTTGCTGCTGCAATTCAGGATTATGGCAGGGGAGTCGTGATTGGTAGTACTTCAACCTATGGAAAAGGTACTGTTCAGCGAAATATTGGACTTGAATCAGCTTCACGCATGTTAAACAATGATAACAGCGAACTGGGTACAATCAAGCTAACACTCCAAAAATTCTATAGAATTAATGGTGGATCTACCCAATTGAAAGGTGTTACACCTGATATAATCCTGCCTGATCAGTATGAGAATCTCAAGTATCGTGAGAAAGATAATCCAGATGCCATGCCATGGGATGAAATTCAGCGTGCTTTTTATACAAGAATTACCCCAACATACGATTTGGAAACTATCAAAAGAAGAAGCTTAGCTCGTGTATCTCAGGATTCATCTTTTTCTGCCGTTAAAAGCGTTTCAGCAATGATTGAAAAGTCAAATCAAAAGGTTTATTCATTGAAACTAGATATTTACAGAAATGAACAAAAACAAATGAGGGCCACCTTCAAACATTTGGAAGAATCCAACAAAGGACTGCAAGCTTTGACCATTCAAATGATTGATTCTGATGAAAAAAGGTTGTCAGCTGATTCTGATAAACTTGAACGGAGAAAGCAATGGATTAAAAATCTTTCAAGAGATATTTACATATCTGAAACCTGCAAGGTTATTTCAGATGTAATCAGTCAAATAACGCTGGTCAAAGGTTTGTAATTATTAGTCAAATTTGATTCCGTACCTGTTGGCAAGTACATTTTTATGATGGCGCCAATGACCAACTATGATATGCCCCAGAGCTCTGAGAGATATACTTTGGTTTAAATCTGTCAGAGCAGACCTTTCAAGCCATACCTCGTTGAAACTGTTAAATAATAAAATCGATGTTTTTCTCACCGTCAACATCGAATTAATCAGGTTTTCTTTAATATAATTATTGACCGATTCTTTCGCATATTCATTTTCATCAAAACTCCTGATCTGACGTGTATCATTTCGTGCAATACACAATGAACGATAGGCGAAAATCATTTCAGTATCAATACAGTGTTGTAACATTTGAGCAATAGTCCACTTGCCATCCGAATAAGCAAAATCAAAGTTTGCATCATTTAATGAATTCATATCCCTCTCCAACTCAGAAAAAGAGCGGGTTAATAAATCACTTAATTCGGTTGTACCAGAAAGGTTGACATATCCCTGAAAAAAAGGGGGATGTATAAGAATGGGAGATAAATCGGACATTAGTTACTTTTTAAGACTTTTTTTAGACTGATTTTGACTTTCAGCCATTTTTCTGTCTCCTTTTATTGTTGATGCCAACCTAAATGCTTGATATGCATTAACTATTCCACCAGTAGCTGATAACTGATCAACTCCAACCAATTCATCTTCTGTTCCAGGTTTAGTGTATTTATTACCAGCAGGCTTGTATACCGATTTTAAAATGACATCTTTGATCTGAACAGCAGACAATTCTGGAAAATAAGATAACAATAATGCAGATAAACCCGCAACTACAGGAGATGCCATACTTGTTCCATCCATATCCCCATAGGTATTCCCACCGGGAAGAGTTGAATAAATTTTTACTCCTGGTGCAAAAACATGCACTTCTCTCTTCCCGAAATTGGAGAATGATGCAATGAGTTCATCCTCTTTGGCACCACTTGCACCTACACTAATCCAGTTGGGAAAAGCACGTGTTGTATCATTATTTTCATTCATGGAAGGAAAATTATCTTCAAAATCAATATTTTTATGATCGTTTCCTGCGGCATGAATAAGAAGTACACCTTTACGCTCAGCATAGCGCATTGCCTCATCAACCCATTTTTTTTCAGGAGAAAAACTTTTCCCAAAACTCATATTTATAACCCATGCACCATTATCAACAGCATACCTGACAGCATTGGCTACATCTTTATCGTGTTCATCACCATCCGGAACTGCCCTGATAGGTAAAATTTCTACAAAATCTGCTATCCCGTTTATTCCTTTGCCATTATTCCTAACTGCCCCAATTATTCCGGCAACATGTGTGCCGTGTGAGGCATCTGTTCCCATTACATCATTGTTACCGTAATACCTGTCTTCTGGATCACTGTAGTTATCTTTAACCACTTCAGCCCTGTAGGCTCTGGGTTCTTTTTCAACAGCATCTACTTTTGCTTTTTCTCCTTCGTAAAATTGAATCAAATCAGTGATCAATGCGTTATTGTTGTTTTCCATCTGACGGGTTTGCTGAAAGAATCCAAGCATAACAGATTTTGCTTTTTTAACAGCAATTTCATCCGAATTGAAATTCTGTAATTCATCCCCTGTGTATTGCTTTTTACCTATGGCTTTCTGTAAAATACTGTCAGCACCAGGTATTTTGGCAACAATATCCTTTAATATCAAAACATACATGGCTGCTTCTTTGGCCTGAAACTCAAGCTGATATTTAGCTTTTGAATAAATTTTATAATTATTCAACTCTTCACCACTTAAATATTTGCCTCCATCTGCTATGGAATCATATTTACTTTTAAACTTGTAGTAAATCCTTGCACCCTCATAACTATCCTTTCCAACATTACTTCCATCTTTACCTCCAAGGAAATTCCATCCATGTATGTCATCAACATAGCCATTTTTATCATCATCAATTCCATTACCTGCTATTTCGTTCCTGTTTGTCCAAATAACAGGTTTCAAGTCTTCGTGCAAAGTATCAATACCAGAATCAATAACGGCAACTAGTATTTTCTTTTTGGGTGTTTTACCCTTGATAATCTCCTGGTAAGCTTTTTCAAGACTAATACCATAGACTTTGTTATCATTAATATCTCCCAAATGCCAATCTTTACCTTTTGCGGCTACGGCAGACTGTCCAATGACAGAGGAATTTAAAAAAAGAGACAGGAAAACGATTCCCAGGGCTGTATTAATTTTCATATTGAATGATTTCGAGAAACAAATTAGCTAATGAAATTTGAACTATAACGAACACTAGGCATAAAAAATCTCTAAAAAGTCTAAATTTTGGTATGATTCTCCTTATTCCGCTGAAAATAGAGGAGTATCAAAGAGATTGGTCCTGTAACAAACATTAACAAAGTTTGAACTGCCCACAACAACCAACCAAATGCTAGTCCTGTTAATGCATTGATTCCATATAACCCAAGTGTTTTTTGCACAGCCAACTGATATGCTCCGATTCCGCCCTGTGTTGCAATCATAGCAAAACTACCAAAAGTTAATATGGTGAGCGATGGAACCCAGCCAAGATGAGCCAAACCGGCAATAGCAGGAAAACCAACCCGAATACTTGCCAGATAGAGGAACCAGATACTGATTGTATAAATCAAGAAATAGTTCTTATGTTTCATTTTCAAGATTGTCAAGAGTCCCTCCAACACACCTGATAATAAAGCCCTTATTTTGATTACCCATTCTAAGTTGCTGTTTCTCAAATACTTAATGATAATAAATACAGAAAAGGCAATAACGATTACAATAATAATTATTGGGGTTAGTGATAGTTTAAATTTCTCAGATAATGCAAGAATAAGCTCATGTGTGTAACCACTTACCAATGATAGCTGTGTAATAATAGTTAGAAAAATTACCAATAAAAGACAACATAGATCAATAATCCGTTCCGCAACCATGGTTCCTACAAGTTTGTCAACCGGAATTTTTTCGTATTTGCCTATCAGAGAGCATTTCATGATCTCACCAAGACGTGGGAAAAGAAGGTTAAAGAAAAAACCAGTTAAAACAGCATAAAACACATTCGTTAAGCGTGGAGTTTTGCCCAATGGTGTTATCATCATACGCCACCTCAGCGACCTGACAAAATGACTAAGCATGAGAATTAAAATACAATATATTATGGTGAGTTTATCAGCTCCTTTTACCAAATCCAACAGTTTTTTGATGTCCTGATCAGAAAAATTGCGGAGTGAATACCATATTAAAGACAAACCCAAAGATAAAAAGAACAATAATTTCAAGCCAGATTTAATCCATTTTTGGGTCATAAACGTATTGGTGAGTAGTGTAAAGGTAGCCAAATCAGATAAATTTTGTATTTTTGTAATTAATTCACTGCTCCATCAACTCATAGCATGGTTACAAAAAAAAGAATATTGTTTATTGCTAATGAAATGTCACCCTACCTTGAACTTACTGAGTTCTCGGAGATTGTGAACAAATTAGCTATTAAAGCCAATGACAGTGGCTATGAAATAAGGTGTATTATGCCTCGTTTCGGAACAATAAATGAAAGACGGCACAGGTTACATGAAGTGGTCAGGTTGTCAGGCATCAACATTTCTATTGAAAATGATGATTATCCGCTTCAAATTAAGGTAGCATCCCTTCCCAATGCCCGTTTACAGGTTTATTTTCTCGATAACGAAGAAATGTTCAAAAGGAAATTTGTTTTTAATGGTGAAGGTGATGAGTGGTTCGATGATAATGGGATACGTTCCATATTTTTTTGTAAGGGTGCGATTGAAACAGTAAAAAAATTTGGGTGGCCCCCAGATGTGATCCATTGCTCAGGTTGGATGACCGGGTTAATTCCGTTATTCCTCAAAACAGCCTATAAAAAAGAACCTGTTTTCAGTAATTCCAAAGTTTTATTTACAGTTGGACAAAAAACATTTGATCAGAACTTTGGTCCTGATTTTCAAAAATTGTGCATGATAAATGCTGCAATAAAAGAAAAGGAAATGGAACCATTCAAAGATAACAACAACCTTGCAATGATGCATGGAGGCGGTTTTTATGCTGATGCATTATCATTTGGTGATAATCAAATAGATCAACAACTGCTAGATGTTTTTTCAAAAGTAAAAGGCAAGAAAGTTATCCAGTTCAGTCCGGATACTGATTTAACAGAGTATTTACAATTGTATAGCGACCTTGCAAACAAGTAATCCCAAACAGGAAAAGAAAAAAGAACCACGTGAGATATCGATTTCCGATTCAAATAATAAACTTAGTAACATCAGTTGTTCTGATTTTTGGATGTACCAAAATTAAGAGTACAGATATTGGAGCTGATTTACTGCCCGCAATAGACAATATCACCACTTTTGATACCACATTCGAAGTTGTTGCATCAACATTTTTGACGCCAGACTCTCTTCTACCCAAGTTGGGCAGGGATATAAATGGGAATGTTGGACAGTTCATTCTCGGTCATATATCAGATGACCCTCAGTTCGGCAAAACCACAGCTTCCATCTTTTTTGAGGTTAAACCTGATAACTATCCGTATGCATTTGAGACTGTCGCAGATAGCCTAGTTTTTGATTCCGTTGTTTTATGTCTACGATGGACCAACACTTTTGGTGATACGAATGCCATCCAACAAGTTGATGTCCATCGGGTAACAGAACTTCTCAAGACTGATACCGTATATAACACAGGAAAATCAGTTAGATATGGCGAATTGTTGGGATCAAAATCATTCAGCCCTTCAGAGTTGAACGATTCTTTGTATCTTTTTAAACAAAACATTGATCGTCAACTTCGTGTCAGATTAAATACCAATTTTGGAAAATCGCTTCTTTCATTTGATACTTCTGGTTCTAGTCCTTACAAAAATGATTCACTGTACCGTGACTTTATCAAAGGATTTGCTTTAATTCCAAAAACTTCAGGTACCCAAGCTAATGCACTCATGAGTTTTGCAATGAGCGATACCGCTACCTATCTAAGACTTTACTACAAGTATAAAAAAGATGGTAAAACAGATACTACTCACAAAGATTTCACATTCAATACTTTATATGGTGGTGCTGGCGTAAATAACATCGTAAGAGCTTATAACGGAAGTGAAGTATCTTCCCATATTGGTTTACGTCCAAGAGGTGACAGTCTCCTTTACCTTCAAACAGATCCTGGTACATATTCCCTTCTTAAATTTCCTGGTATTGAAGAATTTAAGCAGAAAAAAGGAAATGTAATTGTACACCTCGCTGAAATATCGATGCAGGAAGTTCCTACAGCAGGAAGAAGACCTAATATTTTCACAACTCCGGAGTATCTATACCTCGAAATGTTTGATTCCTCATCTCGAAGGCTGTTACCGTTCCTTTCTGATGGTTTTCTTAATGGAAAATTTGAATCCTATTTGTTCGGCGGACAAAGAAGGTACATTGCTGATCGGAATAATAACCTTGTTTCCGCATATAAAATGAATATCACCAGGTATATGCAGGGTATTGTCACCAGAAATAATCCAAATCTGCAACTAAAGTTGTTTGCACCTTTTAGTTTGCGTTATGAGGATCTCTTTATTACATTTGCCTTGAATAACCTCAGCAGGGGCAATATTGTTCTCGGTGGAGGAAATCACTCAAGTGACAAGATTAAATTAAGGGTAGTTTATTCCAAGCTTTAACTTTAGACATTATCTTTGCCACCTAATCAATATTATCATGCCTTATCTATTCACATCCGAAAGTGTATCTGAAGGACACCCAGACAAAGTAGCTGATCAGATTTCTGATGCATTAATCGACAATTTCCTTGCTTTTGATCCAATGGCAAAAGTTGCCTGTGAAACTTTAGTTACTACAGGCCAAGTTGTACTTGCTGGTGAAGTTAAAGCCAACTGCACACTTGATGTACAAAAAATCACCAGAGGAGTAATTGCCAAAATAGGTTACACTAAGAGTGAATATATGTTTGAGGCAAACTCTTGTGGCATCCTTTCAGCTATTCACGAACAATCCGATGACATTAATCGCGGAGTAGAAAGACAGAAAAAAGAAGACCAGGGAGCAGGAGATCAGGGCATGATGTTTGGTTATGCAACAACTGAAACAGACAACTTTATGCCTCTTGCCCTTGACCTTGCTCATAAAATACTCATAGAACTTGCAGCAATAAGAAGGGATAAGAAAAGTAAAATGCCTTACCTTAGACCAGATGCTAAAAGTCAGGTTACAATTGAGTATGATGACAATGATAAGCCACTTCGTATTGACACAATAGTTGTTTCAACTCAGCATGATGACTTCTCTACCAATGATAAAAAAATGCTTGAGACAATTAAAGCCGATATCATCAATATTGTCATGCCAAAGGTGAAGTCTAAGTGTAAAAAAGATGTACAGAAGTTATTCAGTGACCAGATTACTTACCACATTAATCCAACTGGAAAATTTGTGATTGGTGGTCCACATGGCGATACCGGGCTTACAGGCCGTAAAATTATAGTTGATACTTATGGCGGTAAGGGTGCCCATGGTGGAGGTGCATTCAGTGGAAAAGACCCTTCAAAAGTTGACAGAAGTGCAGCTTATGCAGCAAGGCATATAGCTAAAAATATGGTTGCGGCAGGTGTAGCAGATGAAATTCTCGTTCAAGTTTCCTATGCCATCGGCGTAGCCAAACCAATGGGAATTTTCGTAGATACCTACGGTACATCAAAAGTTGAACTCACTGATGGTCAAATAGCCCAAAAAGTTGAAGCACTTTTTGACATGAGGCCTTACGCTATTGAAACCAGGCTAAAACTAAGAAATCCAATATATCAGGAAACTGCAGCATATGGTCACATGGGTAGAAAGAATGAGGTAGTCACAAAGACCCTCGATAAACCTGGTGGAGGAAAACAAACCTTTGAGGTAGAATTATTTACCTGGGAAAAGCTTGATTATGTTGAAAAAGTCAAAGCAGCTTTTAAATTGAAATAATCCAATTTTTTAAACCCTCCTTAAAGGAGGGTTTTTTTTTCATTTTATGCTTCATACTGAAAATAATTGGCAAATATTGTCATCCGATGTTCAATACGATAACCCATGGATAACCGTTACTGAATATGGGGTACTCAATCCATCCCAAAAACCTGGAATTTATGGTAAGGTCCATTTCAAAAATATTGCAGTCGGTGTTATACCTTTAGATGACTGGGGTAATATATATCTGGTTGGACAATTCCGATTTACAATAGACAAATACTCCATTGAAATTCCGGAAGGTGGAAGTTTAATAAACTTGTCTCCACTTGATTCTGCCAAAAGAGAATTATTGGAAGAAACCGGAATACATGCAAATGTCTGGGAACATGTGTTAACAATGCATCTTTCTAATTCAGTAACAGATGAACTCGCATTGGTGTATCTTGCAACTGATTTGATTTTTGGTCATTCTAGGCCTGAAGAAACTGAAAAAATTGATTTAATCAAATTACCAATTGAAAAAGCATACCAAATGGTAATGGATCATGAAATAACAGATTCTATGTCAGTAGCAGGTATATTACATGCCAAAATTTTGAGTCTGCAAAAAATGCTAAATGAAAAAAAATAACAGCAACATTATTGGGAGGCAACCAGTGCTTGAGGCTCTTAGGGATTCTGTTCAACTTGAACGTATATTTATTCAGAAAAATGCTTCCGGAGAAGGTATAGAAGAAATCAAAAAAATTGCTCAGAAATTACATATACCCATCAATGCAGTTCCAGTTGAGAAACTGAACTACATGACACGAGCAAATCATCAGGGTGTTATCGGAATAAACAGTATAATCCAATATCTCGACTTGGAGGACTGCATAGATCATGTTATAGCTTCTGGTCAGACACCACTTTTTGTAATGCTTGATGGCATTACAGATGTGCGGAATATCGGAGCCATAGCAAGAACAGCATTGTGTTGCGGGGCACAAATGTTAATTATTCCAGATAAAGGCATTGCCGCTTTAAATGAAGAAGCGATGAAATCCTCTGCAGGTGCTTTACAAAAAATCATGGTCAGTCGTGTCAATAGCTTGCTTAAAGCCATTGATACCCTTCACCTCAATGGCATAAAAGTATACACTGCAGAAATGAACGCTGCTCATAATTTATTGGGTGTTGATTTTAAACAACCTGCATGTATTGTAATGGGTAGTGAGGATAAGGGAGTTCAGACTTTTATCTCCAAAGCAGCAGATATCAAATTTACAATACCCATGCAGGGAGACTTCGATTCATTTAATGTAGGTGTTGCTACGGGAATAATACTTTTTGAAGCTTCTAAACAAAGAATGTTGTTTGACGCTAAATAATTTGAATGGATTTCAGGATTGAATTTAACCCTCCAGCACTAAAGGAGAAAATTGATATCACAGACAAGATTTTGCTTATTGGATCTTGTTTCACAGAGCACATGCATGATTTCTTGTTTAAATCAAAATTTCAAGTTCTTCAAAATCCGCATGGGGTCCTTTTCAATCCTGTAAGTATTTTTGAAGCAATAAGAACATATATTCAAAATAAACAAATCATTGAAAATGATTTGTTTAAGCATTTGGGACTTTGGAGAAATTGGACATTCCATTCAGGTTTCGCCGGAACAGACCAATCAATCACACTCAACAAATTAAATACTGCTATTCAAAACGGTCATGAATTCATAAAAAATGCAAATTATCTGTTTATTACGCTTGGGTCAGGCTTTGTATACACATTAAAAAATGGTGATGTAGTAGCAAACTGTCATAAACAATCTGCAGATACATTTTGCAAGAGATTGTTAGAACCAGCTGAAATCATTGATTCATTTAGTCTGATGGTCAATGATCTGAAGATGTTTAATCCTGACTTACGTATCATTTTAACTGTAAGTCCGGTTAGACATTTAAGAGATGGCTTCATTCAGAATAACAAAAGTAAGGCTGTATTATTTCATGCAATTGACAGAATCACAACTCTTTTTCCTGAAATAATTTATTTTCCTGCATATGAACTCGTAATTGACGACTTGCGTGATTACAGGTTTTTTGCTGAAGATATGGTTCATCCCAATTATCAGGCTACCAGATATGTATGGGAGAAATTCAAGCAAACCAGCCTGAATGGAAGAACCAGGGAGGTACTTAAAGACATTGATGCTTTAAATACTGCAACAAACCATGTAATCATGCATCCTGGATCTGAAGAACATCAAAAATTTGTAGAAAAATACAAAGCACTCACCATGTCACTAGCATTACGCTTCCCCATGCTTGACTTTTCAACTGAAGTCGAATATTTTAAATGATCAATATGTTTTAATTTTAAACCATGAAATACCTGGTATTCTCCATTACATTAATCATCAACGTAGCACTTTTTTATGTGTTAGGTACACGTGAAATTCTTCCTTTGCCCCTTGGTAGTTTTTTGAATATTCAGGAAGGAATCTGGCAAAATGCAGAGCCTGTTGCACAGGATTTTAATGAAAATTTGAAACTTAAAGGAATCAAAGGTGCAGTTAATGTATATCTCGATGACAGATTGGTTCCACATATTTTTTCTGAAAATGAAACAGATGCCTATTTTGTACAAGGTTACCTTCACGCCAAAAACAGACTATGGCAGATGGAGTTTCAAACCCACGCTGCTGCTGGAAGAATAAGTGAAATAGTAGGTGAAAAAGCAATCACATTCGATCGCAATCAACGTAGGATTGGTATGGTTTATGCAGCTGAAAATGCCCTGGCTGCGATGGAATCAGATCCTGAAACAAAATCTTCCTTAGATGCATATACAGCTGGTATTAATGCGTACATAAATACTGTCCAAAAAAGCAAACTACCAGTCGAATATAAACTCCTGGGATATGTGCCTGAGCAATGGTCGAATTTTAAATCTGCTCTTTTTACAAAGCAGATGACTAATACACTCGCTGGCTATGACAGGGATTTTGAAATGACAACTGCACTGAAATTACTTGGAGAGGAAAATTTTCAGATGCTGTATGGCCAACTTCCTGATTCACTTTACCCGGTTATTCCCAATGGTACTGTTTACAATAAACCCTTAGCTGAACTTCTTCCCCCTGAAACAGCAGATTCACTTTACTTTAAAAGAAAAGATTCAGTAACTATCAGTGAAGACTTTAAACCCAATCCTGAAAATGGAAGTAACAACTGGGCAGTTTCAGGATCCAGAACCCAAAGTGGAAAACCCATTTTAGCAAATGACCCACACCTTGGACTCACGCTTCCATCAATTTGGTATGAGGTTCAAATTCATACACCCAATTATAATGCTTATGGTGTATCATTTCCCGGACTTCCAGGCGTAGTAATTGGTTTTAACGATAGTATTTCTTTTGGTTTCACAAATGCTGGTAGGGACGTAAAAGATTATTATGAAATACAATTTAAAGATCAGCAAAAACAACAATATCTTTTCAACAACCAATGGGTTAGCACACAGCGAAGAATAGAAATTATTAAAATTAAAAATGCTCAATCATTCATGGATACTGTTGCATATACAGTATTCGGACCTGTAACGTATGACCAGTCGTTTAAGAACTCCTTAGCAGAAAATAAGGCATACGCATTAAAATGGGTTGCCCATGATTCTTCAAACATTCTCAAAATGTGGCTGCTGCTCAACCGGGCACGTAATTTGAGCGATTATGTTGAAGCAATTAGATATTTCAATGCCCCGGGACAAAACATGATTTTTGCTTCCAAGTCTGGTGATATTGCCATACAGCAGCAGGCAACATTTCCGCTAAGGTGGAAAGATCAGGGACTTTTCGTAATGCCTGGCTTTGATTCATCATACATGTGGAAAGGATATATTCCTTTAGAAGATAATCCAAGGAGTTTCAATCCTATTGAGGGTTATGTCAGCAGTGCCAATCAAAGACCTGCTGATTCAACATATCCTTATTTCATTCCAGGATCTTACGAAGTATACAGGGCCATAACAATTAATCGGAGATTATCTTCCATGTACGGTGTTACTGTTGATGATATGAAATCACTTCAAAATGACAATTACAATGTTTTCGCTGAAATGGCTAGACCAATTCTTTTGAATTATGTTAATAGAGCAGAACTTGATAATGATCAAAAACGATTTGTAAGCCTAATAGAAAACTGGAACTTAAAAAATGATCCAGACGAAATGGCTGTGGTTTGTTTTGAAAATTGGTGGGATTCCCTTCAGACAACTGTATTCAAAGATGAATTAGCAAACGGACAACATTCCCTAATGTATCCTGAGAAGTTTGTTTTGCTTGAGGCATTACGGAGAGATACATCATATAAATTCATCGATAATATTAACACCCCTCAGCGGGAAGATCTGAATACGCAGGTAACCTATGCACTTAAAAAAGCATCCATGCAACTTAGAAGCCTGCAATCCGAAGGCAAATTGAAATGGTCAAAATATAAAAACACTACCGTTTATCATCTGTTAAAAAACAATGCCTTATCTTTTGCAAGGAGTGGTTTATTGAATGGTGGAGGTAAGGGCATAGTTAATGCAACCCAGCATGATCATGGTCCCAGTTGGCGCATGATTGTAGAAATGACTACGCCAACAAATGCCTATGGTATTTATCCTGGCGGACAAAGTGGCAACCCGGGTAGTATTTTTTATGATAACTTCATAAATGATTGGACCAATGGTCTGTATTTCAAACTTTTCATAATGGATCCTGTTGATGTAAAGGCGGGTAAATTCAAGTGGAAAATGTCTATTAATCCCGCATAAACTGATTAGTATGATCAAGTATTTAGCAGCAACAATAATTTCAGGATTACTATACTTCGCCCTAGGATTATTTTTACCCTGGTGGTGCTCATTTATTGCAGGATTACTGGTAGGTATTCTCTTGTATCAGAGTTATCTTGCTTCGTTTCTAACAACATTCATAGGCGTTTGTCTTATTTCTTGTGGCTATATATTTACAGTTAGCGTACTTAATGATCACATACTTGCCAATCGTATTGCTTTGTTGGTACTTAAACAGGATTCTCCAGCGTTATTGATTGCAGTTAGCGGCCTTATAAGTGCATTTACTGCTGGAACTGCAGCTATAACTGGCAGGTCTTTCATGTTATTTTTTAAAAAGTAATACATTAACTTCAAACTGTTGAAATTAGTTTTAAACAGATTTTTTTTATCCCTTTATTTCATATTATCTCATTCTGTTGTATTCGCAACTGTTCTATATGGCAAAATAACAGATGAGAATAATAATCCTATGCCGTTTGCAACAATATCGGTGACTTCATTGAAGAAAACCAGTATGTCCAATGAAGGAGGTCAGTATAGCATTACATTGAATCCCGGAAGTTATGCAATAACATGTCAGTATATTGGATACAAGGAAATAACTATTGAAAAACAAATTTCAGGGGATAGTTTAAGAGTGGACTTCAAGCTTTTACCTACAGTACTGATGCTAAATGAGGTAATAATAAAAAAAAGCAAAGAAGATCCTGCAAATGAAATTATTAGAAATGCCATTTTAAAAAGAAAATACCACTTAAGCCAGGTTGAATCTTTCAGTTGTCAGGCCTATATCAAAGGTCTTATTCGTACAGTTGATTTCCCAGAAATTATTCTTGGACAAAGAATTGATTTCGAGGATGGTGACACATCCAAACAAAAAATAATATTTCTCTCCGAAACAATTGCTGACATTGTGTTCAGGCAACCTGATGAATACAGGATTAATGTTATTTCAACGAGAGTAAGCGGGCAAACAAATGGACTTGGTTTGGCCACACCTTTTTTTATATCATTTTATGATAATATTGTCAAACTTCCCAAAGCGTTTAATCCCCGCGGATTTGTTTCCCCAATAGCAGATGGCGCTTTTAATTTTTATGAATATAAATATCTTGGTGCTTTTGCTTCTAATGGTAAAATGATTAACAGGATTCAGGTATTCCCAAAAAGAGTCTGGGAACCATTGTTTTCTGGATATATAGAAATAATTGAAAATTCCTGGAATTTTCATTCAATTGAACTGACGCTTACAAAAACTGCACAATTGGAAATTGCAGATCAAATCAAAATTGTTCAACAATACAAACCAGTTGCAGGTGATATCTGGCTAATTAATTCGCAGAATATTTTTCCTGAAGTAAGCATACTTGGTTTTAAAGCTGCTGGTTACTTCAATACGCTGTTTGAAAATTATGATTTGAATTTTATCCCAACCAGAAAAACATTTGGAAATACACTTATTAAGTATGACTCATTATCAAATCAATATTCCGATTTATATTGGTCACAAAAAAGACCGATTCCGTTATTGGCAATTGAACAAGCAGATTTTATAAAAAAAGATTCTTTGGAGAGGAGAAAAAAAGATCCTGTATATCTTGACTCCTTGGATAGATTACAGAACAGACCAACCTTTCTTGGACTTACTTTAAATGGTCAGACTCTACAGAAACGAAGTAAAAAACAATCTTTTACTTATGATCCACTTTTGAAATCAGTTGGATTCAATACTATTGAGGGTCTTGTTCTTCAACTTTCAGGTACATTAGACAAAGAGTTGAAAAATAGTAATAAACTGGCTATAACACCTGTTTTGAGGTATGGTGTTAGTAACAGGCATCTGACTGGATTTATTTCCGCAAATTTAAATACCGGTAAAAAATATGATGAAAAATTCAATATCGCAGTTGGAAGTAAAATATTTCAGTTTAATAATGCCAACCCAATTCCACAGGTCATGAACACATTTTCCACCTTGATTGGTGGAAATAACTACTTAAAATTATATCAGGCTGATTTTTTCCAGTTAAGTCACTCACGGGATATTTTAAAATCCATAAATCTTGAATTAAGTATTGCTTATCAGGATAGAAGTCCACTTGTAAATACTGCAGGAGCAGGGCAATGGGGAAAATATAAAAACTTGAGTGAGATTTCACCTAACTATCCTGAAGAGGTATTAAATCTGCCTTTAACAAGACACCAGGCTCTTGATGCAGGACTTAAACTGAAAATCAGAACAGGTGCAAGATATGTTGAGCTACCTGATGGATCAGTGAATTCATTTTCAAAATCACCCCTAATCTATATCCAATATAATAAAGGTATTAATGGATTTTTGGGAAGTGATGTAAAATATGATAAATGGAAATTATCCGTAAAAGGTGATGTGAGTTTACAATTGGCAGGGGAATTCAGGTATAATATTATGATGGCAGGATTCCTTGTTTCAAATAATTTGCAAACTCCCGATTATCATCATTATGCAGGTAACCTTACAAGTAAGGCAACTACTTATCTTGAAACATTTCAACTGGCTCCATTTTATGCCTTTTCTAATAATGCAAATATTTTTGGAGCCATACATACTGAATATAAACTAAATGGATTGCTCACCAATAAAATCCCATTAGTAAGAAATCTAAACTTCAGATTGATAACCGGAAGCAATATTTTATTCCTCAAAAACATCAATTACCAGGAAATATTCATTGGGCTTGATAATATTGCCAAGCTTTTCAGGGTAGATTATGTGAAAGGTTTGGGAAAAGATGGCATGAATTATAATGGTTTTAGAATAGGTATCAGGGGATTTTCAACTCTTTTTTCCGATTATTAAGCAAATACCATAATCGATTTAGTTTAACTTTGTTAAGTTGGATTTTGCCTGTCATGCAAACAGGATTCCATTAAACAGGAATTAAAATCATATATATGGCAACTTTGCATAATAGAATATCCAGAAAGGAGTTAAAAATCCGTGCCTTACAGGATAAAACACCCAGAAATACCCTTTCTTTTTATGCGTACTTTCCCATTGAAAATCCCAAAATTTTCAGAGATAATTGGTACCTGCAGCTCAATAAATGGAAGGTGTATGGTAGAATTTATGTAGCTGAAGAAGGGATTAACGCACAAATAAACTGTCCAGTCGAACATTTTGACCTGTTGAAAACATTCATTTACGGTCATCCACATTTGAATGGATTACGATTAAACAAAGCTGTTGAAGAAAAGGATAGTTCATTTTATGTTCTTGACATTAAAGTAAGAGCTAAAATTGTTGCGGATGGCATTGAAGATCCAAATTTCACCATGGAACGGAAAGGGAGGTATGTAAATGCTAGCGAATTCAATGAGATGGTTAAAGATCCCCAAACATTGGTTATTGACATGCGCAACCATTATGAATATGAGGTTGGCAGATTTAAATCTGCTATTGAAATACCCAGTGATACATTCAGGGAACAATTACCAATGGCTGATGCCATGTTTCAGGATAAAAAAGATACAAATATTATCATGTATTGCACGGGGGGTATCAGGTGCGAAAAAGCAAGTGCCTGGATGCTGCATAAGGGATATAAGAATGTATTTCACCTTGAGGGCGGAATCATCAATTATGTAAACGAATCACGCGAAAAAGGCTTGGAAAACCATTTCATAGGTAAAAATTTTGTATTTGATGAACGGCTAGGGGAGAGGGTAACAGAAGACATTATTGCACAATGTCATATATGCGGAACACCTTGCGATGATCATGTTAACTGCGCCAACAGCAGTTGTCACCTGCTGTTCATACAATGTGAAAAATGCAATTCTGTATTGAATGGATGCTGCAGCACTTCATGCAAGGATATGCTTACTCTTGATGAAAAAGAACAGAAAAAACTTAGAAAAGGCCAAGACAAGGGCAGGAATGTGTTCAATAAAGCTAAATCTCGTATGGAGTCATTGCTTCATACAAGGAAATCTTGATTATCTTATTCTATCAATGACTTCAAGAATTTTGAGTTTAGTTTGATCCTGGGTCATCGGTTCAGGCTTAAATGGAGCACCAATAATCAACTCATAAAGATCAGTGTACCTGCTTGAAATGGTATTTATCCATTCATCTGTCATTTCTGGAATAACTTGTCCGGCTTTACCCATAAATCCATTCGACATTAACCACTCCCTCACAAACTCCTTGCTAAGTTGCTTTTGTCTTTCCCCAGTTTGTTGTCTCTCTTCAAATCCTTCTTTTATAAAATAGCGAGAGGAATCAGGGGTATGAATCTCATCCATTAGCATAATGCGCCCATTTATCTTTCCAAACTCATATTTTGTATCTGCCAGAATTAACCCTCTTTCCGAAGCAAGTTTTCTTCCTCGCTCAAAAAGAAGTAATGTGTATTTCTTTAATGTTTCCAATTCTTCAGGAGTTGCCAAACCCTGAGCTAGAATCTCGGCTTCACTAATATCTTCATCATGTCCTTCTGAAGCTTTAGTTGTTGGGGTAATGATAGGTTCTGGGAAAAAATCATTTTCTGAAAGGCCATCAGGCATAGTGACACCACACAAAACTCGAGAATTTTGGTACGTTCTCCAGGCATGTCCAACGAGGTTGCCACGAACTACCATTTCAATTTTAAATGGATCACATTTATACCCGATAGATACCTGAGGAGCGGGAACTTCGATAAGCCAATTCGGACAAATATCTATTGTGGCATCGAGCATATATGCCGCAATTTGATTGAGAACCTGCCCTTTGAAAGGTATTGGCCTTGGCAAAATAACATCAAATGCAGATATACGATCACTGGCCACCATTACCAGTATTTTATTGTCAATTGTGTAAACATCTCTTACTTTTCCTGAATAAAAAGATGTTTGTCCGGGTAATTGAACACTTTCCATTCTGCTAAATTATAGCCTGATAGGGAGACTGCCAATTTTTCCAAGTTTGAACATTATCCTTTCTTAATTGTTTCAAAATTTTTTTATGATGGGAACAATCCCTATTTTGTTAAAAAATTGATCAAAACTACTGCTTATGAAAAGAATGGCTCGCTACGTGGCATTGTTCTTATTGATGCTGCCGGCTATTGTTAATGCGCAAAATGTAATTGTTTCAGGAAATGTGAAAAGTTCTGCAGGGGGAGATGCTCTTGGTTCTGTTTCTGTTACAATGAAAGGAAGTTCCATTGGTACTTTTACAGATAACAAAGGTAATTTTAGGTTAAGTCTACCTTCAAATACCAAATTTCCCATTACCCTTTCATTTTCTTCAATAGGATTCACGCTTACAGAAATGAATGTAGCGTCTGCCGGTGAAATGAAGGTGGTTTCACTCAATCCTGCATCAACTTTAGGTGAAGAAGTTGTTGTTTCAGCCACAAAAACCCCAACTCGAATTCTTGAATCGCCTGTTTCAATTGAGCGTGTTAGTGCCGCAGCAATCAGGAACTCACCTGCGGCCGACTATTACGATATGGCAACCAATTTGAAAGGTGTTGACATGGTGGCTTCCAGTTTAACTTTCAAAACAGTAACTACAAGGGGATTTGCTGGAAGTGGCAATACCCGTTTTACGCAGATAGTTGATGGAATGGACAATCAGGCACCTGGTCTAAATTTCCCTGTTGGAAGTATTGCCTCAATTAATGAATTGGATGTTGAGAGTATGGAGCTTTTGCAAGGTGCATCTTCTGCATTATATGGTCCGGGGGGTATGAATGGTACTCTGTTAGTTAATAGCAAAGACCCTTTTAAATATCAGGGATTATCTTTTCAGATGAAGAATGGTGTGATGCATACCGATGGAAAATACCGTGACCCATCACCCTATTACAACTGGGATGTTAGGTATGCAAAAAAAGTTTCAGACAGGTTCGCATACAAAGTTACTGCAGGAATCATCCAGGCAAAGGATTGGTTAGCTGGTGACAATAGAAATATAAACAGGGCACCTGGCAGTAATTTTAATAATGTAATTCCAGGTACAAGAACTACTGACCCTAATTATGATGGACTCAATTATTATGGTGATGAAACAAGCCTGGATTTAAACCTTGTTCTCAATGGTATAGCAGGTCAAGCTCCTTTCTTGGCTCCTTATATTTCTACTCTAACAGGTTCTCCTAATTTAGTTTCAAGAACCGGATATTCAGAAAAAGAAGTAACCAACCCCAATACGATTAATTTCAAATTAGGAGGTTCCTTAAACTATAAAATAACTAATTCCATTGATGCAATTCTTTCAGGAAACTGGGGAACTGGAAACACCGTTTATACTGGAAGTGAACGTTATTCTATTATTGATTTCAAACTTGGACAATATAAGTTGGAACTCAAACACAAGGATTGGATGATTCGTGCTTATACCACACAAGAAAATGCAGGTCAAACTTATAATACAACCATTTCAACCAGACTTTTCAATGAATCTTGGAAGTCTTCACAGCAGTGGTACACTGAGTATGGACAAGCATTTCTCGGAGGAAAACTCAGTGGTCTCTCCAATATAGATGCACACAATATGGCCCGCTCGCAGGCTGATGTTGGAAGGCCGGTAGCTGGAAGCGCAAGATTCCAAAGTTTATATGATGCAGTTCGTTTAAGGCCCATTTCAAAGGGAGGTGGCCTTTTAATTGATAGAACAAATCTTTATTCAGTTGAAGGACAATATAACCTAAGTGAATTAACCGGCAAGTTTGCAGAAGTGCTTGTTGGAGGAAATTTCAGGAGATTTGTATTAAACTCACAGGGTACTTTATTTGCTGATTCAGCCGGAAAAATTCCAATCAACGAATATGGTGCTTACGTTCAACTTGCCAAAGGCTTTGCCAAAGATGTTATTAAATTTACAGTTTCCGGACGCTTTGACAAGAACGAAAATTTCAAAGGCCGTTTCACTCCAAGGGCAACAATGTTGTTGAAAGTGGCCAAAGACAACAATATCAGGTTCTCTTACCAAACTGCCTACCGTTTCCCATCTGTTCAACAACAGTACATTAATCTTGCTGTAGGTGGTGCCATTTTAGCTGGGGGAGTTCCTGCCATGAAAGAATTTTTCAATGTGGCAAATAACCCGGTTTATTCTGTAGCTGCACTTGGAGCAGGGCAATTGAAGATTCAGGATTTACCAGAATTCAATCCAGAATCGGTAACATCATTTGAAGTTGGATATAGAGGATTACTTGCCAATTCAAGGTTACTTGTTGATGCCTATGGCTACCTTGGGAATTATCAGAATTTCATAACACGTGTAATTGTAGCACAATCCACAAAAACTACACCAAGTCCGTTGGATGTGACCAATGCAGCAACAAGAAGGGTTATTTCTTTTCCGATCAACTCACCAACGCCAGTTAAAACATCAGGCTATGGTATTTCTTTGGAGTACAGATTTAAAAAAGGATTCTACCTCAGCTCTAATTTATCTTCAGATATTCTAGGTGATGTTCCAGATGGTTATATCACTTATTTTAATGCTCCAAAATACCGAGCAAATGCAACTTTTGGAAACAGTGGCCTGGGTAAAAACAAGCGTTTTGGTTTCAATTTTGTTTATCGTTTCCAGTCTGAATTTGATTATCAAAGTGATTTGGCAAATGGTTCTGTTCCTTCTTACCAGGTTTTAGACGCGCAAATAAGTTACAAATTGCCTAAAATCACTTCAGTTGTAAGGCTTGGTGCAAACAATCTGTTCAACCAGTATTATATCACTGCACTGGCAAACCCTTCTATTGGCGGACTTTATTATGTTTCATTTGGATATAATATCTTCTAGTAACTGTATTGATAATAAAGTAAAAAAAATAAAATGAAAAAAACATTCGCTAGATCCACATACATTCTTCCAATCTTTTTGGTTGCAATGATTGGTATCACTTCTTGTAATAAAGATACGCCTCTGGCGGAGCCTGTCGCTCCCCCTGTTCAGTCTGGAAGTACCATAGGTGAGATACTCAACACCAATACCAATTTTTCAATACTGAAGGCAGCTGTAACAAAGGCAGGACTTATGACAGCCGTATCAGACAAGAACAATGTATTTACTGTTTTTGCGCCAAGTAATGCTGCTTTTGCAGCTTCTGGAATTTCCATAGCTGTCATTAATGCACTTCCGGCTGCAAGTGTTGCAAGCATTGTGCAGTATCACATTATACCTGGTAGAAAGTTAATGTCAAATGATATTGCTACGTCATTTCCAAATGTTCAAATGCCCACAGCATTTATAATCCCGGCACCGAATACCAGTCCACTTGTACGTTTCAGCAATTTTCCATCAAGAAGGGCTGGAAATTTATGGGTTAATAATATACCTGTTGTTACACCAGACGTTAATACTGCAAACGGTGCAATACATGTTACAGCTGCCATGTTAAATCCGCCTTCAAGGGTATTGCTTGATACTATGGCTCGTGATGCTGATTTACAGTATCTTGTTGCTGCAGTTCTTGCTGCAGACGCAGGAGTTCCATCTGGTTCAAGGCTACAGGATTTCCTGGCAAATCCATTGGCAAACTTTACTGTCATGGCACCTACAAATCAAGCATTCATGAACTTGTTTGCTTTTTTAGGTCTTCCTCAATCCCCAGCTAGTTTTGGATTATTGCCAGCATCAACTGTTAGAGGCATTTTAGCTTATCATGTAGTTTTGGCAAGGGCTTTCGCAGCGAATCTCCCAACAGCCGCAACACCAGTACCATCTTTGCTTTCAGCATCTCTTCCCACAGCACCAGTGCTTACTTTTAGTGCATCTCAAGGTGTAAAAGGAGCAGTAAATCCAGTTTATTCAAAAATTACTGCAACTGATAGGCATGCCATAAATGGTGTTTACCATAAAATCGACCAGGTATTGCTTCCACAATAATTCACGTTACGTAAGCATAAAAAAAGACCGGCTTTTCAGTCGGTCTTTTTTTATTAAGTCTTGTGAAATTTATACTGCAAACCTAAAATGCATGATATCACCATCCTGCACCAAATAATCCTTCCCCTGAACAGCCATCTTGCCAGCCTCTTTACAGGCATTTTCTGAACCTAAATTCACAAAATCCTGATAAGCAATTACTTCAGCACGTATAAATCCTTTTTCAAAATCTGTATGAATTACTCCAGCAGCCTGCGGAGCAAACATGCCTTTGGTGATTGTCCATGCGCGAACTTCCTGCACCCCTGCAGTAAAATACGTTGCAAGATTTAAAATTTTGTAAGTTGACCGAATCAATCTTACAACACCACTTTCAGACAAACCAAGATCATTTAAAAACATCTGCCTGTCGTCGTAACTTTCCATCACTGCAATCTCACTTTCAATGGCAGCACTCACATACATGATTTCTGCATTTTCAAGTTTTACAGCTTCACGAACCTGATCAGTAAATTTATTACCGGAAACCACACTTTTTTCATCCACATTGCACACATAAATAACTGGTTTCACAGTTAAGAGAAACATATCATACAAGTGTTTTTGGTTCTCTTCATCACTTATTTCAAAAGCCCTGGCATTTTTACCTTGCTCCAAATGTAATTTAAGCGACTTAAGAATTTCAATGCCCCTGATAATGTCCCTGTCGCCTGTTTTAGACATCTTTTCCACTTTAGCAAGCTTCTTTTCTACACTATCGAGGTCCTTCAACTGTAATTCCGTATCAATGACTTCCTTATCCCTTACAGGATTGACATTACCATCCACGTGGATGACATTATCATCCTCAAAACACCTCAATACGTGAATGATGGCGTCCGTATTACGGATATTCCCCAGAAACTGATTACCGAGTCCTTCGCCTTTACTGGCACCTTTTACCAAGCCGGCAATGTCCACAATTTCAACTGTGGTAGGAACTACACGCTGCGGATTTACAAGCTTTTCCAAAGCAAAAAGACGTTCATCTGGTACAGTTATAACTCCAACGTTGGGTTCTATTGTACAAAATGGAAAATTAGCTGCCTGTGCTTTTGCATTGCTTAATGCGTTAAATAAGGTTGATTTTCCTACATTTGGTAATCCTACTATGCCTGCTTGTAAAGCCATGAGTTATTTTTTTGCGCTGCAAAGATACTGCTAATGGCCTGATAAGGCACAAGAAAGGAGAATTTTGATTTCTCATGAATATTTGAAAAATGGCACTTAACTATATCTGGTTTTTCTTCTTTATAATTGCCTTTTCTATTGCATTGCTGAAATGGGTAATAACCGGTGATCTGCTTATTTTCAAAACCATGACAGATGGGATTTTTAAATCTGCCGGAGACAGTGTTGACCTATCTTTTAAACTCATTGGCATTATGACCCTGTTTCTGGGGTTTATGAAAATTGGGGAGCGTGCCGGCGCCATAAATCTGATGTCAAGAATGGTTGCACCTTTTTTCAGCAGACTTTTTCCCGAAGTACCCGCAAAACATCCTGCATACGGACATATGATGATGAATTTTTCAGCAAATTTATTGGGTCTGGATAATGCTGCAACACCATTCGGACTCAAAGCCATGGAAAGTCTTCAGGAACTCAATCCGGAAAAGGATAGGGCAAGCAACGCACAAATCATGTTTCTTGTGCTCCATGCATCCGGACTAACCCTGATTCCCATCAGTATTATAGCTATGCGGGCATCTGTTAATCCCCCAGCTGCAAATCCTACAGACATATTCATACCCTGTATGATAGCAACTGCAGCTGCCACCATTGCTGCGCTTATCATCGTTTCTATCAAACAAAAAATTAATCTGCTTCAGCCTGTAGTTTTAGCCTGGATACTTGGAATTTCAGGCATTGTTGGATTGCTGATTGCATACCTTAAGATTTTCCTGAATCAGGTTCAGATCGAACAATTTTCCACTTTGCTAAGTAATGGGCTTATTCTGCTTATTTTTATCGTTTTTCTCACAGGTGGTGTCTATAAAAAAGTAAATGTTTTTGAGTCATTTATTGAGGGAGCAAAAGGAGGGTTTGAGATTGCAGTTAAAATTATACCTTACCTTGTTGCCATGCTTGTTGCTATCAGCGTGCTGAGGTCATCGGGTGCTTTTACTTTCCTCACAGATCAGATTCAGACAATTTTTGCATCATTGGGTATGGATACACAGTTCGTCAATGCGCTTCCAACTGCACTCATGAAACCATTGAGTGGCAGTGGCTCAAGGGCCATGATGATTGATACTATGAATGCTTATGGAGCTGACTCTTTTGCAGGCAGGTTATCGGCAATATTTCAGGGAAGCAGTGATACTACATTTTATGTAATAGCAGTCTATTTTGGTTCTGTTGGTGTCAAAAATACCAGGTATGCTATTCCCAGCATGTTGCTGGCAGACTTAGCTGGAATCCTAACCGCTATTTTTACAGCATACCTATTTTTCGGATCATGATGATACAAGTACTTTTAAATAATATTCAACTTCATGGTTACCATGGCGTTCATTCCCTGGAAAAAATAACCGGTACAAACTTTACCATCAATTTGGTTATCGATGCAAATATCGCTGAAGGTAATTTGTTGCTCGAGGATACCATTGATTATGCTTCGGTTTTTGAATTGTTGAAATACGAATTTGCTCAAACAGAAGATTTACTTGAAAACCTGTCAAACAGAATCATTCAAAAAATATTTACGACCTTTATACAGGCAGAAAAAATAGAATTGACAATCCTAAAAAATGATGCTCCTATAACTGGGTTTTGTGGTCAGGTTGGTATCAGATTCTGCAAGACCCGTCAACAAAACCAAGCTCAAAAATCACTTTAGATAACTTGTATATATTCATTAAAATCAACCTGTTATGCGTTTTAAATGTAAGCTTTTAGCATTTGCTTATTTATTTCTGATTCAGACATCTTTTGCTCAGGATCAGCAAGGCAGTAAGTATGACCCCAATGCCTTGTTCAATCCACTTTTCTATTCTTCATACGGAAACAATATTAGAACTGGTAATGGAGAACCTGGTAATGGTTACTGGCAAAATAGGGCAGATTATCAGATCAAGGCAGAATTGAATGACAGTCTGAACAGTGTTTCAGGTTCTGTTACCATGACTTACACCAATAATAGTCCGCATAACCTGAATTTTCTTTGGTTCCAACTTGAACAAAATCTTTTCAATCCTGAATCACGTGGATTTGCCAAACTCCCTCCTGCAGGCAGAAGCCGCTATGGTAATGCTGCAAATCCATTTTTAGGGGGATATACCATTTCATCCGTTAAATTGCTCTCTACAGTTTCAGGAAAAACAAGTGAAACTGTGTTGCTTCCTGAAATTACTGATACCAGAATGCGGATTGAATTACCTAAGTCCCTCAAAGCCGCAGGTGATAAAGTTACTATCAAGGTTGATTTCAGTTACACAGTTCCAGAATATGGCGCTGATCGCACTGGCATTTTAAAAAATGCTGACGGAAATATTTATGCCATAGCCCAGTGGTATCCAAAGATTTGTGTTTTTGATGATATTCAGGGCTGGAATACCCTTCCTTATTTAGGCGCAAGTGAATTCTACCTTGAATACGGAAACTTTGATGTAGCCATAACGGCACCTTCAAACCATGTTGTTGTAGCATCCGGAGATCTACTGAACCCGGAAGAGGTGATGACTCCCCAGCAACTCAAAAATTACAAACTGGCTCACAATTCAGATGCTACGGTTACAATCAGAGGAAGAAATGAAGTGAAAGATCCTGCATCAAGACCTGCAACAAAAAAGCTCACCTGGAAATACCACATCAACAATGCCCGTGATTTTGCGTGGGCATCATCGGCTTCATTCATCTGGGATGCAGCAAAAATCAATCTGCCCAGTGGAAAGAAAGCACTCGCACAATCCGTTTACCCATCCAGCTCTGATGGTGTCAATGCATGGGGGAGAAGCACCGAATATACAAAGGCAAGTATAGAGAATTATTCAAAACGTTGGTTTGAATATCCTTATCCAATTGCCACCAATGTAGCAAGTAATGTTGGCGGAATGGAATATCCCGGTATTGTTTTCTGTGGTTCCAATGCTAAAACGGCTTCGCTATGGGGTGTAACAGACCATGAATTTGGTCATACTTGGTTCCCCATGATCGTAGGAAGCAACGAAAGGAAATATGGTTGGATGGATGAGGGTTTCAACACTTTCATCAATGAAATCGCATCTAAAGATTTCAACAACGGGGAATATGCCCAGCCTGCCGGAGATGCCCACGCAATGGCTAAATTCATGTATGGCGACCGATCAGAAGCGGTTATGAAAACCCCTGATGGCATGAAGGAATCAAATATTGGCTTGTCTTTGTATTTAAAACCAGGATTTGCATTGACATTACTAAGAGAACATATTGTTGGTGAAAAACGATTTGATTCTGCTTTTAAAAAATATATCCGCGATTGGGCTTACAAACATCCATCACCCTGGGATTTCTTCCGAAGCATAGAAAGCAGTGTAGGCGAAGACCTGGGCTGGTTTTGGAAAAGCATGATACTTGAAAATATGCGTCTCGATCAGGCAGTAACAAAGGTTGAATACGTTGGAAACAATGCCAAAAACGGTGCGATAGTTACCATAGAAAACATGGAAAGAGGTGCGATGCCTGTTATTATTGCTTATGAAACCATTTCAGGTATCAAAGGGGTTAAAAAACTCCCAGTTGAAGTATGGCAAAATTCTGCTGCAGTTAAAACAAGGATTCCTGTTCAGGAAGAACTCAAGATGATAACCATTGACCCACAGAAGATTTTCCCGGACTTTAAACCTGAAAACAATACCTGGACATCAGGAAACTAGAAAAATGTGGATATTTTGATGATATCCATGTTATTTTAAAAAAATATTATAATTTTGCAGTCCCTAAGCTAAACCTTAGGGACTATTCCCAAATGGTAAACAAGTTCTTCGTCTGTTCGAAGGCACCAGCAGGGGTAACGTTTAAATAAGTTTTATGCCAAAAGTAAAGACCCACTCAAGGGCCAAAAAAACTTTCAAGGTCACCGGAACAGGAAAAATCACTTTCAGAAAACCAACCCGCGGTCACCTGCTAACTAAAAAATCATCCAAGCGTAAGCGTGCATTGAGAATTACAGGCCAGGTTCATCCTGCAAATCTTGATTTCGTAAAAAGGTTATTGCGCCTGAAATAATCTCTTTTCTTCATTCATTTAAACTAATTAAGATATGCCACGTTCAAAAAACGCAGTAGCCTCCAGGGCTCGCAGAAAAAGAATACTCAAACAAGCAAAAGGTTTTTACGGCAAACGTAAAAATGTTTATACAGTAGCCAAAAACGTTCTGGAAAAAGGTCTCACTTACAGCTATGTTGGCCGTAAGTTGAAAAAAAGAGACTACAGAAGCCTTTGGATCGTAAGGATTAATGCAGCTGTTAGGGAAGAAGGAATGAAATATTCCGAATTCATCAACAAACTTAAAGTGAAAGGAATTGACCTTGATCGTAAAGTATTGGCAGATATGGCTATGAACACTCCTGATGCCTTCAAGCAACTTGTTCAGTCAGTCAAGTAATATTTCAAGATAAGAACTCAACCGGATGTTAAATAAACATCCGGTTTTTTTGTTTCAAGACAGGCAAAAAAACTAATTTTGCCCATCCAATACTTACTAAATAACTAGTTTCCCGGTTACAATGAGCAATACTTACACAGATCTGGTAAAGCAAACATTTTATTTTCCTCAGGAAGGCTTTGAAATGAAGGATGGTAACCTACATTTCAACGGGTTAGACTTGCGAGCCATTATTGATAAATATGGAACTCCGCTCAAACTTACCTATTTGCCTAAAATTGGTTCGCAGATCAACAAAGCCAAGGATTTATTTCAACAGGCTTTTAAGAAACATAAATATGAAGGTGAGTACCACTATTGCTATTGTACCAAGAGTTCCCACTTCTCATTCGTGGTTGAAGAGGCACTGCAGCATAATATCCATTTGGAAACTTCATATGCTTATGACATCGAAATAATTAATAACCTCTATAAAAGGAGAAAGATTACGAAAGATACCTATATTATTTGTAATGGTTTCAAGCAAAAACCCTACACAACAAGAATATCAAGGTTAATCAATACGGGATTCAAAAATGTCATCCCTATTTTGGATAACAAAGAGGAACTTGACAGGTATAAGCGGGGCGTGAGGGTTCCATTTAAAGTTGGTATTAGGGTAGCTGCTGAAGAAGAGCCTAATTTTCCATTTTATACATCCCGTTTGGGTATTCGTGCCAAGGATATCCTCGAGTTTTATGTTGATCAGATCGAGGGGTATGAGGAGAAATTTCAACTGAAGATGTTGCATATATTCCTAAATAAAGGAATAAAAGACGATATCTATTATTGGAGTGAGTTAAACAAGGTCATAAACCTCTATTGTCAACTGAAAAAGATTTGTCCGGAACTTGACTCCATTAACATCGGTGGTGGATTCCCAATCAAACATTCCCTTGGTTTTGAGTACGATTACGCTTTCATGATCAATGAAATTGTTGGAACGATTAAAAAAGCCTGTAAAAAAGCCAAGGTCCCAATGCCGAATATCTTCACTGAATTTGGAAGTTTCACTGTTGGTGAAAGTATGGCTCATATATACTCCGTCATTGCCGAAAAAGTCCAAAATGACAGGGAGATTTGGTACATGATTGACTCTTCTTTTATTACAACCTTACCAGATACCTGGGGAATTGGAGAGAAATTTCTCATGCTACCAATTAACAAGTGGCAAAATGAATACCAGCGTGTTGTATTGGGTGGCATTACCTGTGATAGCCACGACTACTACGATTCTGAGGAACATGTGAATGAAGTATTCCTGCCCAAACTAACAGGTAATGCTCCTGATGAACCCTTATACCTGGGTTTCTTCCATACAGGCGCATACCAGGATCAAATCAGCGGTTATGGTGGTATAAAGCATTGTATGATTCCTTCTCCCAAACATGTGATTATCGGTTATGACAAGCATGGTAAACTTCATGATTGGGTTTATGCTAAGGAACAATCAGCACAAAGTATGCTCAAGATTTTGGGGTATATGTAATTTTGAGGTTTTAGTTTACTTTGAGCCTATACTTCTTATTCACTTTAGGATTGTTGAAATACTTTTCCGCCTGTTCTTGTGAGTACCTCGGATCAAACTCAACCATGGGGAGATCTACAAGCTGTAGTTGAGACTGTTTAAGTTCGTCCCTTAATTTTTTTGTTTTGGCAAGAATATCTGGATCCTTATCACCTATCATCATATTTTCTGTAAGTATGTAATCCAGGCGTTTGATGGTAGCCCTGACCTGCGAAGCAGTATTTTGTTCCTGAACTTTATTAGGAGCCACCGCTTCTTTTACTGGTACAAGGGTTAAACCAACACTGGGTAAAACCTTGCCAACATTTTTAGCTGAAACCGATTCACCTGCCGTTGATAGGATAGTACCAAGCATCGCAGTGGAAGATCCTGTTATGTCAAATCCTGTTCGGGTTGACTTATTATTTTTTATGTTTGTACTGATTACATAAAAAGTCAGCTTCAGGTTAGTAATGTACTTTTTCATTTCAGCAGCAACCTGCTGATGTTCTAAGTTCTTTTGTATATAGTTTATACCCGGTTTGATCACCAGTTTTACAAGAGCTGTATCTCTGTTTCTGAATTTGTCTGCACCAATGAACTGCAAGGCCAAAGTTTTCTGTTTGGCTGTGTCATTATCTCGAATAAAGTCGTATGGAACCATCCAGGCAAATTCATCATTACACCTCACAACTGTTTTGAAATTACTAATAGGTTCATTGGTAATAATCGTAATTTGTTCAACGGGAAATGATCCTTCCTCACACTGCACCCTAAAACGAATTGAGTCCCCTTCTTCCAGAAACATTAAATTCCCAACAGTAGGCTTCAATTTTGATACAATAACCTCCGTACTATAGAATAACAAGGTGAAACTGGATTCAAACCGCTCTTCTGCATTGCGCAAATTCTGAACTCCCAGCTCTACCGCATAAGGGATATCATATTTGAGCTTGCCACTCTTAAAATAGGATTTATCAGCTTTGAAATATAGCAGTCCGGTACTCTTGTCTAACTTCACACCTATAGGGGCATTTTTTAAATAGAAAAAATAATTAGCCTTGGGTTTATTTATTTGAAAATCGTAAATTAAAGTAGAATCAACCTGGATTGTAAAGAAGGGATTGAGGTTAATAACCCTTAAAACTGTATCTGTATCTAATGGTTCTGAGAAAGGATTCAATGTTGTATCCTGGGTTACTATAATGGTGTCTGCTTTTTCCTGAGCACTGAGCTGTGAAAATAAAAAAAGAGTGAGAATTAAAATGAGTTTTTTCAAACCAAACTTTATTTGTGCTAAGTTACCTCAAAAGCCGCAAAAGTGTAACTTTGCTTAAAATCTTAACAATATGTATCCAGCACAAATTGTAATTCCAATGAAAGAAGAACTCACAGAGCAAGGCTTTGAAGAGTTACTCACCCCTTCAGATGTAGATGCAATGGTAAGCGATAAAGGCACGACATTGGTTGTAATTAACTCTGTTTGCGGATGTTCTGCAGGTAGTGCAAGACCTGGTGTTGTTATGTCTGTTCACAATGGCACCAAAAAACCAGACAGACTCACTACCACATTCGCAGGTTTTGATGTTGATGCAGTAAAAAAATTAAGGGAGTACCTTTTACCTTACCCACCTTCATCACCTGCAGTTGCCCTTTTTAAAGACGGACAACTCGTTCATATGATTGAAAGACATCAGATCGAGGGTCGTCCTGCACAGATGATTGCCCAAAACCTCATGGCTGCTTACGAAGAATACTGTAACTGATTTTATGTATCCTAACCTTTATTTCTTCCTTAAGGACGCACTGGGTCTAACAAATCCTCCGGTTTTCACGCAGTATATCAATTCTTTTGGATTCCTGGTAGCTATCGCATTTGTAGTAGCTTCAATTCTGTTGAGAAAGGAAATGATGAGAAAGGAGTCGCTCGGACTCCTTTCTCCAATTGATGAGAAAATTACTGTTGGCAAACCTGCTAGTATGACAGAACTACTGTCGAATTTGGGGTTTGGCTTTTTAGTAGGCTACAAACTGATTGGTGTATTTTTCAATGACAGTGGCGTTAATCCGCAGGAATATGTTTTTTCCAGCCAGGGTTCTCTGTTAGGTGGTTTGTTTTTGGGGATCCTATTCTCCGGTCTGAAATACTATGAAAAGAAAAAACAGGCTCTTCCAAAGCCGGAAGAAAAAACAATCAAGGTCTTTCCGCATGAGCGGGTAGGAGACATTACTGTATATGCAGCCATAGCAGGGTTTGTTGGAGCAAAAATTTTCGACAACCTTGAGAACTGGGACAGATTTATTCAGGATCCTATTGGAAATCTCCTCTCTCCCAGTGGACTGACTTTTTATGGTGGTCTCATTCTTGCGACAACAGTTATTTTCTTTTTTGCGAGGTCTAAAAAAATTGGCATCAGACATTTGATTGATTCAGCTGCACCTGCACTGATGATTGCCTATGCTATTGGTAGAATGGGATGTCACGTTTCGGGAGATGGTGACTGGGGAATTTTCAATAGCGCCTATAAAGTAAGTGCTGAAAATAAAATAGTACCTGCTGCAGATTGGGAATTCCACAATGCACTGATGAATGGGGGAGATTTCACCAGGGCACTTGTAGCAGAACATGGTCACCTCGACAGTATCCCACATACCAGTTTCAAGGGTTTATCCTTTTTGCCTAACTGGTTATGGGCATACAATTACCCGCATAATGTGAATGAAGTAGGGGTTCCTATAAAAGATTGTTCAGGAGGATACTGCAACCAGTTGTCACCCCCTGTTTTTCCAACTCCACTTTATGAAATCATTGCCTGTACATTGTTATTTCTGGTTTTGTGGCAACTGAGGAAAAAAATTACTGTTCCGGGAAGACTTTTTGCCATTTACCTCGTATTAAACGGATTTGAAAGGTTTATGATTGAAAAAATCAGGGTTAATACCACCTATGATATCTGGGGGTTTCATCCAACACAAGCTGAACTGATATCAACCGGATTGATGGTGTTTGGCATCTTGCTTTGGATTCAATTTGGCAAAAAACACCCGACTAAAACCGCTTAAACTAATTAATATGCCTTCATTTGATATTGTTAGCAAGGTAGATTCACAATTGCTTGACAATGCAGTCAATGTCACCAAAAAGGAAATCACCAATCGTTTTGATTTTAAAGACTCTGTGGTTGTGATTGACCTGAATAAAAAAGACATGAAAATTAACCTCGAAACATCAGACGATATGAAAATGCGTCAACTGGTGGAGGTGCTCATCAACAGGGCAAACAAACAAGGCATTTCCCCACACGCTTTTGATCAATCTAAAGATGGTTATCCAAGCGGAAAAACCTTCAAACAGGAAATCCTTGTTCGAAATGGCCTGAAACAAGAAGATGCCAAGAAGATTACCAAAATCATCAAAGATGCGGGGTTGAAGGTTCAAACCCAGATTATGGATGATATCATCAGGGTGACCGGAAAGAAGATTGATGACCTTCAGGAAGCTATTCAGGCATGTAACCAAGCCGAACTCTCGTTACCGCTGCAATTTGAGAATATGCGTTCCTGATAAAAATTAGGCTTTTAAACAAATAAGTTATACTTTTGCACACTTAACAATGTCATGGCCAAATCCATGCAGCCTAAAAATCAATAAAATGAAAAAAGGTATCCATCCAGACAGTTACAGGTTCGTAGTTTTCAAAGACATGAGTAATGGAACTACATTCCTTACACGTTCAGCAGCACAGTCAAAAGAAATGATCAAATGGGAAGACGGTAATGAATATCCCGTAATCAAACTTGAAATTTCAAATACTTCCCATCCGTTTTTCACCGGACAAAACATTTTGGTGGATACAGCAGGAAGGATCGACAAATTCAAAAGAAAGTACGCCAAGAAATAATCTTGAAACCCTCCCCATCAGGAGGGTTTATTTTTTCCTTAATTTCATGCACAGCCTAAAATTGCATGCATCATACCATTCCGTATAAAGATAATCTGCAGGAAAAATTTCTTCCGCTCACTTACCTGACCCCCATTCAGGAAATCTTATTCGGCACGCAAACAATTAGTAAGCGTAAAAACAGACCTGACACTTCATTAGATTT
>Ga0079300_10000052_pt1 | contig 31925 bp, 18 predicted proteins | sample Wag4_2014_7_11_FD_74799 | JGI IMG/M metagenome (GOLD analysis project Ga0079300, IMG submission 74799) | Fresh water microbial communities from Ohio, USA - Utica-2 Time Series HT 2014_7_11 | ecosystem: Environmental > Aquatic > Freshwater > Water tank | place: USA: Ohio | collected 2014-07-11
GGCTGGGCAGGGGGGAGGGGAGATGGCTTGGGGAGCTTGGGTATCCCAGTGTTGGACGTTTTGCCGCTGGGGAATTGTGTGGCCTTGGTTCTGATCGGGGGGCTTGGCACAGAGGCTTGATGGGGTAGCAGCTGTTGCCATCTCTTGCTCCGTGCGCAACATCCTCGCCAGAGGCCGCTGACAGATCAGGATCAACCTGTAGCAGCCAATACAGAGAGCCTGATCTAATGCTGATCATGTGAAGAAACAGACTTGTTTTGCATAACGGGCGGCTGTGTTGTGGCGTCGTCCCAGCACCTTGGCCAAAATAGAAGAACCGCTCTGCATCCACCGATGGACGCCCCCATGTCCGGGACGGGTCAACCCATGTCCGAAGGACGGGTGATGCAGGCTGCCGGGGGTGACGGCAGCCAGGGGCAGAGCCATCAGATCCAGCCCCCCAGCATCTCCCTGCCCAAAGGGGGTGGGGCCATTCGGGGCATGGGCGAGAAGTTCGCTGCCAACCCGGTCACCGGCAGCGGTTCGATGAGCGTGCCGATCGCCACGAGCCCGGGGCGCAGCGGCTTCGGGCCACAGCTCAGCCTGAGCTACGACTCTGGCGCCGGCAACGGGACCTTCGGCTTCGGTTGGAGCCTGGCGCTGCCGGCGATCACCCGCAAGACCGACAAGGGCCTGCCCCGCTACCGCGACTGGAGCGCCGATCCTCAGGACGCGGATGTGTTCGTGCTCTCGGGCGCGGAAGACCTGGTGCCGGTGCTGCGGGAAGGGGCATCGGGGCTGGAGATCCACGAGGAGGTGATCGACGGCTACCGGGTGCGTCGCTACCGGCCGCGGATCGAGGGGTTGTTCGCCCGTATCGAACGCTGGCAGTGGATCCCCACCAGCTCAGACCCACGCCCTGAGGCCGAACAGCGAGCCGATGTGCACTGGCGCTCGATTTCCAGGGACAACATCCTCACGATCTACGGCGCCGATCCCAACAGCCGCATCGCTGATCCCGAGGATCCGCAGCGGATCTTCAGCTGGCTGATCTGCGAAAGCCGCGACGACAAGGGCAACGGCATCTGCTACCTCTACAAGGCGGAAGACGGCACCGCCACCCTGCGGCCCGGCCAGGACGATCCCTTCCGGGCCGCCCATCAACGCAACCGGGGCGCAAGAACCGCGCCAGCTCGCACGGCCCAGCGCTACCTGCAGCGCATCTTCTACGGCAACCGCACGCCACTGCTCGATGCCCAGGGCCAGCGCCCGCGGCGCCTGCGTGATCTGCCCGCTCCCCCCACCGACACCGACAGCGACTGGCTGTTCGAGGTGCGTTTCGACTACGGGGAGCTGGATCCGGGCAATCCCACCGGCATCCCGGAGCAGCCCTGGTTCTACCGGCCGGATGCCTTCTCCAGCTACCGCAGCGGCTTCGAGGTGCGCACCTGCCGCCGCTGTGAGCGGGTGCTGATGCTCCACCACATCCCCGATCAAGCCGCCACAACCGATCGTCCCGCCCAGCAGGGCTATCAAGGCGTGGTGCGCAGCACCGAGTTCGTCTACGACGACGAGCTCGATTCCACCATCGCCAGCAAGCCCGTCTACAGCTTCCTGGCCCAAGTGGAGCAGAAGGGCTGGAAGCAGGAGAACGGCACGATCACCACCAAGAGCCTGCCGCCTTTGGAGTTCCGCTATAGCCAGCCCTCCCTGGGTGAGGCGGAGGAGTTCGTGGATCCCACCAGCCTGGAAAACCTGCCGATCGGTCTCGATGGCGCCAGCTACCGCTGGGTGGATCTGCACGGCGAGGGGCTGCCGGGGATCCTCACGGAGCAGGCGGGGGCCTGGTTCTACAAGCGCAACCTCAGCCCGGTGAGTCAGCTGCTGCGGGCCGATGCCCAGGCCGATGTGGCCACCTTCGCGCCGCTGGAAACGGTGGCGAGCCGCCCGAACGCCAGCCTGGCGGCCGGGGCCCAGATCCTCGATCTGGCCGGCGATGGCCTCCCCGATGTGGTGAGCTTCAACGGGCCGATGCCCGGGCTCTACGAGCACGATGAGGCGGAGGGCTGGCAGCCCTGGCGCCCTTTCCGCCAGCTGCCGAACCTCAACTTCAGCGACCCCAACCTGCGCTTCATCGACCTCGATGGCGACGGCCATGCCGATCTGCTGATCAGTGAAGGGGAGGTGTTTGTCTGGTACCGCTCCTTGGAGGAAGAGGGCTTCGAGCCCGCGCAGCGGTTGCCGTTGCCCTGGGATGAGGAGAAAGGGCCCAGGGTGGTGTTCGCCGATGGCAGCGAAAGCATCCACCTGGCCGACATGAGCGGCGACGGGCTCACGGATGTGGTGCGCATCCGCGCCGGCCTGCACGGCCGCGAGATCTGCTACTGGCCGAATCTGGGCTACGGGCGCTTCGGGGCGAAGGTGTCGATGGATCACCCGCCCCTGTTCGACCATCCGGAACTGTTTGATCCCAGGCGCCTGCTGCTGGCCGACATCGACGGCAGCGGCACCACCGATCTGATCTATCTGCACGCCGAGGGCGTGCGGCTCTATTTCAACCAGGCGGGCAACGGCTGGAGTGAAGCGGTGCCCTTAAAGGTGTTCCCGCCGATCCACAACGCCGCCCAGGTGACCACGCTTGATCTGCTGGGCAATGGCACCGCCTGTCTGGTGTGGTCGTCGCCGCTGGCGGGGGATGCCGGCCACCAGATGCGCTATGTGCCGTTGATGGCGGAGGGCAAGCCGCACCTGCTGATCACATCCATCAACAACCTGGGCGCCGAAACGCGGGTGCGCTACTGCTCTTCCCTGCGTTTCTATCTGGAGGACAAGCTCAACGGCAAACCCTGGATCACGCGCCTGCCGTTTCCGGTGCAGGTGGTGGAGCGGGTGGAAACGATCGACCACATCAGCCGCAACCGCTTCGTGAGCCGCTATGCGTATCACCACGGCTACTTCGATGGTGAGGAGCGGGAGTTCCGGGGCTTCGGGATGGTGGAGCAGTGGGATACCGAGCGCCTTGATGCGGTGGCCGGGCAGAGCGATCCCTCGCTCGGATTCCTTAACGAGAAAGCGGCCCACACCCTGCCGCCTGTACACACCAAAACCTGGTTTCACACCGGCCTGTGGCTGGGCCGGGAGCGGGTGTCGCGGCAGTACGCCAGCGAGTACTACCAAGAACCTGGCCTCACGCCCCAGCAGATCGGGGATCAACTGTTGCCCGACACGGTGTTGCCCGAGGGTCTCTCAGTAGCGGAAGAACGGGAGGCCTGCCGAGCATTCAAAGGAAGGATGCTGCGCCAGGAGGTGTATGCCGACGACGCCGACCATCCCGGCGCCACGGCGGCGGAGATCGAGCGGGCCCGCACGCCCTACACGGTGAGCGAGCAGAACTTCGCCATCCGGATGCTGCAGGAGCGGGGTGCGAATCGCCATGGGGTGTTCTTCAGCCACCCACGCGAAGCACTCACTTATCACTACGAGCGCAATCCCGCCGATCCACGCATCCAGCACGCCCTCACCCTGGAGGTGGATGCCTACGGCAACGTGCGAAAAGAAGCCGCTGTGGGCTATGGCCGCCGCAGCTCACCCCTCAGCGAAACCTGGGACCAGGAGCGCCAGACCACAGCGCTGCTCACCTTCACGGAAAATCGTGTCACCAACGCGATCGACAGCAGCGAGCACCACCGCACACCGCTGCCCTGTGAGGCGATCACCTACGAGCTCACGGGGTACACAGCCACTGGCCCGGCGGGTCGCTTCCAGGCCTCCGACTTCGTGGAACCCGATCCGGGCGATCCGACCGAACTGAGGCATCGTTTCCTGCCGCCGGAGGTGGCTTACGAGGCCATCGCCGGCGGCAGCCAGCGTCGCCGCCCGATCGAACACCTGCGCACCTTGTATCGCCCGGATGACATGGGCGAGGCAGTGGGCGATGCCAACCAGCTGCTGACCTTGGGCCAGCTGGAATCTCTGGCGTTGCCGGGGGAGAGCTACAAGCTGGCCTTCACGCCAGGGCTCCTGGATACGGTGTTCCAAAGGCCCCTAACTGGCCAGCCTGCGGACACGCTGCTGCCTGGCGTGACTCGGGCCCAGGTGCTGGGTGGCCAGGGTGGTGATCAAGGCGGCTATGTGGATCTTGAAGGTGATGGGCGCTGGTGGCTCCCCTCCGGTCGCAGCTTCTTCTCAGCGGATCCTGCTGATCCCCCGGCCAGCGAGCTGTCTGAAGCACGGCAACACTTCTTCCTGCCCAGGCGGATCCGTGATCCCTTCGACCAATCAGCGGTGGTCGACCACGACGCCCTTGATCTGCTGATGGCGGAGACCAGGGATGCCCTCAACAACCGCATCACGGTGGAGGCCAACGACTACCGGGTGCTGCAGCCGCAATTGGTGAGCGACCCAAACCGCAACCGCACCGAGGTGGCCTTCGATGCGCTGGGGATGGTGGTGGGCACGGCGGTGATGGGCAAGGCAGCACCGGCCCCGCAGGAGGGGGATTCCCTGGCGGGTTTCGTGCCAGACCCTGGCGAGAGCGAGCTGGACGCCTTCTTCACCACCCCGGTGGAAGCCAACCCCGCAGACCCCAACCGCAGCCAGGCCACCAACGCCACTCGGAATCTGCTGGCGTGCGCCACCAGCCGCATCGTCTACGACCTGGATCGGTTCCGCGTCAGCCAGCAGGCTCACCCAACCGATCCTTCCCAGTGGCAACCGGCGGTGGCAGCCACCATCGCCCGCGAAACCCACCTGAGCGATGAACACGGCACCCCCAGCCGCCTGCAGGTGAGCTTCAGCTATTCGGACGGCTTCGGGCGTGAGATCCAGAAGAAGATCCAGGCCGAACCGGGCCGGCTCGATCCGCTGGACAACGCCTCAGCGCCGCTGAATCCCCGCTGGGTGGGCAGCGGCTGGACAGTGTTCAACAACAAGGGCAAGCCTGTGCGGCAGTACGAGCCCTTCTTCTCGGCCACGCAAGATTTCGAGTTCGGGGTGAGCCAGGGTGTCAGCCCGGTGTTGTTTTACGACCCGGCTGATCGGGTGGTCGCCACGCTGCACCCGAACCACACCTACGAAAAGGTGGTGTTCGACCCATGGCAGCAGACCAGCTACGACGTCAACGACACCTGCGCCGCCCGCAACGCTCAAACCGGGGATCCGCGCACCGACCCGGACATCGGCGGAGTCGTAGAGGATTACTTCAAGACGCATCCGCCCAACTGGCAGACCTGGCACGCCCAGCGCATCGGAAACGCCCTGGGCAATCATGAGCGCCAGGCCGCAGAACGATCTGCGGTCCATGCCGACACACCGACCACCGCACATTTCGACGCGCTGGGCCGCCCCTTCCTGACCGTCGCCCGGAACCGCGTCATCTGCGCCGGCCACGCCCTCGACGGCACTGAAGAAAGCTTCGCGACCCGGATCGAGCTCGACATCGAAGGCAACCAGCGCTCCGTGCACGACGAGCGCAAGCTCCCCGTCAACCACCTGCCGACCGGCGCACTCGAGCAGCGCATCGTGATGCGCTACGCCTACGACATGCTGGGCAACCGCATACACCAGCTCAGCATGGAAGCGGGGGCGCGCTGGATGCTCAACGACGTGGCCGGTAAGACCATCCGGTCTTGGGACAGCCGGGGGCACAACTTCACCACCACCTACGACGCGGTGCGTCGTCCGCTCAACCAATACGTGCGGGGCAGCTCGGCGGAATCGGATCCACGCACGCGAAATCCTGCCAACCCGAGAGGGCTGCTGGTGGACAAGATCGATTACGGGGAAGCCCTGGCCAATGCCGAGGAGCTCAACCTGCGCACCCGCATCTACCGGCATTCCGATTCCGCCGGCATCGCTACTAACGCCCTGCTGAATTCCGATGGCACTCCGTCGCTGGCCAACGACTTCAAGGGCAACCTGTTGTGCAGCAGCCGTCAGTTGATCTCTCGCTATAAGGAGATTCCCGACTGGGGGGTAAACCCCCAGCCCCAACTTGATGCCGAAACTTTTGAGAGCAGCACCCGCTACGACGCTCTCAATCGCCCGATCCAATCCGTGGCACCTCATAGCAGCCTCACGCGGCCCGGACACTCCAACAGGATCAATGTGATCCAGCCAGTCTTCAACGAAGCAAACCTGCTGGAGCGGCTGGATGTGTGGCTGGAACAGGCCGCCGAGCCCACCTCTCTGCTCGATCCAGTAGGTGACGTGCCGTCGCCGGTGGGAGTTGCCGACATTGTCTATGACGCCAAAGCTCAGCGGCAGCGGATCGCCTACAAGAATGGCGCCAGCACCCTCTACAGCTACGACCCGCTCACCTTCCGGCTTATCCAACTGCTCACCAAGCGCAAGACAACAGACTTCCCAGGCGACGACCCGCAGGTCGTTGACCCCAACTGGCCCGGCCAACAAGTGCAGAACCTGCACTACACTTACGACCCTGCAAGCAACATCACCCACATCCAGGACGACGCGCAGCAGGCTATCTACTTCAAGAACAAGCGCGTCGAGCCAAGCAACGACTACACCTACGACGCCTTCTATCGCCTGATTCAAGCCAGCGGCCGCGAGCACTTGGGGCAGGGCGGCGCGCCTATCGCGCACTCCCACAACGACGCAGACCGTGTGGGCCTGCTGAGTGCGGATGCGGGCGGCCGGTTCAGCCCGAACGATGGCAACGCCATGGGCTCGTACATCGAGCGCTACGTGTACGACTCCGTCGGTAACTTCCTGCAGATGCAGCACCGCGGCAGCGACCCGGCCCATCCAGGCTGGACGCGTCGCTATATGTACAACGAAACCAGTCTGATCGAAGCAGTTAAGCATAGCAACCGGCTCAGCAGCACGCAGGTGGGCAATGGGATTACTTCCCCCCCCGAGACCTACGAGCACGACGCCCACGGCAACATGGTGCACATGCCGCACCTAGGTGCCGGCATGACTGGCCCGAACATGCACTGGGACTACGAGGATCAGTTGCGCCACACCGACCTCGGTGGTGGCGGCGCAGCCTGGTACGTCTACGACGCTTCAGGCCAGCGGGTGCGGAAGGTGTGGGAGAAGTCGCCCGGGCTCACCGAAGAACGCATCTATCTCGGCGGCTTCGAGATCTTCCGCAGGCACGGTGGAGCTATTGGCGCCAACACCCCCACGCTTGAGCGCGAGACGCTGCATGTGATGGACGACAAGCAGCGCATCGCCCTGGTGGAGACCCGCACACTCGACTCGGCTGGCGACGACCAGGCGCCGTGGCAATTGATCCGCTACCAGATCGGCAACCATCTCGGCTCGGCCAGTCTGGAGTTGGATAACCAGGTGCAGATCATTTCCTACGAGGAGTACTCGCCGTTCGGAAGCACCGTCTATCAAGCAGTGCGGAGCCAGACCCAGGTCCCAAAGCGCTATCGCTATACTGGCATGGAGCGCGATGACGAGTCGGGTGTGAGCTACCACTCCGCTCGGTACTATGCGCCTTGGTTAGGACGTTGGGCGAGCTGCGATCCTGCAGGCATTGTCGATGGGCCGAATCTGTATCGCTATGCTAGTTCGAAACCAATCTCAGAAAGCGATCGTAGTGGGTTACAGAGTGCGAGGACTCCGTGGGATGCAGTCGGCCCTAGCGCTACATTTAATCAAACCGTTGATGTAGCGAGACAGTATTCAACGTTCGACCAGTTCACCGCCGACCTCCCGATTCCGTTGGATCCCAACGCGCCGGGGCTCATACGTGCGTGGAACCGTGCTCATCCCTCAGTTTCGCGCAGCGCGGTCAGTGGTGTCGAGGTGGTCGAGATTCGCGGCGGCACCCCCAGCGTTCTTGCCCGGTCATCGTCTCAGACTTTTACTGAGGCAGCTTTGGCAGCGGACAGGTCGGGTACTCAGGACGTAACGATAAACATGAACCTGTTTGGAGGGGGCTACAACTTTTTCGGCCCCGGCGATCCGTCGACCCATCCAGCGGAGGGACAAGTGGTGTCTGGGGGCAGCCCGGTCGGCGGCACATCATCATCAGCAACCTTTTACGTCGCGTACAACCAAGGCACGGGCGACGCAAGCACTGACGGGACCTGGAGCTTCGGCCAGGGTGATCCTCCGGCGGGCTCCACGGTTGCATTTGGAGGTGGTAAGCCATTGATCGTCAATGGGCTTCCGTACGGAACACATAATACGTACGAAGCAGGCGCACCGGCAGGCTTGCCGAACGTCGGGGACCCTGGCGCAGCGAATCAGCAATATCTCACCCAACGTAGCAATGCCGGGTTCACAGCGCTACAAGCTGAGGGCGCTGGCATTGGCATTCCTATAGTCGGTTACGACGCCGACCAGGACGTCCTATTTCTTGTCGTGCAGCCTAGCGGAAACAGCGGTGGACTCGACATCACGCAGTTGCGCGATCTCCTGATTCGGCGTGGGGCCGACAGCGCCCTGGCCTTTGACGGCTCCAATTCTGCGACTCTGGTTCAAGATTCCAGGGTCGTGGTTGCTCCAGCGCTCCACAAGAACAACTCCATTCCCTTTGGGCTCACGGTGCGAACGCCATGAACGACATTCTTGAACCGAAGTTCAGTCTCGCGTTTTTACCTTGGACCTTGGGTATCTTCTGGTTCGTGGTTCTGGCTCTTCACGTGTGGCTTCACACGGGGATAGCGCGTAGTACGCTCGCCGGCGGAAGCGATTCGGGAATGGTGGTCGCAAAGATCGGAGCAGTTACGTCGTGCGTCTTCCTCACGGGATGTTTGGTGACGTTGCTGCTTGTCGTGTCTTCGCAACCCGGAGCATTGCGATCGATTATGGTGGTGCTGTACTGCGCGGCTACCACAGCCAGCTTGCTATCTACGCGAGTCGTGGCCATCGGTGGAGTTCGAGGGGATTTGGTCGTTGCAACTGGCTGGTCGATGGTTCCTCTGCACACGTTCAGCCTGTCCGCAGTGGGTATTGATGACGATGTGCAACGGCAAGAATGGTCCGTGAATGCAGTAGGGACTGCTCGTGTCTCGTTACACGCTGGCGGCGAATGCCAGGTGATTTGGACTGGCCCGTTTATCCAAAAGACGGCCGTTCAGATGCTGTCCAGCGTGCTTGCGCCTGAGCCCAGCCCGATCCCCCGATGAAACGGTTATCCACAATGCGGCGCGATAGGGGACAGACCGGGAACATGATTTTGGAGGCACACGCTTGATGAATGTCGATTCCCAGAAAGTCTTCATTGGCCTGATGGACTTCTTCTCCTTCCTACTACCGGGCGCGCTGCTCATCTATCTGCTGATGGGCGACGTGGGTCCGGTCGTGCTGGGGGATCGCTATGCAGCGCTCGACGGCGCGGAAGCCTGGGCCGCTTTGCTGTTCGCGAGTTATCTCTTCGGCCACCTGGTCTTCCTGCTCGGCTCCTGGCTGGATGGGATTTACGACTGGCTCCGGGACCGGACGCTGAATTGGCAGATCAAACACGTTGCCCGCAGAGGGCGTGTGTTGAGCTGGCCGGTTCGCGCATGCGTTTCGCTGGTGTTCAAGCGCGAGCGCAACCTGGCGGTCGATCGTGCGGTCAAGATCAAGGAACATGCCTTGGCCACGCTTCAGGCCAAGGACGCGATCAACGCGTTTCAGTGGTGCAAGGCGTTGCTGAACGTCGAAAGCCCGCAGAGCCTGGCCGTCGTGCAGCGCTTCGAGGTCGACTCCAAGTTCTTCCGCTGCTTCACGGCGGTGCTGCTGATCCTGCGCGCCGCGTGACCACGGCAGTTGCACTGCTCGGATGGTGGCATAGCCGCTGGCCCGTTACTACCCCCCCATCGATGCACAGGAGCTGACATCAAGGAGCTCCGTTGCTTGAATGAGGTGGCCAGAAGCAACCCATGTCTTGCGCCTCCTCCGCGAAAATATCGCCTATGGATCTTTTGCAGATTGAACATTATCAATCTGAGCTCCAGACCACATACCCCGGCGCCCAGATCAAGATCGCACCCGACCAGCGGGAAATGGTGACCGAGCTCAGCGGTGAACGCGCCATCGCCATCGCCATCATCGAACGCAGCCAGCCGAACGTTCACACAGAGATCACTGAAACCTATCGGGTTCTGCGCGGATCCCTGCTCATGGCCCGCGCCGGCATGGGTTTCGTGCTCCATATGTGCGACAGCATCACGATCACACCCGGCCAGATTCACCACGCCCAGGCTCTCGGTGAGCCGGCCTGGATCGAGGTGCTCTGTGAGCCGGCCTGGCGTGCCGATAACCACTTCGTTCTGGCCTGAGCGGCCCTGCAAACCATGACCCCCCACCGGCTCTACTACTACCCCTATGCCTCCTTCACCGATCAGCAGCTGCCGTTGCTGAAGGTGGCGGCCGTCTGGTTTGACGAACTGGTGATCCTTGATCCGCTCGGCGCCAACCTCAACACCATCGGGGTGGAACCAAGAGTGAGCCAGGCGCTGCAGCTGCTGCAGCGGGAAGGGATTCTCAGGGTCGTCGATCCAGCCAGCGTGCTGCAGACCTACGAAAGCCCGATGGCAGCCGCGATCCGCGCCGATCTGGCGGATCCTGCCTTTCTACAGCTCTGTCAGTCTCATACCCAGGCCACGGGGTATCAGCGCTGGACCCTCTCCCTGGCCAAGGTGCCGCAGGATCTGCAGGCCGATCAAGCCCTGCGCCACCTGCTCGGGGACTTCGCCCGTTCCGTCGCCGGGGAGTCGAGCCGCTATCTGGAGGCAGCCGGCACCAACCCAGCTGATGTGATCGCCTTTGCTGAAACCGGCCAGGCCTACAACGAAACCCGTCCTGGCTCTGATGGCCCCGTGGAATACCGCACAACCGATCTACCCCTCGCCCTGGGCGAGGCGGTGATGGTGAACCATGCCCTGTTCGCCGGGCTGCTGCAGGCCGGTGCCACCCCCATCAGCGACGATCCTTTCCACAGCCAGGCCCTCGCCCTCAAACTTGCGCGGGCTCTGCAGGATCCCGCTGTGCAGCAGGCCCAGGCCATCCACGCCCGCCAGCAGAAACTCGATCACCTGGCGGCCACCGCGCTCCTTGATGCCCATCTCAACCTGCCGGTGCTCGATCCATCCCTTTCTCTTGAGGAGATCCTCGACTATCGCCGCCACCACAACGACGACCTGCAACAAGCCAGGCAGCACCTCGCCGCGATGGCCAGGCGGATTCGCGAGCAACCCTGGACCGCCGACTTCGCCGCCGAACTCGAACACCAGACCATCCCCGACCTGATCGACGAGCTGAATGAATCGGCCCGCATTCGCGACAGCTGGCTCCAGAGCAACCGCGGTCGCCTGGCCCTCAGCGCCGCCGGCATCGGCGTCGGTGCCGCATCAGCGGCGTTGGCCGTGTTCAGCGCCCCGCTCACCCCGATCGCCCTGGCCACCGCCGGTCTCGGCCTGGTCTCCGGCACCGTGATCCCAGGCGCCGAATGGCTGCTCGACTGGCGCGACGGCCGCTCCGGTGCCGAGGCGAACGGACTGCACTATCTGCTGCGGGTGTAAAAGGGGTGGCGAAGCCCCCCACCCTGAAAAACCCCCCAAAAAGAAAAGACCCCAGAGCTATTAACACCGGGGAACTTTTCAAAACTGAAAGCTTCTTGTGATGGCGCAATTTCCGTTTCCGAACAATTCGCAAACTTTAATACAGCATCCTTAAGTCCTTTCAGGAACTCAAGCCTAGCCCCGGCGCTCATCAAATGGCAAGGCACCATGTAGAAGCATGTAGTCACTCAAAATGGATCCAGCAAATCCGGGGGGATCTGCACGGGCGGCCATGACGTCCTCCGTTGACCAGATCAACAGATCCACCTTCAGCGGCACCGTCAGCACCGCATCGCACAGAGCAGCGCGAACGGCAGGGGTGGGTCGCTGAGGCAGCACCACCACAAGATCAACATCACTGTGCAGATTGGCAGTGCCTTTCGCCCACGACCCAAAGAGTAAAACTGCCATTGGGTCGCAGACCTGGGTGAGCTGATGCGCCAGCCGCCTGGCGAACAGCGGAGCAGGCTCCACACCACGACCGCTAGAAGCAGAGGACACGCTGCAACCCTCAGGCAACGGCCTCGAAGCGGAGCAGCAACCACGCCTGTTTCACTGCAGCAGAAGGGAGCTGGTCCCATGTGGTGTCACCGGCGCGTTTGAGTTGCAGCTTCCAAGTCCCGAGCAGATTCTCGGTTCTGGCAGCCCAGCTGGCAGGCGCGTGATGGCGATCGCCAAAGGCGCCGCCTGTGCTCGTCGTCCCAGACACAATCGATCCCCCTGGCGGAGTCACACGCAGATCAAAGGCGGCAGGCTCGTCAGACTCCAGCACCACATCGGCAGCAACGACGACCAACCGCTTGTGCTGTGCCAGCTGCTTGTACAGGTACTGAAGTGACTCGAGACCAAGATCGATGCTGAGAGCCTGGTCTCCCGCGGCGGGATTCAGGAATTGAGACCATTGCGAGCCATACATCCCGTTCAGCCACAGCAGAAGAGCTCCGCTCTTGGGAAGTGCCTCGGTTACGGCGTCGCGGGCCAGGTTGGTCAGAGCTGCCGAGCCCTGGTCCCCTTCAAGCTCGATCGTCAGCACGAAGTCGCTCAGCGTGTTGAGATCAAAAGCGTTGTCCCGCGGATCCAGCGTGATTGTCCAACGGCTGATGGCACCGGCGCCTTCAAAGGCATCGTAGCGATCGTCAGGGCGTGCTCCAGAGACCCGGCCCTTGTCGCCGATGCCGTGGCTGGTGCGGATCTCGCTCACTACCGGAAGCGCCGCAGCGAACCGTGCATCACCCACACCGAAAGCATCTCCAAACCCTCCATTGGTGTCATCGCTTCTGCGCACCACGGCCGAGGTGAGCACCAGACCGGCATGGACTCCGGTGTATGGGCCCGCCACGCATGGTGCGGACACCGCCACAGAGACGATCCGCTGGTTGATCCAGCCCGGATTCTCCCGGGCGAGCATCCATTCGGCCACATCAATCGAGGTTGAGCCCGTCGTTTTCAACTCCAGCAACTTGTCCGGCATCAGCGACGCCAGCGAGATGTGGGTGGTTGCCTGCAGCCGGCGGCGGTGACGCTCCAGTGCGGTAGCCTCCAACCTGCGAAGGTCGTTGGTCAACCGGTCACCGGCCAACAAGCCTTGTTTAAGGCTGTCCCAGTAACCGAAGGTGATCAGTGGCGCCGTGGTGTTGTCAATGACCTCAAACCGATAGGCCCGCTCAGCACGACGGGCCATGTCGAAGGCCATTTGATAGGCCTGAAAATACACCGTTGACAGTTGCGCCACGGTCCACTCATACAACTGCTGCCCCGTGTACTTGGAGCGCAAGAACTCCTCCACGCTCTTGGCGTTGTCCACACTACGCATGTGTGCATCGAGCTCATACTGTGCGATCGCCTCCCGCACCTGAGCGGTGATCACTTGCTTTCCGACCTGTACCAGTTCCTTCCTGGCCTGTTCAGCCTGAAACTGATGATCTTCAAAGCGGCGCTGATATCCGCCTTGCGTCTCTAGCAACGAGCCAGTGCTGTGAAGGATACCTGCTAGACCTTCAAAAAGCCGTGCAAAGTTGATCGAAGAATCAGCTAAGTTTTCGCCACCATACGTACCTGTGACCACCGGAGAGCCTCCAAAGCCAGAGCCGCCAGTTGTGAAGGTTGGTCCCAGGCTTGCCCCACCGCCCACCGTGTTGAGCACGGTGGCCACCACCTGCGAAACGACCGCGGTGGTATGCACCACTGTCGCCGCCGTCTCCCAGTCGTTCATGTACTGTCGAGAGGAGTAGTAATCGATGCGTGCCTGAACCGCTTCCAGGCTTTGCTCGACTGCTTCTCGGGCGCGCTGCGCCTCGATCACCTGGGCCTCGCGCACCCGCTGCACCAACGACACGAGCGCGGTCTCATTGCCAGCACGCAGTCGCTCTAGGGCGTCTTCATCACGGCGCTGCAGGGCCGCAAGCATCCGCTCGCCCAGCGAACGCACATCGGAGGCCGCCGCTATCGCCGATGCGAATAGCGTGGCGTAGCGATACGGCGAACCGGAAGCGGGTGTGTCGTTCAAAACGCTGTCGAGGTCAACCCCAGCGGCTGTGGCACGCACCAGCAAGGCCGGATCGATCGGTGGCTCAAACAAGGGCAATTGTCTTACCCGCCCGGAGATGTCCCTGCAGTTGCGGATCTTGAACAACCTGTCGGCCACGCGGTCCCAGTAGCCCAGCAGGTCATTGTTCGCTGGGATAGCGAAATAGGAGAGGTTCACCACCGGCAGCGCCTGGCTGTCTGAGGCCACCACCAAAGTGGGTCTCTCAGCCAGATTTTCCAGTTGCACCTCCACCTGCGCATTGCCAAACGGATCCAGCGCAGCATCAGCCGTGAGTTCTTCATACGATTTCCCGTCGCGAGGAATCATCGGCACACGTTCAGGTCTGCGGCCGAGCAGCTCATCTGCCAGCACGTACAACAGCGTCGCCTCGTTGATCGCCTCAACGGTCTCGCGCCGGAACAGCTGATCACCCCAGTCGATCAAGGCGTCGATATAGCGCATGACGACAGCCTTTTGATACGCAACCGGCCGGAAGCGGGCGATCACGTCGGGCATGAACGGGTGATTGCGCCACTGCGCAATCTGCTGGCTCACTTCTTGGTTGTTGGCGTCAGAAAGGATCATCTCGATCCGTTGCTCTTGGTATGCCTCATCGGTCGCCTCGAAGAAGGGCTTAGTGATCCAATACCGCTGCGGTGCCTTGTCACTCTCGGTGTTGGAAGGATCGAAAATGCGGTGAAACCAGTTGAGCGCCTCATCGAAACGCTGGTTGGTAGCCAGTTTGCAGGCGATCAGGAATGGGATGTGGAAGAACACCTCCCAGTTGTAGATAGACATTGCTCCAGACCTTGTGAAGTCCAGCGTGTCAGTAGCTGCGGCGGGATCAGCGGATGCGACGCCCACTACAGGGCCATAGCTGGCAAAGGAGAATGCATTTCGCGGTGGATAGGCATTGGGGAAACGCTGCATGGTGCGGTTCAGCAGACCGTCCGCACCGCTTCGGTTCAACTCGCGCAGAAAAAGCGCTGCATACGGGTGTGAAAATGGCAGGAACGTGTACTGCAGGCGCTGGGCCGTGGTCGTCGAGTCGATGGTTACGTTCAGCCATTGCGACGTGACGAAATACGAGCGCACCGCATCAGAGTAGATGAACGGACTGCGATCGCTTGCGGTATCGGGCTGGATGCGGTGCAGCGTGTGCACCGCCGCGAACGGCGATTGGGCCCCAGCGAGCAGCGTGACGGTGGCTCCGTTCGACAGCACTGTCAGAGCGTCGTTGTTGCCGGTCCAGGTGTTATTCACCATCCGACCCGACTCCAGGCGCATTCCATCGGGCTGCACCACGCGTGCTGACACCTGCCGGCCTGTCTTCAGCGTTTTGAGTGTGCGGCCCTGCGGGTCGCTGAGAGTGCGAACGTAATCGTATGAGTTGCTTGCTGTGGTTGCGTCGAGCAACTGGTACTGCCCATCGAGCGGTTTGAGACGTAGTGCGACGACCTGGCCGTCGAACACGAAGGACGAGGAGTGCCACGGCCGAGAAGTGGCATCAAAACCACGGCTTGTGAGAGGTCTACGACCGCCGCCGACCGGGTCCCAGAACGATCGACCGTTGAAGTCCGGGCTCATCGTGACGTAAACATCGATCCACATCTGGTTCTCGGCTGGGTGGTACCTCGGCTTGAGGCTGTAGGAGCTCCTCGGTCGCGGCCACGGGTGCACCAAAACGTTCGGTGCGCTCTGCTTGGTGCTCCAGCCACTGGGGCGGTGCACGGTCCAGGCCAGCTTCAGCTCCAGCTGCGTCGCCGCTTCTGGACTCTGTTGGGTGCTGTTGTTCGCGGCAGCCGCCGGCTGGCGCTGCGTTTTCTGCGGCTTCGATTCGATCTGTAACCAGAAAAGATGCAGCATACGATTATAAACCACTGGTAACACCTGTTCGCCTGTGATATCGACTTCGATCGCTTCCCATGGAGACCACAGTGCGGCATTGATGTCATAAGATCGGTAAAAGTAACGAAAAGGTTCGCTGCGGGTACGGCCCACAACATGCAACACATTCACCGATGGGCCGAGGTCATCCCACGGGTGGTCGTCGTCGATTTCGTGATGGACACCAACGACCTCGAGGTTCGCCACCTCATTCAGCTTGGCAAGGTATCCGCGCATCGCTGCCTCGCAGCGCTCAGCAGTGATATCGCCGGATAGCACCTCCTGCTCAAGATCCTTAAAGAATGGTGTCTTGTCGTCGCGCAGCTCTGGAGTGATCCAGTTCTCCGGGTAGAGGAAGATCTTGCGATTGGCTTCCCATAGCCGGTAACTTTTCATCCACTTCCACTGGCGCCACGAGTTTGGCGCAGACAGGTCTCCCTTCTCATCAGACGTGATGATGACCTGAGGTTTCTCCAGGTTCAGAAAAGCGCGCTGCACAAACATCTGCGTGCTGCCGATGGCCTGCTTGATGCGTGAGGTCATCGCACAGGAATTTGTTTCGACGTCGATGAGGAAGTAACGAAGCAGATCGTTGGTCGACGTCCAACGTCGGGGATTGGGATAGTCCTGACCGTTGACTTGGACAACGAAAGGCTGAGTGCGAGCAGCGTCCTCGAGCAAGTACGCCACCAGTGCGTCGCGTTTGCGCTCACGCCATGCATCCTGCAACGGAGTGAGCACAGCAAGCCATGCCACCCGTTCGTACTTGGCCTTGGCCGCAGCCATCACGGCACTGGCTGTTTCACGCTCGGGGCCGCTGCGGCTGGCCCACACCGCGGCGGTGGCAGCCTGCACCCCAAGCCGCTTGATCTGGGCCGCAGCCTCGACCAGCCGGCGCAGGAAGATCGGATCCTGATATGTCGCCGGGTCATCGCCATCGAGTGTCTTGAGGGTTACAGCATCAATGCCAGTAAGAGCGGTGGCATGACCGCGCACAACATCGATGCTCTGACCGTCCGCGGCTGCCCCCACGAGGTCCTCGGGCGTGCTGCTCGGTACGGCGGGAGCGGCGCCGAGGGCCGCGGCCAGTGCACGGGATACGGCCAGCAGGTCCCTGCGAACGGCTGCCCAGCGAAGCAGGCCAACCCAGCCGGCCACAAGCGGCGCGGGGGGGGGAGCATCAACTGGAAGTTTGGTGAGTTGCAGCCCCATCACGTCGGGGTGGGCTAACAACCACGCCAGTTCCTTGTCGGAAAAGCCCAGGATTCCCACAACACGGGCCATCTTGATCACCCGACGGTACGCCTCAAATAGACGTGGGAATGCGCCTGGTATGACGGCCTGCTGGAACGACCCATCCTGGTCTCGTTCGAGCAGGATTGGCTCGGTGAACGCATCCAACAGAGGGCCGGTGTCATCACTGAATGCCAGAAGCTGCTTGACCTGCGCGGGGACAAGCCTTGTGGTGACGGCCAGCGCGGAGACGACCACACCCGCGGGTGTGGCGGCGGGGTTGGTGCGCAAACCTTCACGCATCGCAGCGAGAGCCGTGGCGATCAACTCGTCGGTGGGCGCCAGGGGCGAGTCCGTACGCGCATTGAGTAGGAAATCCTGCTCAATGATCGACACTCCGCAGCTGCGCAGCAGATCGAGCAGTTCGAGAAGGTCCAGCAGGTCTGCCGGAGAGGCGAATGGATCGGCAAGAACTGGTTCTAGCAGTTCTGCAATCAGCAGCAATTCGGCCAGGGGGAGACGAACTGCCCTGGCGAACTCAGCCCACGCCACCAACTGCGAGAGAGTCGATAGGTCGTTGGTACTGCCTGTGCGCCCCAAAAGTGCGCTGAGATCCGCTTCGTTGATGGCCAGGGCAGCCAGCAGCGAAGCGGGATGGCTGGCGAGATCGCTGCCGTCAGGTTGCGGGTTGAATGCTGGGTCTGGCACGCCAGACAGGGATCTGGCCTGGAAAAGCACGGCGTATCTGGACGGTGCCGCTGCAGAGAGAGACGTTGGATCGGTAGGGTTGGGTCTGCCGACAACGGGCAGCTCCCCGAACCAGGTGGCCAGCTGCTCAGCTCCCACACCGAGCCGATCAGCGAGACGACCGGCACCGTGCAGGGCCACCAATGCGTCGCCATTCAGGGCACCTGCGCCGATCCGGTCTGCTCGCAGCAGCAGGTCCAACTCCCATCGGTCCCAAGGCGTGTGCCTGGAGAGCCGTAAGAAGCGGTGCATTCGGTCGAGCACCCTCGGAGTCACTGCGTCGAGAGTTTGCAGATTCAGGTCTGCGCTGGTAGCAGGCCGTGTTAGATGCACCTGCGGATCGCCCTCTGGAGTGATCCAGGAGCACTGAAGGAGCAGTTGTAGCTGCAGATAGGAAATCTTCGTGCGCTCCATGACTTCCAGAACGGGGATGGATGCGCGGGTGGAGTCGAATCCCCAGTACCCGTCCTGGTCGCTGGCGGCCTCCATGGGCGTTGAGATCAACCCAGCCTCATGCACCGAGATGCCGAAGAACTCCGCTGCGATGTCGTTCGGTTGTGCTGTTCCAAGAACCCTCATCAGCTGCCAGCGTGGTACGCCTAGGTGTTGCAGCAACGTGCGGATTTGATCGGCCCACAGGTCGTACGCCGACGAGATTGGGATATCAGAGTTGCGAAGCAGATCGTAAACGGTATCGTCTTGGTGCTCCGGGGCAGCGCGCAGTTCGTCGGCAGGTAGTGTCGTCTGTAGGTCACCATGGCCCTGCGAACCTGGAAAAGTTCTCTCCAGCACCTCATTGGTAAGGTCGATGAACGGCAACGGGGTCTCAGTGTTCGGACAGTTGAGCTTCACCTTGGTCAGATCCGGTCGGCGATTGCTCAGGACGTCCAACACGGTTCCCCCCCCGGTGCTGGCGTTATGACTATCCAGGAAACGAAATACATCAGCCAGGTATGCCGCAGGGCCATAGACAGAAGCGCAATGCGGACAGTCGCATGCGTCAAGCGATCCAAACAGCAGCTCCAGATCGGGCAGATCTGAGAGGACCCTCTCCCGCAACGCGGCTGTGATGACCTGCGGAGCCAGTGCTGCCGGCATCGTGGACTGCACCTCTGCGCGAAGCTCGCCAATTCGTTGCAAAACCTGTGCGTACTGGAACTCTGCGTATCCGTGAATGGACGAAGCCAGCGACTCCTTGACTCCGGCTTTCATCATCTTGGCCACAAATGACTCGCGACCAAGCGCCATGATCTGCACGGAGCTGTGCAAGCCATTGGCCAGCAACGCGGTAGCGGTGTCACTCGTTGGGGCCAAACGGTGGACCCTTTGAAGAACCTTGAATTCAGAGCGTGTCTCTGGATCCAGCACTATGCCATTTGTGGCAGCAAAAACATCAATGTTGGACACCCGCAACTCCAGCTCGGGGTGCGCATCGACGATCTGCTCGATGTCGTCAATACGGGTTAGGCCTCCGGCTCCGGTCCGCTTCACTGCGGCCGTGACGGCGATTGTCGGGTAAAGCCGCTGAGCCTGAGAGGCCATTGTGCGCGCGTATGTGGTGCGGCGAGCGTCTTCGCTGTCGCCGTCAGTGCCGGCTGGAACAGAACCGACGTCCGTTACCAGCTGGGTCCAGTCCTCAAGCGACATTTTCGCCAACTCGCGCGGGCTGGAGTCAGCAATTTTCTGGTTGAGGGCCTGAACCATCGGGTCGAAGTTCTTGGCCAAAGTGCCTATCTCGACACCGCGTTTCAGTGATGCGATCGCATCTGCGCCGCCATAGGTGTCGGGCGCCTCTTCAAGGTGGATCCAAAACTTGGGCCCCATGCCGCCTGTGGTGGCAAACACATCAGCGACGGAGGCGAATTTGTCTGCGGGGACCGTGCTGCGCTGCAAGGTGCTCCGAAGCGTTCCGTTCCCTACCAGCAAGGGCCGCTCCAGTGCGAACCTGCGGCGGGCAGTGGCCAGATCGGAGAGCACAGCTTCCAAACGCGAGGCCAGAGTGATCGGAACGAGGTTCTGGTTAAGGGCCCCCTCCAGAGCCGACTTGGCCAGATTTGGCTCCAATGCCGCAATGCTTGCGGCAACCAGGTCAGTCAGCTGGTCGATCAGCGTCCACTCATGGCTTTGGGCAAGCAAGTCGTCGGGCAGGCTGCTCGGCAAGCTCTGTGCCAGAAATGCGAAGCAGACTTCAGCGTCGAGCTGGCCCCCAAGCTCAGAAGCGGCGCGGGACGACAGGACAAGCCGCATCAGGTCATCCTGCGTCAGGCCTGCCACCTGTGCGACACGGGTGATCTGGGGATGATCAGGCGTCTCTTCCAGTCCCTGAACGTCAGCCACCCCGGCTGCTCGCACTGCAGCAAGTTGAGCTTCATGCAGGCTTAAACCGCGGTATGGATAAGGACCCTCGGTGAAATTTACCCAGGCGACTGGCGATGGATTGATCAGCCTTCTAGTGCCAATCACTGTTCCTTCAGTGTCGATAAATCGCACCTGCAGCGCCAAGGGCGAAATCGGTTTACCACTTGAGGGATCCTTGGGGATCGAGTACGGCATGTCGTAAAAGCCGTTAGCCAACGTGGTACGAGTTGAGAGCACCACCAGATCGCCGATGGCTGGATCAGTGGTCAGCTCAACAGTCACCCTGTCTCGACCAATCCAGGAACGATCGCGGACGCAGCCTCGGATGCGAACTGAATGTTCTGGGCCTGGGGTGGCCACACGGATCTGCTGGTTGAGCAGCCTCAGAGTGGCGCCATCAGCGGCACCGGACTCGGGAAGGTTGTTGGCTCGCTGGAAAGCCATGACAGCCTTACGGGTGCTTGGCCCAAATCGGGCTGCTTTGAACTCGGACTCAACGGGTGCGTGACCCACGAAGGCCAGAGCCCGTTGGAGGGTTGGTACATGCTTATTGATCGCGTTCAGACGGAGCTGACGCGGCACGGTGGTCAGGGTTGTCGGGTCCGGGGCCGCCACCCGGAAGGCGGGAGCGCGTCGGCTGGCAGCGACTGAACTGATGCGCTCAAAAGTCGCGGCATCAACCGTTCCGGTGGCTGGTAATCCCAGTGAGGTCTGCAGCGCACGCACGGCAGCCTGGGTGGAGGGTCCGGCAACACGTGACTTGGTCTCAACGCTGTCGATGGAGACATCCAAACCGCGCACCTCGGCAGCACGCCGAATCTTGCGTTGCAGCAGGTAGGTCTGACGCTTGGTAGAGAGCGTCGCCGCAAGTGCGGCCTCACGCAACGCGCTGATGGTTTTGTCGCCGACCAGTCCATCGACAGTCAGGCCCTGGACCTCCTGAAAGCGCTTCACTGCGTCAATGGTGGAGTCGCCCGCAACACGCGAACTCCGGTCTTCCTCTTGTGGCGGAAATCCTGCCCTTGCCAACATGTTCTGGACATTGGCAGTTCGCATCCGGCTGGTCACCACATGCTGATGGGCGACTTCGACGACGATTTGCCTCACAGTCGTGTCATCAGCCTCTCCTGTGGGCTGAAGCTGTGCTCGCTCCTGGAATGCCGCAATCGCTTCTGCTGTTGGGATGGCGGTGGCCGGCTGCTGCGGCTCCAGGCTCAACAGGGCGCGGACAGCTGCTGCAGTGCGCCTGCGACCAGCGGGCATGTCCAACAATTCCCGTGCGGCCCCGTTGATTGGAGTTTCAGCCATGGCACTACATAAGGAGTTGACTTGGGGGTACTGACTCGCCTTAAGGGAGTCGCGCTTGTAGCGATTGTTACCAGCCCCGCCGCTTGCTGCCTGGCCGCTCCGGGATTGGAGATCCCGCGCAGCCAAACTGAACTTCTATTCTGTTCTACTCACGAGGAGCCGCTTCTGCCAATACTCAGTCCAGGTCACAGGCTGTAGCCTTGCGCCTAGGTCTTATTACCTAGCACTTTACCTGCACCAGCAAGCATGTAAGTCTTTCGAGTTACAGCAGGCAAACTCTGGTTGCTATTTGACACAGCCCTTCAGGTTTTTGCTGTCTTCGCGCTTAATCATTCATTCAACCGGCAACTCCACAATCTTCACCGACAGGCATCTAGGATCCTTCCCCACAGATCGAGGCTAATTCCGTTCCGATCTTTCAAGTCCCTCATGCATACACCCGACATCAGCAATCTCTGTCGCCGCACATGGATCTCCCGCCAGGTCGGCGGCACCTTCAGCAGGAACCCGTTGTCCCGCAGAAAGTGCGTGATCTCCCCATTGGCATACGTGCGCCCGTAGGAACGAAAAGGACTCCGTGATTGGTCATTGCACCTCGCCGCTGTGATCAGCCCGATCATGGCCAACTGCACAAGTTCTGCTTGGGATAACGGTGCGCCAAGCGAAGGTAATGACGATGATCTCACTCAAATCAATGTGCGGCAGAGCCAGGGCATTGGCAGCGCACGACGACAACAGACTCCAGCCTTTTAGGGCGCTCCCTCTTGCTTCTGAGGTGGGCTGTTGGCGAACGATGTCGTAGGTGAGCGCCGCCGAACAACCGGTTGCAGTGGACGGTCAGCTGCGCAGCCCGCCGGTGAACCGGAGCGTCAGCCTGACAATGCAAGATATCGTTATGGATGATTACAGACTCTTGATCGACCTGCACAAGCAAGGTTCTCGGCAGGGACCGGGTGGGGACGCCGAGACGGAACAGGTACTCAATCTGGCCATGGTCGACCGAGCAGCGCCGCTGAAGGTTGCGGATATCGGGTGTGGCACGGGGGCATCCGCCGTTCTTCTTGCCCAGCTCTTGAATGCTCACATCACGGCAGTGGACTTCATTCAGGACTTCCTGGACGAGCTGAATGAAAGGGCCGAAAAAGCGGGTGTTGCAGACCGGATAGCGACACTTGCATGCTCCATGGACAACCTGCCATTCACCAACGAAGAATTGGACGTCATCTGGTCCGAGGGTGCCATTTACAACATGGGATTTGAAAAGGGCGTTGCTGAGTGGCGCCCCTTCCTGAAAAGCGGGGGGCTTTTGGTCGCTTCCGAGATCACATGGCTCACAGACTCTCGACCAGCGGAACTCCAGAACCACTGGAATAGCGAGTATCCCGAAATCGATGTGGCTTCGGCCAAGATCAGGGTTCTAGAGAAACACGGCTATTCGCCCATTGGGTACTTTGTGTTGCCCGAATATTGCTGGCTAAGTGAGTATTACCAACCCATGCAGGCCAGGTTCGAGGGCTTCCTGAACCGGAACGGGAACAGTGAAGAAGCACGCAAGATTGTATCCGCGGAACAACGGGAAATTGACCTCTATGAGAAATACAAAGCCTACGTCAGCTACGGTGTGTATTTCGCTAGAAAGACGGAGTAAAAGGCGAACAAGGCCATGCAGTCACCGCCGTACCACGCGCGGCTGATGGCCAGCGTCACTCAACAGGAAAGGTGACCACCCGCACCGAGCAAGCGTCGACGATCTGAATCCACTGCTCGAGACTGATCTCCAGTCGCTTCAGCACCTCCGTCACTCCCAACCCTGAGGTCAGTAACCGCTGCCCCCGTGCATGCAGCTCGCGCCACGTTGGCGGCACCTTGAGCAAGAAACCATTGTCCCGAAGGAAGTGGGTGATCTCCCCATTGGCATAGGAGCGCCCGTAGGGCCGAAAGGGCCCCCGTGATGGGTCGTAGCGCCGTGCTGCCTTGATCAGCCCGATCATCGCCAGCTGCAGCAGATCCTCCTTGGGATGGATGGTGCGCCGCGCGAAGTTGCCGGCAATTTTCTCCGCCAGATCCATGTGCTCCAGCGCCAGTGCATCGGCAGCGGCATGGGGCCGCACGGGGCGCTGACGCCGCGGCCGGCAGGACGGGGACTGGCGGACTTGCGCTCTGGGCGGATGACGAGCAGCTGCCTGCCAGTTGATCTCCAGCTGACCCGCTTGCGCGCAACAAGCCGGACGGCGGCAGCGCCGTTGCCGCAGCATTCGAGCTGCACCAGCGGTGGTTCCCACCACCACCACCGTGATCGGAAGCGACAGCTGAAGGACTGCCGGCTGCCCATCCACCGGCGCCAAGCCCTGGGTTGGTGACTGCTCAGGCGCTTCCAGAACTACACCCGTCATCCACTGTCTGCTCTTGCTCCTCACCGGCTCACCAGCAGCGGTGTCACCACCGGCTGGATGCCCTGGGCTTTCCAGTAGCGGCCCTCCAGCCACAAGGCGCCGTGGCAGAAGGCATCCACCAGGTCCTTGCTGCCCTTGGGGAAGCGGATCGCTTCCTCCACCAGCGGCTGAGCGCGGTGGTGAAAGCGAATCTGACCGGCCTCCACCAGGGGGGCGACGGCATGGGCGCGGGTCTCCTTGCTGCCACGGGCGGTGATCGGCAGCATCCCCGGCACGCGACGCCGCAGCGTCTGCAGCACTGCGGGGCCATTGGCGGCGTCCTCGATGAGCACGGCATTGGGCCTGAGGCCCTGTTGCTCCAGGGCCCCCAGGCAACCCAGTAGGAAGCGGATCACCTCCGGCAGGCCAAAGCGGTGCCGCGCCGCCCAGAGCACCTCGATCTCCAGGGCGGCTGGTGGCGCCGGGCCGTCAGGTTCACCCGTTCGGGGGATGACAGCGCGGGGCGGTGGAGCCAGCAGGCCGGCCAGGCAGAAGCCGCAGTAGTCGCTCTCCGCATCCCCCTTGAAGCTCAGGTCACACGAGAGAGCCAGCAGGGCGTACTGCCGCTGGTGGCCCTGCTCGCGGGGGAAGGGCGGGCGGATCCACTGGCGGAGGAAGATCGATCCCGACGCCGGGCTGGGCCGCTGCTGGTAGAGCGCAGCCCACCAGTAGGCACCGAGGCGAGCGCGGATTTTGATCAGTTCCGGCAGAGGGAACCGCTCTGGACACAGCGCCTCGCCCAGCTGTCGCCAGTCGGGGATCAGGGTGCAGGTGGGCGGCAGATTGGGCCGTTCTGCAGGATCCTCGGCGATCGCCGGCAGATCCAGCACGGTCCACTGCTGCGGCGCTTCCCCCAGCTCCTGCTCCAGTAGCCAGCCGATCACGTCCTGGTGGTCCCAGCGGGTGAGCACCACCACTTGGGCCGAGAGGTTCGGCTGCTCCCTGCCGTCCGGTCCCAGAACGGAGGCTGGTTCGGCGCGGGTGAGCCACACCGAGCGCAGCCAGTCGATCAGCTTCTGCCGCAGGGCAGGGGATGCGGCATCACCGGGGCCCTTGTAGGGGTCGTCGATGATCCCCAGGCTGTAGCCCTTGCCCGTGAACGGGCCCATCCACCCCGGCAGCGATGCAGCCGCCCCGCTGGCGGGTGAGCCAGTTGCCGACAGCAGCTGAATCACGGGCCAGCAGGTGTCCGGTCACCCGGTAGAAGTGGCGTGCCTCTCTGGAGTGGGCATAGGCCAGCTCGGCTGAGTACGACGCGATCGCCGCGAACAGATGCGGGTAGCGCTGCAGGAAGTAAGCCGGGAACAGCTTGGAGACCAGCAGTGATTTGCCCAGCCGCGGGGGACAGGTGACGATCAGCCGGCTCAGTTGGCCATCCGCCACCTGCTGCAGCAGGTCGATCAGCACCTCAGCCCAGCGGTGAAAGCCGTAGCGGGGGTAGGCCTCGGCAATGAAGTTGCGCAGGCGCTGGGGTTCTGCTGGCTCGGCAGCAGTGGCCGTGGGGAGGTGCAGCAGGCCGCCGTCACCCCAGGGGTCGCTGTCGGGCAGCAGCAACCCGCCCCAGTCGGGCAGAAGCCGTGGTGGTGATGCGACCGCCCCGGCCCTCATTGCCCTCCCCTCCCTTCCGGCGGCTTGATTGGTGCCCGCAGCAGGCCGCCGATCTCAGCAATCACCCGGAAGGCCACCACCGCAGCCGAAAACTGCTCGGCATCCATCGCCCGGCGAGCGCATTCGTTCAACGCAAAGATCTGCTCGGCCTGGTGGCGGCGCCGGTCGGTGATCAGCTCCTCCACCATTCGCTCGCGGGCGAGGTTGAGGTAGCGGTTCACCGTCAGGCTGTTGTGCACCCCCCACTTCGCTCCAGCGTTCTCCAGGATCTGGACCATCGGCAGGCGCTGGGCGATCCACAGCTGGGCTTCCGCCACCCGCCGCTCGATCTCCAGCCGGCTGGGCCTGGGGGCGGCGTTACTCCCGCGCCGCTGCCGCGGTGGGTTGCCCGGTCCCACCGGCCGCCTGGGGTCCACACCCACCGCCGCCCCCAGCGGCAGGCCGTCGTCGTCCTCGGCCGTGGCCGCAGAGCGCAGGGCCTCGATGGCATTGCTGCTGCCGCTGTGCTCACTGCCGCCGTGGCGCTTGTGGTGAACGGTTCCCATGACCAACGGCGACAAACGCGATTCACTGCGCCCGGAATCACGAGGAACCATAGCGGCCCGGTAACGCGAGGTGCAAGCAATGGCTTGTGCTCCCAGGGAGCTGATCGGGCTGGGCGGCCTGATGTGTGTTGCCGCGAAGGCGCTGAGCGGAACAGTCCGCTGGTGTGGCTCCAGGTCTCAGCAAGCCAGCAGCCAGCAACCGGGGGAGGGGGGGGTCCCTATAGGAGAGGAATGAATGCGTGAACAATTCCGGCAAACCCCCTCTGGCGCAAAGGCTCCTGGCAGCTGAACTCAATGAAATCCGCGTGAAACACGATGAATTGTTCGTTCACACCGTTTTCATTCCCATTCATCCGTTTTTCATCCCTCCTCAACTGCCAGGAACCACTGCAGCGCAGTGCTTTACAGCGAAAAAATCATCAATTCATTCTTGAAATAGGGGGGGACACAGGGGGGTGCCGAGCACGGGGGAAGGTGGCGCAACGCGCTCTCCAGTGCGCTCACACGGTTTTCATCCCGATTCATCCCTTTTTCATCCCTCCTCAACCGCCAGGAACCACTGCACCGCAATGCTTTACAGCGAAAAAATCATCCATTCATTCACTGGATAGGGGGAGGACACAGGGGGGTGCCTGGCGCGGGGATCAGCGCAAGGCGCTCTCCAGTCCGCCGCGGCCTTGATGGGGGAGCTCCAGCAGCCCCTGGCCCTTGGGCGTGAGGCACCAGGCCATGCCCGCCTTGCGGATCAGCCCCCGCTTGCGCAGCCAGGTGAGGTTGTTGCGCACGGAGCCCTCGTGGAAGCTGCTCAGTTCGTGGCAGAGATAGGGGCTGCTGGTCGGCAGGCCGCCGTTGTGGCGGCGGTCGATCAGCTCGAGCAGCGCCTGGCGGCAGTTGCGGGTGATCAGTCCCTCGGTGATCTCAAAGCCGTCCTCGCTGAGGCGGTAGCTGAACTCCCGCTGCTGGCTGCCGCGCAGCTTTTGCACGCTCCAGACATTGCAGGGCCCCCGGTCACTGCTCTTGCGGGTGAGCTGGTGAACAGCGGAAGGGATCTGATTGATGTTCTGGTTGCCGGCCGCGGCCTGGAGCCCCTTGCCCGCGCTCTTGCCCCCGGCCGGATGGTGCAGCCAGAGCAGCGAGCAGTGGCGGCAGACCAGGGCCTGCATCAGCCGCAGCAGGGTGCCCACCGGCCCGATGCCGAAGTTCACACCGGCCAGCTCCAGCACCGCCTTGAGCGAATCAATCACCACCAGGGCGTAAGCACCGCCGGCGAGCTCCTGGCGCAGTTCCTGCAACCCCGACGGCGTGCAGCACCAGGAGGGCAGGGCCTCGGTGGGTTCGGCGCTCCAGATCGTCAGCCGCTCGATCACGGCCGGGTCATCGGCATGGCCCAGGTCCTCGAGGTACTCGCGCACCATGGCGCGGGCCCCCTCGCCGCCATCGGTGCCGATCCACAGCACCCGGCCGGTGCGGGAGGGGGGGATCTCCTGATCGAGGAAGGGCAGGCCCTTGATGCAGCACACCGCCATGGCGGCCGCGGCCATCGTCTTGCCGGTGCCGCCGGCGCCAAAGAGCAGGTGGTCGCGCCGCCAGAGCAGAAAGCCGGGCAGCAGGTCTTCTGCAGGCGAAGCGATCGGATCGGCGAGGCTGCGGTTGCGGCTGCCGCCGCGATGGGAGTTCTGCAGTGGCAGGTCCCAGCGACCGGCCAGGGCGTAGTAGATGCGCTCATCCACCGCCTGGCCGTTCACCCCCAGGCTCCAGAGGGAGGCGCGCACCGCCTGCTCCTGGGCCCAGGTGTCCTGGGTGTCGAGCAGCAGATCCAGCAGCAGCTCCAGCAGCAGCGCGATCTGCTGGTCCCGAGGCGGCTCGACCTGGCGGGGTGCTGGCTGCTGCTGGTTGGCGGTCTCCGCGGGGTGCTCCCTGGGGCGCTCTGACGAGGAGGAGAGAGCCCCTCCTGGTACCAGATTGCTGGTGCTGGACGTCAGGCGGCAGGGGCGGTAGCCATCGAGGCCGGCGAAGTGGAAGAGGGTGCCGATGGTCACACCACGCCCCTTGAAGGAGCGCCATTTGGCGAGGCACTCGGCCTCGTTGAAGCTGCTGCAGCCCCGCGACCAGGCAATCCAGTGGTGGAGCAGCCCTGGATCGATCGAATGGAGCGCCATGCCGACCGTCAGCCAGCCGTCGTAGTCCTCCCGCGGCTGGATGTGCGCGAGCAGCTCGATCGCCCGCTCCTGGTCATCGCTGCGCGGGGCGAAGTCGGCCTCCACCGGCTCCTCCGGCCTCTTGAAGAGCGGCTCCAGCAACCAGTCCGGGGCATCGGCCACCTGCACCTGGGCCGGTGATCGGCCCTCCAGCCAGCGGTAGTGGCCGCTGAGCGGGTGGACACCGGCGATCACCGACTGGTGCCCCTGCCAGCGCAACTCCAGCACCGTGGCGCGGCGGCGCTTGCCACCTGGCCCGCCGGCAGGCGTTAGTGGGGTGGGGGTGTGATCGGTGCTGGCCGGTCCCCAGCTGCGGCGCCCGCGCAGGCAGTCCCAGAACTCCAGGGGCACGCGGTAGGCCAGCTGGGCCCGCTGGGGCAGACCGGAACTCCAGCCCACCGTTGCTGGCAGCTCGGCTGCCGGGCAGCCGTAGATCCGCTGGAAGCAGGCCGCGGCGCCGGGGCCATCGAAGTCCACCGCCAGCACGCCGGAGGCGGGACCCAGCACCAGCCCGACTGCCTGCACATGGGGGCTGGACACGATGGTCTCCAGCTCCTCAAGGCCGCGGCCGGCGTTCGCCCATTGGCCCAATGGTTCGCCGGTTGCAGGATCGACGGGCCGTTTTCGGCCATCCACCGGAATCAGCAGCCAGTCGGAATCGAGGCCGCGCAGGCTCTCGAGCACACCAGGGGCGAGCGCCATCAGCGGCCACGCCCCTCAATCGCCCTGGGACATACCGGCTGTGGGCACGGAAGCCAGCACCCATCCCTCACAGCACCCCTCCCTGGGACTCCTGGGATCCGACGGCAGGGGCGCGCAGCTCCTGGCGCGGCACCAAGTTGCGGGCATCACACACCCGCAGGGAGGTGGGGTGGCGGCAGCCCAGCCGCCGCGCCCGCACCAGCACGCTGGCGCTACCCACCTGGTCCACCACCCCACCGGTCGAGGTGCAGCCGAGGAACACGCCCACCCGACCGCCGCGGCGGAAGTGGCGGAAGTCCTGGGGTGGGGCCGCCAGCCGCTGCTGGGCCGGTGTGCGGGGACGCCAGTTCTGCTGCTCGGCGTCTTCAGGGCTGGCCATCTGTGCCGGCACGGTCAGCAGCTACCGCCGCCTGGGATGGGCAATGTTTTGCTGGGACTGGGGCTGGGGCTGGGGCTGGGGCGAAGACTCCAGTCCTGGCACTGGTTCTGTCCCTGGAAGCAGCCCGGGCGGCGGAGCGGGCGTGACGGCGGATGTGCTCCCGCAGGATCGAGCGGATCAGCGCCACCCGGGGTTCATCGCCGCGGTGGGCATCGAGCCAATCGAGCACGTCGTCGCTGAGGCGAATCACGGTGGGCCGCAAGGCTCAGGAAAGCGGGGAGCGGCAGCGTAATCAGACTGGCTCGCTGACGCAAGGAGCATGGATGTACTCCCCCGAGTTCCCTGGGCTTAATTAGGCCGCTCTGCTGGCGAGGGTTGCGCCGCCATGTCGGCGCCAAGCGGATGTGCAAGGTGGCTGGCAGAACACAGCTGGCTCCAGCAGCTGGCCGCGGCCACAAGGGGCGATGGCCTCCGCAGCGGCCGGGTTCAGCCCGTCCCGCGAACCGATCAGTCCGGCAATCAGCCCGGCAAGTCGAGGGGGTTGGCGCGGCATCCTGCCGTATTCGGGGCGATGCTCTAGCTTTGCCGCATTCTCCTCGGACTTTCAAGCCATGGCCAACTGGTTTGCGGAGATGGAGGCCCGGCAGAGTGAGGCCCGTGTCGCCTTTGGCCGCATGCTGCGGCTGTGGCGGGAGCGCAACGGCTGGACCCAGTACACCGTGGCCGACTGGGGCAAACAGGCGGGCTTTCCCGCCATCAGCTACGGCAACCTCAGCGCGATCGAGCAAGGCAAGGCCGGAGAACTGCGGCGCCCCGCCTTTTTCCAGCTGGCGGAGGCCAACCAGCGCCTGTTCAGCGGCGAGCTGGGCACCATCACCGACAAGGGCCTGCGCGAGAAGATCCAGGCCGGCCAGCCGCTCCTCGGCGCCGATGGCCAGCCCTGGGGCCCCCAGGAGTTGTGGTCCTGCTACGTGGGGCTGCTGGAGGTGCCCGAGGCCTACCGCCAGCCCCAGCGCGGCGATGCCCCCCGGCTGAGTGCGGCCAAGGCGCGGGAGCTCAGCCGCCGCTGGCGCGAGCAGGTGGGTGAGGCCATCGAGGCCCGGCAGCTGGATCCGCTCCAGGCCCTGCAGGCGATTGCCCGGTTGGCACCCCTGGCCCAGCGTAAGCAGCTGCGCACGGTGCTCAGCTCATTCGGGGATTACAGCGCCACCGTGCTGCAGCAGCTGTGGGATGGGGACTGGCTGCCCCAGCAGTGGATCGACAGCTGGTTGGCCGGCCTGGACGCCGGGAAGGGAGGAGAGGCCAGGCCGGAGCAGCCGCCCGAGGAAGAGCAACCCTGAAGAGGGGCCACCTAACCAGCTGCCCCGAGTTCCTGAGGAAAGCTTGCGCCCAGCGTTAGCGAGCCCATAAGATCGGCGGGCGCTGGCGCCGGTCCCGCATGAGCTCCCGATGGATAACCCCAAGCCCCCGGGCGCAGCGAGCGAGCTGCTCTCCCCCGAGGCGATGCACTGGCAGGCCGATTGCGAGATGGCCGATGCCCTCTCAGCGTTTCAGAGCCAGGTGGAACCCGCCGCCGAACTGACGCTGCAGGCCGTCGTGGAAGCAGCAAAGCCTGCCTTTCGGCTCGGTTTCAGCTTCTCGGTGCGCAGCAACGAGGAGGGCACGACCGTGCTGCTGCGGCACCGCAGCGGCTCCCAGCAAAGCGCAGAAGGTGAGGGCCGCGACGACGACTTCACCTTCTGCGCCCGGCTGCTGGCCGGCCTGCTGGGCATTCCTGTTGCAGAAGCTCCTCGCCCCAGCAAGGCCGAGGAGCAGTCCTGCGCAGAGGAAAGCGCTCCGCCCTCCGGGGCCACAACGACCGTCGCGCCAGCGGGTGAGAGCACCAGCGCCACGCCTTCAGCCAGCGGCGGCACGCCGACTTCATCGATCGCTTTGAACGGGAGCTGGCTGCCAGTAGCGGCAGCGGCGCGGTTGGTGCAGCGGAGGCGATCTGATGGCCAGCCAGTCCAATTCCGGCCCGCGGCAGGTCGCCTACGGCCACCGTCTGCACCAGCGGCCCGCCGCGGCCGATACCGGTCACTACCTGCACAGCAAGGTGCGCAGTGATGTCTGGGGCGTACTGCAGCAGCTCAGGCAGCAGCACGGCCTCTCGATCAGCGGCGCCGCCCATCACCTGATGCGGCTGGGGGCCGGCCTGGAGCCCCTTCCTCCTCTCGATCACCTCATCCGCACCCAACGGTGCGCGCAACGCGATGGCCATTGAGCTCCAGGACAGTGCCCGCATCGGTGCACCGGTGATCCGCCAGCAGCGGCTGGGGGAGGTGGCCCATCTGGCGGTGGTGCGCACCGAGCAGCGCGACCGCCTGCGCCGCAACCAGAGCAACGGCGAGATGGAGCCGATCCCCAACGGCAGCGACCGCCAGGGCCGGCCCCGCTTCAGGCAGGAGATGGTGATCCATGCCCTGGCCCTGCCCGGCACCACCATGGAGGCCCG
>Ga0079300_10000056_pt1 | contig 30833 bp, 32 predicted proteins | sample Wag4_2014_7_11_FD_74799 | JGI IMG/M metagenome (GOLD analysis project Ga0079300, IMG submission 74799) | Fresh water microbial communities from Ohio, USA - Utica-2 Time Series HT 2014_7_11 | ecosystem: Environmental > Aquatic > Freshwater > Water tank | place: USA: Ohio | collected 2014-07-11
GAGGAAGTTGAAACCGTTGAATTGGATAATCCAAACGAACCCGAAACCCCAGACACAGATGAAGGGGACGATGACGAAGAAGTGGAGGCATAGTTTATGCTCGATCTTCAGTTGATTAAAGATCAAACCCAAAAAGTAGTCGCGTTGCTTGCCAAAAAAGGTTTCTCTGTTAATTTTGATACGTTACTTCAAGACGCACAACTTCGTAAACAACTCTTATTAGAAGTTGAACAAGTAAAAGCGGAAGCAAATAAACTTTCTGCCTCGGTTCCAGAAGCCAAAAAAGCGGGACGCGATGTTCAAGCTATTTTTTCACAAGTTAAAGTGCTGAATCAATCTATTCAAGGAAAAGAACAAGAACTAAAAGCGTTAGAAACTAAAATTGAAACCTTTCTCCTTGAGTTACCCAACCTTCCTGATGAAGATCTTAAAGAAGGTGGTAAAGAAAACAACGAAGCGATTCGCATTGTTGGAAAACAACCCGTTTTTAATTTTAAAATTAAGGATCATGTTGAGATTGCCGAACACCTTAGCATCATTGATTATCAACGCGCTGCCAAGATATCAGGTGCAGGAACTTGGATTTATCGCGGCTTAGGTGCCCAATTAGAATGGGCTTTACTTAATTTTTTCATGAGCGAACATCTTAAAGATGGTTATGAAATGGTGTTACTGCCACACTTATTAAACTATGAATCCGGTTTAACCGCAGGGCAATTCCCCAAATTTAAAGATGATGTTTTTTGGTTAAAGAAAACCGAACCCGAAAAATTTTTATTACCAACCGCTGAAACTGGATTAGTCAATCTTCATCGTGATGAAATTTTAGACGGTTCACAACTACCCAAAAAATATTTTGCCTATACACCTTGCTATCGTTACGAAGCTGGAAGTTATCGTAGCGAAGAACGCGGTATGATTCGTGGTTATCAATTTAACAAAGTTGAACTCGTTCAATATACGCGAGAAGAACAAAGTCCTGCGATGTTTCTTGAATTGGTTGCCAAAGCATCTTCCTTGGTGGAAAAACTTGGTTTACACTTCCGCGTATCTAAACTAGCTGCTGGTGATTGTTCACATTCAATGGCAAGAACCTATGATATTGAGGTTTATATTCCTTCACTGAATATTTATAAAGAAGTATCTTCGGTTTCGAACGCTCGTGATTATCAAGCGAGAAGAGGTAAAATTCGTTATAAAGATCCATTGACTCAAAAAACCAAATTTGCCCACACCTTAAATGCATCAGCGTTGGCAACCTCAAGAATCGTTCCTGCTATTTTAGAACAATATCAATTACCCAATGGTGATGTAAAAATTCCTGATGTTCTCGTCCCTTTTATGGGTGGGTTAACCGTCATTGGCAAACAAAAATAAGTTAACGTCTGAAATATTCAGTGATGAACACTGGATGAAAGAAGCATTAGTGGAAGCTAAACTTGCTTTTGAATTGGACGAGGTTCCTGTTGGCGCTGTTGTGGTCTATCAAAACCACATCATTGGTCGCGGTCATAACCTCAAAGAAAAACACCAACACGTAACCGCGCACGCCGAGTTAATCGCCATTGAGCAAGCGAGTCAACACTTACAATCCTGGCGATTAAAAGGTTGCACACTCTTTGTAACGTTGGAACCTTGTATGATGTGCACAGGAGCGCTGATTCAAAGTCGAATTGATCGAATTGTTTTTGGTGTTAAAGATGAAAAAAGCGGTGCGATTGAATCTCAATTACAATTACGAAAAATCCCCCGGCTCCAACACCAACCCTTGACTCAATCAGACGTCTTATCCTCTGATTCTCAAGCGTTACTAAAAACATATTTTCAAAAAAAACGTCATGAATAAAAAATTGTACTTACCCATTTTCTTCCTTGTTTTAAGTGGTTGTAACATCACCAATCCTTCAAGTGTTAGTTCATCATGGGTTTCATCGATTCCACTCCCTAATGATGACTTTAATCCGATACTCAATGGGCGAACGATTCTGAAAGAAACCATCATTGAAAGTAGTTTTGATATCGTTCAACCAACTACGCTTACACCATTACCCTTATCAGAATTCAACTTTCTAACCATGGAAGATATCGTCACTGCATACGCGATTGAAGGGGCTCTTGAGGGAAATTTTGATAATCAAGTCATTACATTTGCCAACGGATCACCGATTATACCTTTATCGTTGGCATCTTTGAGTGTGAATCAAACCATTGAAGGGCAATCAGCTATCGAAGTATTAGAGGGTTTAAAAATTAGTGATGAACGGTTTAATCAAGCAAACTTTAATCGAAAGCATCGGGACTTAAGTCATATTTATTTTGGTTCGCCCTATTATTGGTTTAATCACTTTGTTGAAGAAGAAGAAATGGTACTAACCCGTTATGAGAATTTAGTAACTTTTGGTCAATGGCAAATGCATAAAATGTTTCAAACAGAAGTCGTGATTCCGGTCACGGTTATGTATCAACTTTATGCGGATGCTAGAACGATATTTGACATTCGTGATGAGACCTATCCAAATGGTTTTTTTGGTGCTCAAGATCAAAAAATTGAAACGATTCGTACGGAAGATAATTTCAAAGTTGCACTCATCATGGGTCCCATCACAACACTTTTGCAACAATGGCAAGCTTTTGAACGCAACCAAACACCCATTACGTTTCCTTTTCATGGTGATATTTCCTTAGCCAATCGTTCTTTGTCGATTATGAAATTAAGTGAAGGGTATTATGAATTCAAACTTCAAGTTTATTTAGGCAGTTCATTTGAAACCGCTGAAGAAAACTATCAAATGCGATTTATATTAAGGGACTCCAGTTGGGAAAACATTGAACAACATTACCAACTTTGGCAACCCAGCACTATTCATCCATAAATTGAAAGTGATAAAATAATAAAAATGAAAAAAGAAGAATTTACAACGCTCGTCGTGTATGGTGTGATGATTGCCATTGCCATTTTCGTTGGGGTAAATATTATTGCACCAGCCTTTACCACCCTTGGGATTACCGGTATTTCCCAATATGGATATGCGATTGTCACCATCTTTGGTGCGTTTATTATTAATGTGATTTCACTTGAACTTGGTCACGTTTTAGGAGCAATTGCAGGCGGCTATACCATTAACACGATTAATGTTTTAGGGTTAGCTTTAGTTCGATCTAAGGATGGATTTCGTCTGCGCTTTCAACCTTACGAAGGCTTAACAGGTGAAACCACCGTCACCCCTCAAGCTAAAAAGATTAGACCAAGACTTTTCTTATGGGGTGGATTATTTGTTTACTTGATTGAAATTATTCTCGCTTTATTCATCGCCTATGGTGTGTTCAATGAACTTCAATGGGGTCGATATGCATCAATTGTGGTTGTGGCAGTAGGTGGCATGTTAATGATTTATAACTTTATGCCGTTTAAATTGGATACCGTTACCGATGGTTATCGCCTTGCAACGTTAACAACCACACAAGGAAATGCTGCTTATCTTGAATTACAACGTATTGAAAAAACTTATAAAGAAGGAAAAGATCCACAACCTTTTCAAGTTGGTAAAGATCTCAACAATTTAAATATCCAAATTTATTTCCATAAAATTTATCAAGCCTTGGTTGATGAGGATTATCAAACTGCAGCAAAAGATTTAAAATTTGTTTCTACTTCACCACGTCTTGGTGAATCGCTACAACAAAAAATTTTCATCCTTAATACCTTTATTTATTTTATGAAAGCAACACCCAAAGCAGCGAGTTCGCATTACTATAAACTTGATTCTAAACTGAGAAAATATTTAAGCAATGATATGAATATGACAACCCTCACCACATATTTGTATGTTGCAGGGATGATTGAGGCATCTTATTCTGAAGCTAGTTATACATTTGAGCGTCAACATATTGCGATTAAAAAGATTCATGAATCGGGTAGAAAAGCTGCTGAATCGATCTTATTTAATCGCGTCTTAAAAATGGTGAAAAAGAAAAATCCTAGTTGGCGATTTTCTTAATTTGTTTTTAAAATAAGGAGGAGACTTCCAATGTCTATCATTCAAAATATTATCCCCTTTCTTGTACCTGTAACTTCTGTTTTCATCACACAAATGTTGATTTATCAAAACCTACTGAAAAAACGTGAATGGAAAGTTGTAATCGTAGGAAACCTTATCCTTTTGGCGGCCGGCGTTACATTATCTTTGATTGGTTACCTCGTTGCCCAGGGTGAACCAGGTAGTTGGGCTGGCTTAGGATTGATTATTCTATTAATGATCACCATGATGACAAGTGTGATTTCTTTAGGTGTATCAATATTGTTGTATATTGTACTTAAACCAAAAGTTAAAATGTAACAAAGGAGAAAGAACCATGGAAGAATTAGTTGGAATCCTCATTGCGCTTAGTTTATTTGTAGGTGTTCAATTTCTTGTTTATCGGATTTATTCACAAACCCATAAAGTCGGTTTATCACTTTTACCTAATTTAGGTATCTTGGTACTAGGACTTACTTTTGCAATCGTTATCATGATTTCTGCTTCGCAAACACCCGGTAGTTGGGGTGATTTAATTGGCATCGTCCTCATCGTTTATTCATTGATTGGAAGCGGCTTTTCTACGTTGGCATCTTTTTTAATGATTTATTTACTTAAACAAAGAAAAAACCAACCTAAGAAAAAATAGGTTGGTTGTTGTTTAAATAGTCTATCAACTACTTACCAGCGATGGTAAGTTTTTTAATGTAGATGCTAGGCACGTCATAGCCAGAAGATAATAATTCGTTATCGCTACCAACTTCTTTGACGTTCATAAACATATCCATTAAATTACCGGCAACGGTAATTAAGGTTAATGGGGTGCTGCGCTTACCATTTTCAATCATGAAGCCGTTGGCTTGTAAAGAGAAGTTTCCAGATGTTGGATTTAAACTTGCATGTACACCCATAACTTCGGTGATGTAAACACCATCACCAATTTTGGCAAAGAGTTCTTCAAGCGATTTACGACCTGGTTTTAGGACGATATTTTGGAATCCAACGCCAACTTTACCACCCGAACGATAACCATTACCAGTGGTTTGAACACCGTCTTTATGGGCTGTATTTAAGTTGTGGAAGTACGTTTGTAAGACACCTTTTTTCACAACCGTTTTATTGTAAGTTGCTACACCTTCATCATCGAAGTAGGTAAAGAAAGCATTTTTCTTAAGTGGCATTTCCATGATCGTAACCTTTTTACTGGCAACAGGTTGATTGAGTTTACCAATCATCAAGGAAGTTTTCTTTTGCACTTCATCTGCAGACGCATTATCTAAATAGGCTGATAGTAAATCCGCGACAACTTCTTTATCTAAGACCGTTTTGTAATCTTTGGATGGGCATTGGGTACCACCAAATTTAATTAAGGCCTTACCGATGATTTTATTAACAAAGGTATCGACATTGAACGTGGTTAAATCATTAGAGAAATGAACATCACCTTCACTCTTGCGTTCTTCACCTTGAATGGCTAAAACCCCAGCATAGTAATAGTAATAGTTGCTCTTACGCTTTAGTTGTAATCCATAAGAGTTCAATAACATCGCTTCTGATTCACGTTCTTGATAACTACACGCATTCACTTGGGCGATGCGGGAATCGGCTGCTTTTAACTTACGTTCAATCTCAAATAAGTTATTCTTTTTGACATCAATGGAGAGTTCAGCAATATCAGGGTTGTAAACTTTTTTCTTCTTATACTTTTCCGAACCCTTAAAGATAATCGCTAACTCCTCTTTGGTTACCGTTCCAGCATTCGTGATGATTTCATTCACTAAAAATTCAGGCGTTTCTTTACTCATTTTTTCCGTTGAAGCATAACCGATCTTACCTTTGTAAATACCCCGGGCATAGAGAGAAATGTCTTCGGAAAGCTTATAACCTTCAATTTGCGCATTATATAATTTGAAACTCAATGATTTAGCACGAGAGTAGTATAGTTCTAAAACTTCCACTCCTTTTTCTTTTGCTAATGCGAAATAGGCATCAAACTTTGCCATGTTATTGTCCTCCTCGACGACCACCAACGGTGATTTCAGTGACCCGAATGGTTGGTTGACCAACATCGGTTGGAATACTACCAGAAGCGGCGCCACACATACCTTGAGCTCTTGCTAAGTCGTTGGCGACCATGTCAATCTTTGCTAAGGTTTCATCACCCTTACCAACTAAGGCAGCACCCTTGACTGCTTCTGCAATTTTGCCATTGCGAATCATATAACCTTCCGAAACCGTAAAGTTGAATTCACCTGTGGCAGGATTCACAGAACCACCACCCATTTTTTTCGCGTATAAACCGTACTGGGTTGCTGCAATAATTTGTTCAACCGTATGAGGACCGTTTTCAATATAGGTATTTGTCATTCTTGATGTTGGCTCAAATTTATAATTTTGTCTTCGAGAGTGTCCGTTTTGTTCAGCTTTCATCCGTCGACCATTAAATTGATCAATCATGAAACTATTAAGGACACCATCCTTAATCAATTGAACTTTTTGCGCTGGGAAACCTTCATCATCAACATTAGTGGAACCCCAACCAAAAGGAATGGTTCCATCATCGACGGCATTGACGATTGGATTAGCGACTTGTTTGCCTAACTTATCCCAGAAAACAGATAGTTTCTTTGAGACCGCTGAGGCTTCAAATGGGTGTCCGCATGCTTCGTGGAAGATAACCCCACCAAAACCATTACCAATGACCACAGGCATTTTACCTGATGGGCATTCAGCAGCGCCTAATAACGAAATAGCGCTTTTCGCCGTTTCGATTGCCATTTCTTTTAATTTAATTTTAGAGGTAAAGAAATCAAATCCGTCACTTGCACCTGGGCCTTCACCGAAATTTTCAATCTTTCCATTTTCGGCTGCAACCGCGATCATATAAAGTCTTGCTCGGCGACGGGTATCTTCAACATGTCTTCCCAATGTATTGAAGATCGTCACTTGTTTCACCATATCTGAAATATAGACGTTGGTTCTGACAATACGCTTATCAAAACTTGCCATCGTATCATTCACCATCTTCAACAAATCAATTTTTTCTTTAACAGAAATGGTTTCCATCGGTTGTGAAGATAAATTGATAATTTCTTTTACTTTCACCTTTTCTAATGGAGGTGGGGTAAGAACGCGAGGACCTGAAAAAGCTTTTGCCACATCTTGGGCCAACTTGATTAAACTCTTCTTTGAGAGATCGGAGGTATATCCGTAGGCACTTTGTAATCCTTTTAAGACACGAATACCCACACCAAATCCGTTTGTTGAGACGCGTTCCTCAATCTTGCCATTTTCCATGGAAAGATTTGAACTCAAGGTATCTTCTAAATAAACTTCAGCAAAATCTGCGCCAAAGGCGGTTGCTTCGAGAAGTAACTCGCTCGCTAATTTCTTAGAAATCATAATATTCCTCCAAATAATAAACTCATTTTAACAAGTTTTTATCAGTGTGACTATCAAATGTTAGTTGCGTCAAAGAACACTTTACACAATCCTTACAGCATCTTTGTGGTAGGTAATATCAGGATATGCTTTAATAATGATGCCTGGTAAGAATGGTTGTTCATCACCATTCTCATTCCTTGATCGGCATATGATCCGCTCTCCTTGAATGTGATACCAGTGCCAATGATTCATTGATTTCTTGGTTTCCAAGAAATTTTTTATTTGAATTGTTTAATATATGGTTTAATGTAAATGACCATACCGAAGGGTAAAAGGAGAAAGATGATGAAAATTCAAAAATGGTTACCGCTATTTGCTACCACACTTGTGCTTGCAGGCTGTCTTGGACCCCAAACTTATTTTTCCGATGTGTTTAACACGATGAATGATCTTTATTTTCCAACGTTAGATAATCAAAATCGAATTACATCCAATTATGAAGTTGAAGCAACCCTGTCAGTGGATGGTGCAACCACCACTTACCAAGTTTATTTATTTGGTACCGGTATCAAATTAGTGAGCAACTCCCCTGAAATGAATGAAGGTGTAGAGACCACAAGAACCTTAACGATTGTTTACGACTATGCAGCAGGTGGTTTATTTGCGAAACGCGAATTCGCCAACACTCCAAATCAAATCGATAAAGTCTTTGATGCGTTTGAAGCTGATTCTTTTGATATGTTTGATGTGGCTGTCGATACAGCTAATTCGATTTTATCCGAAGAAACAAAATCAATTATTAATAACCAAGCTACTAATCTCGTGATAGGTGGGCAACCTGAAACCCAAGACGTTAAAGTCTACACACTACCCGTTGGTAATTTCTTGGACTTAGCGAGCTTCGAAGATACAGTTGGATTTGTGCCAAGTGACTTAGATGTGGTGATTACTTTTACCACCAGCACAAATCAAGGTGAAATTAGCATAAGCGCCACCGGTGACAACAAGGTTTATGAAGCAACGATTACCTTTAGAAACCATGATGCACTAGTGCCAGCAGACTATTTATTAAGTGATATTGAAAAAACAACCTACGAAGGATTTGTCGCATAATTTCATTGTAAGCCAAATTAAAAACCGGTCTGAATGAGACCGGTTTTTTTATTAAGCGTTATCGTTGAACGGTTTTCGATAGAGAAACAGGATGAATTTTATTTTTTAATTGAATCAAACCAAAACCAATAGCGCCGAAGATACCAACCAAAGCAACAATAATCAGGATAAAGACCAAAAGATTATTGTAGTTATTTGGGTTTACAAATCCATAATTGAAAGCCGGTTCACCATCTTTAAATGTAAAACTTAAACCAATAATGGTGTGAAAAATAAAGTACACAAATGGATAAATGAGTACGGTGATTGCCGTTTTATTCTTTAGCATACCGTTTCCAGGAATCATTAAGAAAACCATACTCATTAATACGGTGGATAGGTTATGGGTAAGCAGTTCAGACAAGCTTGAAATTGGATTCCATTGTCCTTCTAAAACAGGGTTAAGTACGAAGAAGACAATTAAAAAGACGATGAGGGTGTTCACTGTGATAATAATAACGACAATTTTCTTGGTTAACCAATCCACCACGTTTTCCCAACTCAATAGTTTTCCTAAACCATAGGCAACAGACCAGGCTGCAACCATGATGTTGGTTTGGTAGGTGAAGAGATACCAAAAGCGCCACCAATCATCTGTAGGATCTAACAAAAATCCAACAATAAACTTTTCGATTAAAACACCCGTTAATAGTAAACCATAGGCGAGAATGAGGTAGGTAAGCCAATGCTGTTTGAGGTTCAATGTCATAATTCTTCTCCTTTTACTCTCATCATTATAGAACTTAACGATCTTTTTACAAATTTACTCCTTTTCGTTGCAACCTTAATCGAAGGATGTTAATATTTTTAAGCACTTACTTTAAATCCAATTGAGATTTAAGGCGGAAGGGAGCACATCCAATGAAACAAGGCATCCACCCAAACTATAAGCAAGTAAAAGTCACTTGCATTAGCTGCGGCAATACCTTCGAAGCAGGATCGATTCTTGATGAAGTACGGGTTGACACATGCGCAAGCTGCCACCCATTCTTTACCGGAAAAGATCGTAACACCAAGATTGATGGTCGCGTCGATCGCTTCAATAAACGTTACGCGAAAAAGTAAGACAAAGTATCAAAACCACTTTCTTAGAAGAGAGTGGTTTTTTTATTTATAATAAGAACCATGAAAACAAAATTTTATATTACCACACCCATTTATTATCCCAGTGCAAAATTACATATTGGTCACGCTTACTCAACAGTGGTCACAGATGTATTTGCCAGATATAAACGTCTTGCCGGTGTTCCAACTTACTTTTTAACTGGCACCGATGAACATGGACAAAAAATCCAAGAAACAGCAGAAAAAAATGGCAAGTCACCACAACAATTTGTGGATGATGTTGTGGTTGGCATTAAAGATCTCTGGTCCAAAATGCATATTAGTTATGATGATTTTATCCGGACCACCGAACCACGTCATGAAAATGTTGTTCAACAAATTTTTAGTCAACTTTTAAAACAAGATGATATTTATTTATCGAAATACCAAGGTTGGTATTGTAAGTATTGCGAATCATTTTGGACTGATACACAGATTGGTGAGGCAAAAGTTTGTCCTGATTGTAAGCGTGCCGTTCAACCAGAAGCTGAAGATGCTTATTTCTTTAGAATGAGTAAGTATGCTGATCGATTGATGGAATATTATCAAAAAAATCCATTATTTATTACGCCAGAATCACGTAAAAATGAAATGATAAATACCTTTATTAAACCTGGACTTGAAGACCTTTGTGTTTCAAGAACCTCTTTTTCTTGGGGTGTCAAAGTAAAGGAAGATCCTCGTCACGTCGTTTATGTTTGGCTGGACGCACTCACGAATTACATTACTGCGTTGGGTTATGGCAGTGCAAAACCAGCATTATATGAGAAGTTTTGGAAAGATCCACAATCTGAAGTCATTCACATTGTTGGCAGTGATATTACGCGGTTTCACGTTATTTATTGGCCCATCTTTTTAATGGCCTTAGGTCTTCGGTTACCCGACCGGGTTTTTGCCCATGGTTTATTAATGATGAAAGATGCCAAGATGTCTAAATCAAAAGGCAACGTCATTGATCCTTTACCATTGATGGAAAAATACGGTGTAGATACCGTTCGATACTACCTTGTTCGAGAAACCGTATTCGGTGGTGATGGTCAATTTAGTCCTGAACAATTTATCGAACGAATCAATACGGATCTCGCGAATGATTTTGGTAATTTATTGAATCGTACGATTAACATGGTGAATAAATATTTCCAAGGTGTCGTACCAAACTTTCAAGGACCGATTTCGGAATTCGATCATCAATTGTCTTCATTAACAAGTCAAACCATTCAAGATTATCAAACCCTGATGAATCAATTATTAATCACGGAAGCATATGCAAAAGTGAATCAATTAGTTGCGAGGGCAAATAAATACATTGATGAAACTCAACCTTGGAATTTAGCTAAAGATCCCAACAAATTAACATCACTTCAAGTGGTGATGCACCAACTTATCTACACACTCTACGTTGCCGGAACGCTTTATCAACCAATCTTGGTGACGACCTCAGATGCATTTTTCCGCCAACTTGGAGCCCAAGAAAAACCCACGTTAAAATCGATTACAAACCCAATCGTTGTGAATGGATTAAAACTCAATCAACCCATACCGCTTTTCCCAAGACTTGATCCATTGATTGAAGTGCCATTTATTCAATCAACTATTCTCAAAAAATAATTAAGATTTAATCTTGCTCTTTACATTACTCGTATCCGCAATTGGCATTTCAATGGTGCGATTATTCTTTTCATCAATGGTATCCACCACACTAAATGGTGTGCCTTGAATGATGGCATATAAATGGTCCATCGTGTGGAAATAAGGATAAATTAAATCAGCATTTGAAAAACTGAACTCTAAATCGTGAACGAGTTTTTCGTGTAATTCAAATAGCCCCTCAAAAGATGTTAACCTTGCATCTTTTTTTAATAAATGATCCACATAATGTTTGGTCATCACCATTTCTTCCAAACTCATCGGAATATAACCCTGAGTCATTTGATGAGCAGTCCAACGTAAATGTTCTTGTCTAGCAAGTAAGTTACGAATTTTCTTTGCCACCGGTTTATAACGATTTAAATCTGCATCATTTTTGGCGCGTGGATGGGCTTGGTGAAAACGAGATTGATCATCTTCATCATATCGTTTCATAAAATTAGCTTCTGATAAACCTTTCGATTGTGGTGCCAAATCTAATCCCATTAGATTTAGTTTAAAACGTAAGCTTATCGCTTCATAAAGCAAACTTTCTTTTTCTTGGGCGAGTAAGGTTTCAAAAGGTTTTTGTGGATTGAGAGTGGCGTGGATATTTTTGGCAATTTGTGTGAATACCGGATTGATGATTTGATTTAATGAATAACCGTAATCACCAAAACCAAAAGCAGTGACGTGTGGATTTTTAAATAATTGACTGGTTTGTTGATAATCACGATTAAGGATTTGCACAAATAGTTGAAAACGTTCAAGCCGTCTTTCAATGGTCCAACTGAGCACTTGTTGTAACACCCGCAAATTGATGACGTCGTTATCAAATGCGATGACAAAGATTTGATAATCATCTGACTTTGACATACGATTTGAAACCGCAGTTAAGAATTGAGCATCATTAAAGGTGGTGTTAATCAAATCTGTTTCCGCCGACAAGGGTGGCAGCGGTAAGTAATCACGTTTATTAAAAGGCGGGCTTGTGAAAGTTTGAATCACACCTGGATTCATCGAAGGGTCACGATAAAGATTGTATTGAATGGGCGGGTTATTGTAGCTGGTAAATTCTTTACCAAAAAACTTTGATGCTTTAGGTGGAAATTGGTTGGTGACAAATAAGTGTCGATATATTTCTTCGTTGGTTGGACCAAAGCCGAGTAAATGGTATTGAATTTTTACATCTTCTAAGGTGGCTTTTTCAAAATTAATCATGGTTTTTGGTAAATAAGACGTTAGGGGATACTCAAGAACCAATTGTTGGGCAATCAGTTGGTGGTAGGAGAAGAAGCGAAGTTTTTGCTTTTCTTGACTAAAGGATTCATAGATGGGCAAAAGTTGTTTGTCTTGATACAAAATATACGACTTGAGTTTACTACTCGGATTTTCTTGATAATATCGATTGAGTTTTTCAACCAAAGCCATCACATCAGTATCTTTGGTTAACAAACTCACCATCGTCATCTCTTGTTTGCTAGATCCAAATAAGGATTCAAGTCGTTGGTTAGCGACATCAAAGGTTGTAAATCCTGGTTTGAAAGCATATCTAGTGTTGATTTCTTTTGTTGCCAACAATGCTTTGGGCAACGCGATGTTAATCGCTTTTGATTGGCGATGCTTTTTGAATTCTTTTTCAAAGGATTTCAGCAGATAGGTAATTTTGTCATCGTCACCCAAGATTAAATAATGAGGCCTGCGTTGTAGAATAAAGAAACGCATCTTCAATGCAAGATTATTAAAGAAAACTGCGAAAATTAAAATATAGGTGTAACCAAATCCAATCACATGGATTGCATAAGCTGAAAGCAGGAAGAGTAAATCGTTATTGATACGATTACTAATTTCTGTTGTTCGGAAAATCCCTCTTAAAATTGCAGTGGTATTACCAAAGGCTTTTAGCACCAAATCAATTGTGTTTAATGTTTCTCCATTACCGATTAATCCATAGGTGTATAGCGCAACGCCAAGAACGATAATTCCTAAAAAGAAATGAAATTTATATTTAGCAAGATCAAGATAAATCATCGCCCCAATTAAACCCAAGGTGCCAATGAACAATAGTAATGAAATAAAATCCATTATTGAAACCACCCCGCAATTTGGACACCCAAGTAGACTAATAGGCCAGCAACAACCAAGATCAGCAACAATTTCCAATGTTTAAAGATCCATCGTATCAATTGATAAAGAAATCCAGTTGCACCAAAGATGAATCGAATCGGTGCACCAACCATTTTGCCCAAGGTTTTAAAAAACATTTTTATACGATGACGAACTCTAGGTAATCGTGCTTTTTTATCAGTTTCATAAACCAAACTTTGAACGGGCACCGCATAACGATGACCTTTTTCTTGGTAAGTAAGGTGATAGATATTGATTTTTGCTAATGTTGTTTCTTCAAAGTCATAGTCTGTCCCGTTATTTCTTTTAAGCGTTGCTTGGCTATAACGGTAACCATATTTTGGACCAATCACCAACACATATGCATAATGATTGGTTTGCTTTTCCTTTACCTTCACTTGATCATTAATCTTGTAAATAGATTGATATCGATATTGTTTATAGGTGAAAAAATTTTGAATTAAGTTCCAATCTGATTTTTCACCAGTTTCTATTTTTCGTGGCTCTTTTGCGATGGTTTCTTTTTTATCTAAGGCAAACGTTTCACCATCCACGGATGGGTCAACATCAACGTCACTCTTCACTTTTTTGGCTTGATATACATATCTTTTTTCTTCGTAATTCACTTTCATTTCCACAACATCATCAGGAATAAAGTATTTTTTTTGCTTTGTATCATAAAGGTTAAATGCAACATAATATAGTTTTGTCGCTTTTGCTTTTAAAGAAGATATATCACGATAAAAGAACGGCCTTCCAAGAAAATCCTCAACTTTATTTTGCACTGTCGACATATCAATCAAGTCATAAAGTAATTCACCTTCAAGTTGGGTTTGATAGTACTTCTTAGAATCGTAGTAATATTGATCATTTAAAACCCCAAAGACATGTTCTTCTTTAACAACAAATGTCGTTCGCTTTAAAACATCATCGACAAAAACGTATTCACTCACCTCAAGCCTTCCTGGTTTGAAAGGAGTAGGTATCACATATTTATGAACGAAACCTTCTTCGTCTTGTATTTGCACGCCATAGCGTTGTTTGTTAATGACAATTTCCGATAAATATTGACCAGTTTCTGGAAGATAGAAAAAAATAACAAGTTCTTTTTTGTTTTCAAACAAACCTAAAATCGTTGCTTGCAGCAACGAAGCTCTTGTATCACGATATTTTTTAAAATCTAAATTGATCAACAACGCATCTTCTACCAAAGGTGAGTAACGGTCTAATTTAAATTTATTAAGAAGAATCGTTTCGTCTTTCATGTTTTTATTATACTCGATTCAATATGTTGAAAATGCTTAAGTCTTGAGAAATAACTTAATAAAAAAGTCTTAATCGTTATAATAAAGATTAGGTAAATATGAAACTATATCAACACTCTCAAAACTTTATTGACATTACTTGGCAAGACGACCAACCTCGCCCCTTTTTACTAATCTTACCCGGGGGTGGTTACGAATACACCTCTTGGCGAGAAGCCCAACCTGTTGTTAACGCTTTTGCCAGCGAAGGATATCACACTGGTATCTATTATTATCGCGAGGAGAAACTCATCCATCCCCATACCCATATTGAGGCCAAGGAACTGATTGAACAATTAAGAAGTGATCCACGTGTAAGTAAAATCTTTTTGGTTGGTTTTTCCGCGGGTGGTCACTTGGCCGCCACTATCATGACTTATTATCCTCAACTCATTCAAGCGGGTATATTAGCGTATGCTCCGATTACGTCTGATATTAAATACCGCCACTTAGGATCGTTGATGAATTTATTAGGTCCTGATATCACCAAAGAAAAAGCGGCAGAGGTTTCGCTTGAATTACACGTAACCCAGCAAACGCCACCGTGCTTTATTTTTCATACGCAAGATGACACCATCGTTCACGTTGAAAATGCATTAATGTTTGCAGAAGCACTGCGAAAACATCATGTTCCGTTTGCGTTGCACATTTATCCAGAAGGCCTTCACGGCTTCTCTGTTGGAAGTGATGATGTTGCCTATGGCGAATTCTCACTGGAAGAATTCCATCACCGATTTGCATATATGAAAGAGTGGGTTGAACTTGCAAAGAAATTTATCAGGAGATATTCATGAAAAAAAGATGGACATTGTTACCTGATCAAGTTGATCAAAAATCCCTCTATTATCAAATTAGTTTAGGTTCGATTTGGGTTTTTACCTTGGTTGGTATAAGTCGTAGTCTTTTGCATATTTTTCTTCCAGATGGTGGCGCTCAATTGATTGCAACCATTCCTTTAGACACATATTCAAGTGAAGCTCAACGGGTCATTATTGGTATGTTTGCTTTCTGGGGCTTATCGCAATTATTATCCAGTTTAATTTATGTGTATATTCTCCTTAAAAGAAAAGCATGGTTACCATTTGCGTGGTTATTACTCTTGTTGGAGTATGCTTCGCGATGGTTGATTGGTCAATTGAAACCATTTGAAACTGTCGGAACGGCTCCCGGTGCAATTGGTAATTATGTATTTATGATCCTGAGTGTTGGAATGTTAGTTTGGTATGCAATCGACTATAAAAAATTAGTCCTTTAGTTTGGTGCCATTCGCATCGATATTGATTTCACCAATAAAGATTTGAATGCCTTCAATAAGTGCCCATAATCCAGCAATAATCGGTCCCACAATCACAATCGAACCAATTGTCGTAAGTAATAATTGAATGAGCCCTCTTTGGGTATATCCTAAATAAAAATTGTGGACCCCAAAGCTACCGACAAAAATAGCGAGTAAGCCTCCGACTAATTTAGACTTTGGTTCAAGCATTGGGTTTGGATTAGGATTATTGTTTCTCGTTTGTTGGCGTTTAACATCTTTTTCATCCATTACTTCAGGTTGAATTGGTTTTTCTCTAGTTTGGAAAGGGTTGTTCATATCAGCCCCACACCAAGCACAAAATTTCGTTTTATCTTGCGTTTCTCTTCCGCATTTTGGACATTTCATTCTAAGCACCTCTACACAAAGTATAATATGAATGCATGCAAATTAAAGTCATGACGTTTAATCTCAGAATCGATGTCCCTGTTGATGGTAACCATCAATGGAAATTTCGGATTCCTGCGGTCTTGGCGATGATATCAAAACATAACCCCGATATTTTAATGTTTCAAGAAACCACACCAGCGATGTTATCAGATTTAAAAAAACTTGAAACCATTTACGGCTATTACTACATGGGACGTAACCAAGATTTGCAAGGTGAAGGTTGCCCAATTTACTACAAGAAGCAAGATTATCGAATCAAGGCTGCGGATACCATTTGGTTAAGTCATACGCCAAGAACACCAGGATCGATGGATGTAGATGAAGGATTTCCGCGCATTGCATCGATGATTGTTTTACAACACACGGATGGACGCTTACTTAGGTTTTTAAACACTCATCTGGCCTATCGTTCTGCAAAAGCAAAAGATATCAATTTAAAAGTATTGTTTGATTTTATCCAGTCTTTTCCAGAAAGAATACCAACAATCCTCGGTGGTGATTTTAATGAAGGTGCGGTCAAAATTAAAAAATATATGCCGCGTGATTTACACTTTGCTCCCTCCCTTACATTAGGCAACACGTATCACGAATTTAAAGGTGGAGATGGCATTGCCCAAATCGATTACCTTCTTTATCAAGAAGGCATCCAAGCAAAAGATGTTTTCGTCGATCGAAGTGAGTTTCTTCAACAATTACCATCAGACCACTATCCGGTCATAGGAGTGTTTACATTATGAACCCAAGTCGACATATTAAAGGTGTTTGCATCGATTATACGCATGATGGTAAAGGTGTCGTCAAACACGAGGGTTTACCCATTTTTGTTCCTTATTTATTAATGGGAGAAGAAGCAGAAATTGTGATCACCAACAACCGCGGTAAATATGCGGAAGGTCGAATCTCTAAGCGACTGACAACATCGCCGCAACGGGTGACACCACCTTGCCAATATTATGAAGTGTGTGGTGGTTGCCAACTGCAACATCTTTCCTATCAAGAACAATTGAAAATGAAGAAGATGCGTGTGGCAGAAGTGTTACGACGCATGGGCGACTATAACGGGAAAGTCGACGACATCATCCCAAGTGAGAAACCCCTTCATTATCGCAACAAAGTTCAATTCCCTTTTGGTCGTGATGAACGAGGTAATCTCATCGCTGGTCTTTACCAACAAGGTAGTCATCGGATCATAGATATTGATGAATGCTTAATCGAAAACACAGAAGCTGATCAAATTGTACGTTTGGTCAAAAAACTTTGTATCGAACATCATATTGAAGCCTATGATCAAAAATACCGTAAGGGATTCATTCGCCACGTAATGGTGAGAAAAGGTATTGTTACCAATCAATTGATGGTAGTGCTTGTCACCGGTAAAATTAACTTTCCAGAAAGACAAATTTTTGTCGATGCGCTTTTAAAAGCTTTTCCCAATATCCGTACGATTGTACAAAATATTAATCCCGAATTTACAGATGTGGTTTTGGGATACCGTGAACATATTTTATTTGGTGATGGTTATATTGAAGATTCGTTATCCGGACTTAAATTTAAGATTGCAGCTAAATCTTTTTTTCAAGTGAATCCATTTCAAACCGAAAAACTTTATGCTCGAGCCTTATCGATTGCCAATCTCACACCAACCGATGTGGTGCTTGATGCCTATTCAGGTGTGGGAACGATTACTTTACTCGCAGCGAAACAATCCAAGCATGTCACAGGTGTTGAAATTGTTCGGGATGCGGTGTTGAATGCAATTGAAAATGCAAAACTAAACGAAATTAGAAATGTTTCATTTATTGAAGCGGATGCTGCTCCTTACTTGGTGGAACGAGCCGCTAAAGGCAAAACCTATGATGTATTGTTTGTTGATCCGCCTCGACAAGGTTGTGATGAAGCATTCTTACGATCGGTGAAAGTTATTAAACCTAAACGATTTGTTTATATTTCATGTGAACCATCCTCACTTGCAAGAGATATTAAATATTTATCAGACACCTATGAGGTTAAGTATGTACAACCGGTTGACATGTTTTCTCAAACTTACCACGTGGAAACGGTGGTGTTGCTTGAGTTAAAAAACCGATAAATAAAGGGTTTTAGGATATGTTCCCTGTTTCAACCCTTCGTTGAAACCCCTATCTTACTCGTGTTTTTTATTCAATCAAAAAATCGTTGTCTGTGGGAACATATTAAATAGCGAAAATAGGTTAATCTTTTAAGTGGTTTGTGAAGGGGAGCATATAAATCTAATGTTGTTCACTTTTTGGTTTACGAAAAACAAACCGATAAGCATTTGGAAATATTAATTAGCTGATTAATAATGACTTTACAATTTCTATTTATATTAGACAATTTAAAATTGAATTAACGATAGATTAATGTTAAATTAATGAAAAAAGGGGGGAATTGTGTGAAAAAATTTATTATTTTATTGTTTTCATTTTTGGTGTTAATACCAATCAAACCATTACCTGTAGATGCAGCAAACTTAATGATTTTGGATGATCTAGGAACTTATGAGCAAGTTAGACCAGTCATGCAAACAGTCAAGGTAAATATTACTGCCGATATGGTTAGCAATATTCGAGCAACGGGGACAAATGTGGTAACTGTAGAAACAAAACATTATTTTCTGTGGTTTTATACACACTCTACATATCAATACTATTACCTAACGGATATATTCGTAGATCAAGTAGTACAAACTAGGACTTTAAAAAATGATATTGACTCATTAATATTTGTAATTCAAGAGCTTGAGTATTTTACATCTATCTACGACAGTTGCAAAGGACAAGAGGCTACCGATTGTATTTTGGGCTTTGTTCGATCTATAAATAAGAATTATGTTGGAACTACCACTGAACTTGATATTTATAAAGCAGATGGTGTTTTTGATAAATGGCTTGTAACATTGGGGCCAATTAATACCGATTTTGTAAGGTTTGTTGATTCTAAAGATGGAAGTTTATTAGGTATTTCTGAATATTTTTCTAGTTTTGTTGAGGTTGGGGATTACAATGATAAAGTTCATCCAGTATTAACAAAAACCCCTATATTTAATGGCGGGTTGATTGATCCGTTTAATACAAGTGGAAGAATAGATTTAACACATTTTTTTGCAAGCGTGGACGGTATTTATAATCATACATCGGCTACTATTGATATTGGTTTGAGAAATTATGGGGATCAATTATCATGGGGTGGTGATTTACAAACTTTTGCACAAGAGCTGCATAGCAAATCGCAAAATATTAGCGTCATTGAAAACGAAATACTATCCTGGAACCCTTATGATAATAGGCAACGTGATTTTTGTACGATTATAGGACTTAACAAATGCAGTTTTTCAAATAGTGACATGTTAGCTGACATTGATGCCAATAATGTTATGAGAGGACTTATTAATAATGCTCCTGTCCCAATTTCCACTTACATTAACGGAATTACATACACAACATACCTTTACAATGACTTGAACAAACTTAGTGTTGCACTAGCAGGTTATTATAATGTTGTTAAATATGACAATAGTTATTTTCCAAATCGCTATTTAATGTTTATAAAAACTATCGGATTAAATGATGGAATGCAAACTATAACTTCCACCAATCAACTTAGAGATAGAGTTTATAGAATGCTTAAAGTACAATACAATTCAACTGGAAATACAGATATGGGATTAGATTGGTATTCTGGATTTAAAAACCTAGATTACTTAATGTGTATAGGTGGAAACCCAAATAACCCATTGGTAGACCTTAGATATCGTGAAATTGCCGCCAAATTGTTCTATGAATACGTTATTCATATGAGTACAAAGCCAGCATACTATGGTTCATAACAATGCGTTTTCCCGGATAAAAATTTTTTTTCTATTGGTAATCCTATTCGATTTATTACTAACTAGTTGTGTCGCCGGGAATCGTTATCAAAGCACAACATTGATAGTGGGGCCAATGGACTATAACTCAAACTACTACACTGAGAATGAGTTACTTTTTACATTGTTAGAATTCGATAAAGAAACTACCCTTGGTTTTGGGACAAGATACCGTATGGTAACTGAAGAGAATCAAACGTTAGGCTGGGCCATGTTAGATGAAAAATATAGTCCTGAAGTTTATATTTATTCCGAAGATACTATTGACGAAATCACTTCAAAAATTAAAGACAGTTATTCAATCATTCACGAATATGTTAATCCGTACCCAGGAGGCACTGGTTTATTGAGTTCATTTATAAACTCTAAATTAATTTTTAATGATTCAAAAGGGGTGACGTTTACTTTTGATGTATATGGAGGAGAAGTTGATTATTGCTCATGCAAAGCGGTGGTTCGCATGAACAAAATTATCTTCAGTATGGAAGAAGGTTATTTTGTTCCGGACATAATCAATTTTGTCGAATTCTTTTCTAACTCGAATGATTTTATTTCTTGGATGGATACTTTTTACAATCGGAGATTAATCGAGGGAGAATACTTGATTACATACTTGGGGTATGATTTCACAATTAATATCCCGAATAATTTTGATATCAGCATCTACCAAAGTTTATTAGGTAGTGGTTTTGATCCAATAAAATATTTTGATATTAAAATTATTAATCAAAACTAAGGCTTTAAATATGTTTCTCGACATCATCGAAAGTAGACTTAACTTTGTATGTGGGAACATAAATGCCCCTAAAAATATGTTACTCTACGAGTTTCAAGGCAAATTTTTCGAGCAATCGGCGAGTTTCGACGCATGTTGAAACGATACTTTTACTCACGTTGAAGAACAGCTGATGTGCGATGATTAGATCGAATGAAACAAAAGAAGATTGTGTTGAAGCCATACACACATGTGTGGAAACAAAACTTTCTAAAAATTCGTAAACGACTACAAAAGGTATTGACCTTAGACTATGCTTATATTCATCATATTGGAAGCACATCAGTTGAAGGTCTTGCCGCCAAACCCATCATTGACATTGATATTGAAATGAAAGGTAGCGAATCCTTTCAAGATGTCAGCATTAAATTATCACGATTAGGTTATCGTCACGTAGGCGATCAAGGCATTCCTGGTAGAGAAGTGTTTAAATTAAAAAAATGGAGTCTACTTCCAAAGCATCATGTATACGTTTGTGCCTCGAATGCAAACGAACTCAAAAGACATATAGGTTTTAGAGACTATTTAAGGAAACACCCCGAGATGAAATCAGCGTATCAAGCGATTAAGATTGAAGCAGCAAAAAAGCATCCATATGATATGGATGCTTATTTAAGGATGAAGGGAATCTTTATTCAGAACGTATATCGACAATTAGGGTTAGATTCTTTAAGCCAAGACGATGCCAAGAAACACCAACCACGCTAAGGTTGATTTACCAATTAAACTTAACCACACATAACTCTTTTCGCCATAGACATAATCTTTCCACTTGCCGATACGCGCATATTGGAGAATTTGGTTAAAGGCAAAGAGATTAAAGACTAAGAAGTAGAAGGTTAAGCCTGGCAAGACAAACCAAGGCAAGACTGACAAATCACCAATATTTAACATATAGATGACGATTAAAACCCAAGGAATTAAACCAGCAATCCAACCAATCCAATGAGCAGTCCAATCGGTTTTGGTACGGCTAGGAGGATTCATTTTTTCCATGAGCAGACCAAGTAAATTCATCACCGCGTTAATGCCAAAAACACTAAGTAAACCTTCAATCGTGGTAATACCAAACATAATCGATAACAACACAATCATAATCGATGAAGACAAGGCGTATTCATACCAACGAAGTGGGTTGATTCCTTTTTCAATATTAGCGACATATTGTTTCTTAAATGGCACAGAAATTAAGAAGTGGAAGAGCGCGCTCAATAAAATAAACGCAGCTGCTAGAATCGCAACCGGTAATTCAAACATTGCTTCTTCAAGAGGCGCGTAGAGACCGTTACCAACCGGACCGAAGAAACGGCCCACGATTTCGGGTCTAAAGTCTCGGAATAGCGGCACGGTTAATGCAAGCACTAACAAGGCAATACCTTGGACAAGGTGAACCAGGCCCATCTTTAAATTAAAACTCACTAATTTATTCATAGATTTCTCCTGAGTAAAATATACCACTTAAGAGGTTTTTGTAGTCTAAAAATGCTCAATCAAGGTTGTCTTACTTTTGCTTGGTTTTGATTGTAGAAGAAGGAATATTGATCCATCCTTTTTCGATAAAGAGTTTCCATAATGCCATTGCGTGGCCTCTTCCAAGTTTATACTCCTTGGCTAACCATGCACAAAAGATTGTCGCTGTAAGGTTGGTGGTTAAAACTCCATCTTTTGAAGCTTTGTTTTTAATCGCTTCTGGTGTGGTCTTCGTAATCGCCATAATGTTTGCAATATACGCTTGAAAAGACATCTTTTTTCTCCTTTATCGTTGTTCGATAAATAAATGCAATGGTCGATTGCAAATTGCTGTTTGTGATATCTTTTTTTTGGTTCTTAATTGACGAAGTTTTTCGCCAATCGTATTTTGGTTTTTCATCTTATTCACTAAAGGGGTTATGGAGTGGCACGGGTGTAAAATCAATTTCTAAATCAGGGAAAATAATCGCATCATCGAGTTCTTCAAAGAACGCAACCACACCTTCAGCGCCACTGGTTGACCACCATTCTGGAATAAACACTGTGGCATCGGTAAAGATTGTTTCAAAATCTTGTAAGTTAAATTTTGTATCAATTGTGACGCGTGAACTCACCATGATCTGTTGATTGTTATATTCGACTTGGTTTTCATATCGGTTGATGGAAATAACCCCACCTGCAGCATTACCACAACCACAATTCAATTCGATATAGTAAGAGACATTTTTGTTAACATCCATGATGTGAAAGCGATGGTATTTACCGTAATTTTGATCAAGGTAGATTCTACTTTCAAAGTTATAGGCAAGATAAAGATTGTTACCATAATTGATATATCCACGAAGTTCTTGGTTGATATCGACCCATTGATCACTCTCCAATGAATTAAAATAGTCTTCAATCACTGGTAGACTTGGATAATTATTTTTCGCAACTAATTCATTGTTTAAATATAAACGATTGATGTTTAAATCAACCGATAGAATATCAATTTGTTCACCCCAGACCTCATATTTGAACGTGTTGAGTGCAGTTTTGTAAATGACAATTTTGCTATTGGTTTCTTCCACATAAAATAGTTGTTTGATTTCAGGGTTAATCTCACGTATATCTAAGTAGGTGTTCCACCAAGAGTTTGGATCATAGTTTAATAAAAACTGATAGATGGTGTTCCAATCGACCAATCGATCACCTTCAGGAAAACTCTTTTCTTTACCGTAATAGGCGAAATGACTAGCTTTTAACAACGTATTCGATATCGGGTCGATGTCGGGTTCACGATAGGACATTAAAAATTCAGCCAGCAAATCCATTTCCACATTTGTCATCAATCCGCCAGTAATGTTTCGACTAGATAGTTCATTCACAATTGAAGGGTCCTCGATGAGGTAACAAACTTGTTCCCCATAACAGGCTTCATTATTTAAATTGGTTCTACCATTCAAAGCAACCACGGTTAAACTTACTAACATTGCGATTGCAGCACTTCCACCGAGTAAGGTTTTTATTGGAACCCTTCTCCAAGATTCCGTTTTTTCATCAGACTCTAAAAAATAACTAAGTGGAACACCAAAAAAATCACTGAGCGCTTTAAGGTTATCTGTTTGGATTTTGCGCGCACCCTTTTCCCAGTTACTTATCGTCGTGTTTTTAACAAAAATAGCTTCCGCCAATTCCGCTTGGCTGACTTTTCTCTTGGTTCTTAGCAGTCGGAGTTTCTCTCCGGGTTCAACTTTCGGTTTCATGCATATTATTATAATCGATTCAACTGTTTCTAATTTATTAAATCCATTCAAGTTGTTATAGTAAAGATATGCCACTTGATGTCACAAACCAATCGATAGAATCTTATTTAGATCAACTCTCCGACCAACGAAGAAGTGATATTCTTTGGCTTGTTGAGCAGATGGAAAAGATTGCAAAACGAAAGCCAAAGTTATGGGGTTCCATCATTGGTTTTGGTAGATTATATTATCGTTATCCAACTGGAAATGATGGATACATGCCTATTATTGCGCTATCCAGTCGCAAACAAGCCATTACCCTTTACCTCTCTTTCGATTTAGAGAAAGAACCATTATTAAAGACATTAGGAAACTATACGATTGGAAAAAGTTGTCTATACATTAAACGTCTAGATGATATTGATCGGAAGGTGTTGTTGGACGTCATCCAACAATCTTATCGAAAAACATTACAATACGATTTTGTGAAAATGATCGAGTAACTTAAACTCTAGTTTTAATTTGCGAACGATAAATGTTCGCGTACGTTCCGTTATTCGCGATGAGTTGCTTGTGCGTACCTTCCTCAACCTTAAGCCCGTTTTCTAACACGACGATCTTATCGGCGTTTTTAATCGTAGATAAACGATGGGCAATGACAATCAGTGTTCTTCCTTTTCTTGCTTTTTCAAGTGCTTTTTGAATTCTTTGTTCTGTTTCGGTGTCGATGTTAGCCGTTGCTTCATCCATGATTAAAATTGCCGGATCATGAACAATGGCCCTTGCAAAGGAAATGAGTTGTTTTTCACCCACACTCAAATTGGTGCCACCACGAGAGACGGGTTGTTGTATACCTTTTTCCAATTTATCTAAAAGATGATCACCACCAATGTCACGTAAAACTTTTTCTGCTTCCTCATCCGTGACCGAACCAATCCCAAAACGAATATTGTCAGCAATCGTTCCTTTAAACATCACTGGATCTTGAATGATGATGCCGATATGGGAACGGAAGGTACGCTTAGGATGGGTGTTAATATCGACACCATCTACATAAATATTTCCCATATCACCATCTTTAAAGTCATAAAATCTCAGTAATAAGTTGGTCAACGTTGATTTTCCAGAACCGGTATGGCCCACCAAACCAATCATTTGACCTGCATCAATCTTTAGGGTAATCCCTTTGATAATAGGATGCCCTTTTTCATATGAAAACCAAACATTATCAAACAGGATGTCACCACGATATCGAGGAATGGTGGTTAAAGCATTATCCTCTTGCTCACCATCAATAACCCTAAAAATTCTTTCGCTCTTCACTAACGAGTGTTGGAAGTTACCAATTTCTCTAAACAAGGTTCCCACTGGTTCAATTAATCGTGATAAATAATCGTTATAAGCGTAAATAATACCAGCACTAATCACAACCCCACTAATCGATAAATAACCGTAACCAAAGAAAATGACGATAAAAGCGGTGACTAAGGCCCCCACCAAACGAATCATGTTCCAACCAATCGAGAGATGTAAGTGTTGTTCTTTAAGAATTTCCTTTTGAGTATCAAAAGAAAGTTGATCAAACTTTTGTTCAATCGACTTTCTAAAATTAAAGATTTGCAGGATGGAAATCCCATTAATGATTTCGTTGAGCTGAGCGGTGATCATCGAAGAGTTTTCGTTGACCTTCACAGCAAGTTTGTTTAATTTTTTCACAAAGAAACGTAACCATACATACACAACCGGGAAGAAAATAAAGGTTAAGAATGCGAGCGTTGGATTTAAATAAAACATCCCTACATAGGCAAAAATAACGGCCAAAGAAGCGTTCACCAATAAGTTCATGATAGTGGAAAATAAACCCATCATGCCACCAACATCGCTGATAACTCGGTTCGCAATCTTACCAGAAGGTTCGCTTTCGAAGTACGCCATCGGCATGCGTTGTAAAGACCTTACAGCGTCTTTTCGAGCATCTCTTACCATGTTGACCGTAATCATCCCTGTACTGATACGTTGAATGTAGGTAAATAAAATTTGTAAGAGTAAACGCACAAATAATAAAGCGATTAACCAGATGAGAGGTTCAGCACTTGGTTGATAAAAAGCAAATACTTCATCTCTTGATAATGGTGTTACCTCATAGGTAAAGGTTTGATTATCTGGGGTGATGATGGTGAGCTGTTGATCATTGAGGATTTTTTGACCAATGACCACAACATCTTCAGAGAAATAATATTGGGTGCCAATGACCACAATCGAAACACCATTTTCTGTCATGGTTTCTTGTTGAAAATAGCGATTGTCATAGGCCACTGTATTGACCGTTTCAGTGGTTTCATACCAGGGTTTTTCAATGCCAACCAAATAATCATCAATAATCGATTTCACAATCAATGGCGCGACCAACCCTAATAACTGCACGACTAACATCGCCCCAATTGTCAAGGTTAGTAATCCTTTATATGGGATGATATAACGCCAAACTTTTTTGATGGTTTTAAACATAACAACTAATCCTCAAGTCCTGTCAGTTGGGTGATATATTGCCGTTTGTACCAACCATCTTCGCGAATGAGCGATTCATGTGTACCTCTTTGACTAATTTCGCCTTGCTCTAACACTAAAATTAAATCTGCTTCTTGAATCGCGGAAAAACGATGCGTAACAATAATATTTGTTTTCCCTTTTCTTAAATCCTTGAGATGTTGGACAATCGTTCGTTCGGTTTTCATATCGACCGCACTGAGAGAATCATCAAGAATTAAAATTTGTGGATCTTTAATTAACGCTCTGGCAATGGATAATCGTTGCTTTTGCCCACCCGATAAATTAACACCGGTTTCCCCCATCATCGTTTGTAAGCCAGATTGTAAGTAAGGTAAATCTTTTTCAAAGTCCGCCATCTTCACTGCGCTCTTCACCACTTCTTCCGAAGCGTTTGGTTTACCAATTTTGATGTTTTCTTCAACGGGCAATTTAAACAAAATATGCGATTGAGGAACATAACCGACCAACTGACGAATATCTTCAATCTTAAAACGTTCAATCGGCGTGTTATCGATGAGAACGGAACCCTTTGAAACATTAAACTCACGCAGTAATTGCCGAATTAGGGTTGATTTTCCTGCACCCGTTGGACCAACAATCCCGATGGTTTGTCCCTTATGGATACTAAAAGAAATATTTTTAATTACCGGTTGTTTATCAAAAGGATATTGGAAAGTCACACCTTTAAAATCAATCGTTTGGAAATCAAGAATGGCTTGAGAAGAAGAACTATCATGAACCACGGGTTCATGTTTCATCACTTCATCCATCCGATCAATGGCAATCGTCGCTTGATTTAATTGGGCAAAGATGCCAGAGATCGAAATAAAAGGACCAAATAACATCCCGATATAAGTCACAAAGGTGATAAGTCCACCCAATGACATCGTTTGTTGAATGATGAAATAGGTGCCAAAAGCAAACGCTAATGTATAGGCAATCCCATAAATGACTTCAAATAAAGGATTAAACCAGTTTTCAAATTTAACAATGTACCGCCAAGACTCAATATCGTTGGTGATTTCTTGATGTTGTTTCTTCAAATCAATGTCTTCTTGAACGTAGGCACGAATGGCTTTTTGACCCTCCACGGATTCCAACATTTTTTCAGTAAAAGCGGCATAAATATCGCGATGTTTTTTAAAATATTTTCTTTTACCCTCACGAATTAAATTAAGAAAGGTTAACCCAATCGGCATGATAATCACAGAAATGAGTGTCAGTTGCCAACTGATGGTCACCATCATTAAGGTGAGGGTAATCAAGATAAAACCAATATTAAAAACCAAACCTTCGAGTAGTCCGGTGGCAGATTGAATGATGGAATCAAGATCACCAGTGACACGGGAAATTAAGTCTCCCTTTTGATATTTTTCATAGAAACTCGAGTCCATATTAAATAAATGACCTAGATATCTTTTCCGCATCGTATGGGCAAGTTGTTGGGATTTTTTGACGGTGGTGAAGTTATAAGCATAACTTAATCCATAACGAATCACAGGGAAAGCGACCAAAGAACCACCTAAAAATATTAATGATGTATAGGTGAGACCACCAGAAATAATGGTGTCAATGGATAAACCAAGTAACCAACCTGGTATAAGTGCAAATAGAGCAATACTGACCAACAAGACAAACATCAAAACATAAGTTTTCCATTCTTGTCTTACATACCAACCCATATGTCTCAATAACTTATTCATAAGCTCAGTTTTCCAAAAGCATTATACCCTTAATAAATCTTGATTGTTATGATATCAATCAAAGGAAATTCCTCATCTTTAATTTATTTTGTTGGTGTTAAAATATTGATATGGCAATCAAGAAAAATAAAGACTTTACCACAGATAAAAATAACCTTGTGACTAAATATCATGCCAATGGTAAAACGATTTGGTCCAAAGGAAAAATTATCAATGGTCTTCCTGAAGGTTATTGGGAGTGGTACCGCATCGACCAAACCATCAAACGTTCTGGTTACTTTCAAGCTGGAGAGCCGGTCGGAACGTGGACGACCTATGATTTAAAAGGTAAACCCTATAAAATAACAACGAAGGAAAAACCATATGGAAAAAAATAAAACGTTAACCAAAGAAGAACTGTTAAAAGTTCTAGAACAACGATTTGAAGCCAACCCACATCGTCACACCAGCATAACCTGGAAACAAGTACAAGAAAGAATCAAAAACCAACCCAAAAAATTAGATGCGCTTTTACAAATGGAACTGACAGACGGAGAACCTGACGTCGTCTCTAGAGATCCTAAGACCGGAACCATTACTTTCTTTGATTGTGCTTTACAAAGCCCAAAAGGAAGAAGAAGTGTTTGCTATGATCAAAATGCATGGGATGATCGAAAAGAATTTAAACCCAAGGCTGGAAACGCTGTTACGATCGCAACATCCATGGGCACAAAATTATTAAATGAACAACAATATTTACATTTACAAAGTATTCAAGACGTTGACACCACAACCTCATCATGGTTACTAACACCGAAAGACATTCGAGAAAAAGGTGGTGCAATATTCGGAGACAAACGTTTCGGCAGAGCGTTTATCTTTCATAATGGCGCTGACTCTTATTACGCTGATCGCGGATTCCGAGTTGCAGTGGAAATTTAAAAAATAAAAAGGATTTGTCATGATACAAATCCTTTTTTATATATTTTTTTATTTAACGTTATAGACGTCTTTAAAGAACAATGTTCTGGCAGTTTGATGCCAAGCAGAAACCCAAATCGCTAATATACCAAACGTAAGTAAGGATAAAATATACCAACCAAGATAACTTAAATCTAAGGCAAACAATTGAGATTTTTTGCCATTCATGAGTTGTCGTGATTTTGTAATTGCATCAACGGGTCCCAATGTTTTTTCATTAACAAGAAGGAAAGTCGACATCGCATAGCTATAGGATTTGATGATTCCCGGAATGATAAATAATAAAGTCCAAAGCCCAATAAAGAAACCACTGATGACACTTAATAATGGTGCATTTATCGGTTGTTCTTTGACACCAGCGGTTAAGATGGGTTCAAATTCTGGCTTTTCATTTTTTGTTACACCGATAAACAATTTGGTAAAACTATATGTGACATAACCCCCAAGTGCAGCTGCCACGAGATTCAATAACTGAGCAAGGGCAGGGTTTCCTGGATCAATCACGTTTAATGTGCCTTCTTCAAAAACCGGATTAAAGGAGGCGCCAATACCTGTTACCACCCCAAGAAGCGTAGAAAAAATCAATCCAATCAAGAAAATATTAAGAATTTTCCCTTTAGTTAACGCGCGACCCTCACGACGATATTCACTATTTTGTTTCATAGTTACCTCTTTCTATTTATTAACATAGCACAATTCTAAAAAAATAAAACTTTATTCTAATGTTAGTTTTAATTTTTCTAATAATGTTTTAGACGCTTGGCTTAATCCTTGAGATTTTTTTGTTTGGATATTAACTTGGACCACAATCGTTTCAGACGTTGCCACTAATGTTCCGTTTTGATACAAGTTCGCACCTATCACTAAGGAACTGTCTCCTATTCTGATGACACCGGTGCCAATATCGACTTTTCCAGGCCAATGAATTTCATTCAGTAATTCCATCGTTACTTTTGCGACCACGAACGCACCGTCTTTTGCAAGGATTCCACTGTTTTCGTGATAGAGCAATTCCACACGACCAGTCTCAAAATAAGTTCCAAAAACAGCGTTATTGATGTGGCCTTGCCGATCGGTATCTCGATAACGAATTTTATCAAAGGTGATAGAAGGGAAATCGCTTAATTTCATTTCTTTAAGTCGCATATTTATTACCTCAATGTAAGCATATACGATTTTGATTCTTAGAGAATAAGATATGATATTTCAAGAGGAAACTTAAATGAAAACTGATAACGTTAAACTACAATTCTCTAATACATTCGTTGGCTCTATGTCGTCGCCTTCAGGTCGAGTGGTCTTAGGCCAACAACCCGATGGCATGGCGCCTTACCATTTGTTATACGG